>OGZO01000868.1_pt1 | contig 22564 bp, 18 predicted proteins | sample 1576721 | NCBI WGS metagenome assembly OGZO01 (sample SAMEA3541516, study PRJEB24748) | human gut metagenome | biome: human gut; feature: human-associated habitat; material: faeces | place: China | collected 2012 | reverse complement strand
TGGCCGGAGAAATAGGCGGAACCGCCCACGGACACCTGGATGATGCCGTCGGATTCAGCTTCGGCGAAGCCCTGCAGCGCCGCGTTCAGCGTCTGTGTGCTCGTCACATTGATCGCGGGATACGCGTATCCGCCGCGGCGGGCGGCATCCAGCATCTCGGCATAACGTTCAGGTGTTGCGATAGTCATGCTTCCATTATGCCGCTGTTGCGTGACGAGAAACCGCCACGCAGTAGAGGGCTCACGGTACGCTATTTTCGGCGGAAACAAGGCAACATCGTGGAGGTGCGTTATGCCGGGAATCGTGTTGATTGGCGCTCAGTGGGGCGACGAAGGCAAAGGTAAGGCGACCGATCTGATCGGCACCAAAGTCGATTACGTGGCCCGCTTCAACGGCGGCAATAACGCAGGCCACACCGTGGTCGTCGGCGACGAATCGTACGCACTGCACCTGCTGCCGTCCGGCATCATCAGCCCCAACACCACCCCCGTCATCGGCAACGGCGTCGTCGTCGATCCGGAAGTGCTGTTCCAGGAGATCGACGGCCTTGAAAGCCGTGGCGTGGACTGCTCCCGACTGCTGGTGAGCGAAAGCGCGCACATCATCGCCCCGTACCACCGCGTGCTCGACAAGGTGACCGAACGCTTCCTCGGCAAGCACAAGATCGGCACCACCGGCCGTGGCATCGGCCCGGCATACGCCGACAAGATCAACCGCGTGGGCATCCGCGTGCACGACCTGTTCAACGCGGAGCATCTGCATGACAAGGTCGAGGCCAGCCTGCATCAGAAGAACCAGATGCTCGTCAAGCTGTACAACCGTCGCCCGATCGACGTGGACGAGACCACCGACGAGCTGCTCAAGCTCGGCGAACGCCTGAAGCCGTACGTGGCCAACACCTCCCTGGTGCTCAACAAGGCGCTCGACGAGGGCAAGACCGTGCTGTTCGAAGGCGGCCAGGCCACCATGCTCGACGTGGACCACGGCACCTACCCGTTCGTGACTTCCTCCAACCCGACCGCCGGCGGCGCCTGCACCGGCACCGGCGTTGGCCCGACCAAGATCACCCGCGTGATCGGCGTCTCCAAGGCGTATGTGACCCGCGTGGGCGAAGGCCCGTTCCCGACCGAACTGTTCGGCGAGGACGGCGAATGGCTGCGCGCCCAAGGCCACGAGTACGGCGTGACCACCGGTCGCCCGCGTCGCTGCGGTTGGTTCGACGCGGTCGTCAACCGTTACGCGGCCCAGGTCAACGGCCTGACCGACATCGTGCTCACCAAGCTCGACGTGCTCACCGGCCTCAAGGAAATCCCGCTGTGCGTGGCGTACGACGTCAACGGCGAGCGTCGCGACGATATGCCGACCGACCAGGCCGAATTCGCCGCCGCGAAGCCGATTTACGAGTCCATGCCGGGCTGGGACGAGGACATTTCCCAGGTCCATGACTTCAACGATCTGCCGAAGACCTGCCAGGATTACGTCAAGCGTCTTGAGGAACTGTCCGGCTGCCGCATTTCCGTGATCGGCACCGGCCCGCAGCGCGACCACATCATCCAGATCAACTCGCTGATCGACTGAAGCTGATTCGGCTGATTCGTCGATATGAACGTCGGTAACGAACGTCAATGACAAGTGCCGGTGGGCCTGTGCCTGCCGGCACTTTGCGTATGGTGCGTGCGATGGCGTGCGCGTATCCAATATCACGTCATAATCGACATACTGATGATTCACCCCAAAAGCTAACGCTGTTAGTTCATTTATGGATTTTAAAGCATATACATTTTCCCTTCCATAACCACAAGTTATTATATCGCAATCCGGATACTTTAACTGTAATTGTCGCAAAATATTTTTAAAATATTTTTTTTGAAGGACAGGAGTTCTTTCCTTATAACATTTTTCTATTTCTTTTTTTTCATTCAATATACAATACTTTGTAAAAGTAGATCCAACGTCTATTCCTATCTTGTACATATAGTCTCCTTAAGAAGCAAAATTTGCTCTCTAATCCTTTTTTCATCAGCAAAATGTCTGTCTATCATATCAACTTCTAATTCGGCTTGAGGAATAGAAATATCTTTTGCAGATACAAAATCACATTTACAACTTTTATTATGTAATGTGACAGCCCCTTTTGCACCTGATTTTTGTATTATACTTTTCAATTTTTTATTTCTCGTTTTTTGACTTAAATTAAGGAAAGTATAATTATATGCATTGAATAATTTTTCATAAACATCTTTCCCTAAATAATCCAAACTCCACCATGTTATGTAATTAGATCCTACAATCCTACATTCTTTTAACAACGAAGACAAATACCTATCATTATGATACCATAATGGATATCCCAGCCAAAATATAGGTATAAGATTTTTATCTGCTAGTGGTTCCTGTTCCATTTCTTCGTTCATCATTCTATATAATTCAGATGTATCTTCTTTGCATCTAGCCGTAATCAAAAAATTTATTCCATCAAACAAACTTGTCGGGCACACATTACGATCTTCCATATGTGAAATAACATGATTCCACTCCATGACACTCATCTGACTATTAAAAATAAGTTTATCCAAAATGTCAATATTTAAATAATTACCTGTAAGTTTCTCAAGATCTTCAATTAATTCTTTATGCTGTTGTGTAACATATTCAAAAGCTTGTCGCCGTCCCATAGATTCCCCTGGATAATCGAGTACTATCAACGGTATGTTATATCTCTCTGCAAGAATATTCCACCAATTAGGAAGTGTATTGCACTGATTATTCGTAGCAATTAAAATATCTGGTTTAGGAGGTACTCCTCGTGGTCCTTCTTCTAATTCCAAGCATCCTTGTATACAACATGAGTAAGAACAACAATCACAACTCAAAGAAACTTTCTCGCTTTTTTCAAGTAATTCCTGCTCTTTTCCACTTGCAGCAATTACTGCCGCATAACTTTCTGGATAATAATACAATACTCCAAGTGCTTCTAATATTTCCACCGGCGTAAAAGATGTAACCCAAGCAATTTTATTCTCTGATTTTTTGCCTTTTGCATATTTTGAAAAATTTTTATAATATTCCCTCATCAATTTTGATTGAATTCTAACTATTGATTGAGCCATTATATCCTCCTATACTAAATTGCATCAGCAAATGCTTCTAATTGAAGCTGCACTTTTCTGTTATCTTCCGAATCTGCAAGTATTAATTTAAGTACTGGAATATTCATTTCATGTAAAACTTTTATATATACAGAAAATAAATAATCATAAGGTTCACAGTACTTTTGAATTATAAAGATAACACCATTCACATTCTTACTTTCAATTTCTTTAATATCTTTTTCTATAATATTTTTGAAATTATTTTGTGTTGGAGATAACCTTTTTCCCAATGAACTCCTAGCAACGTTCAAAATAATATCCCCACTTAAGTTTACATCCGGAGTTGAAATCAAACGCCCTGATTCAGGCAAATTATCTCCCACAATTTTCATTCCACAATTTTCAATCATATCCACAATTGAAAGATTTGACAAAAATGATCCTACTAAATATACTCTTTTCTTACTTTGTATCGAATTTCCAAATGAATTTGGAATTACCTGCCTATCTAATGGTTGCTCCAATAATTGATGAATACTCTTTAAATAATTACTATAACTAATTTCTTCAATTTGACTATAAATATCTTTTAACTTTTCATTACGCAAATTAATTTTCTCTGTTCTGTCCAATATATTATTTATTTTTATTGCATAATGTTCTTCTATATTTTTTTTATAATCTTTTAAAACCTCTGCAAAATACGTTATAGCAATATTTTTCCGGCATACCGGTATGCAGATTTGATAATTAAATTTTTTTGAATCTTCTAGATAGCTTCCAATAATTCTACTGCTATCACAACTTTTTGGATAAACAGCACCATCAATATCTTTTTCATTCAGCACCATTGATATAAAATCAGCAGCATAACCACAATAATGCGAAATTCTAAGATCTCCTGAATATTTTGTAAAGCGAACAATATCACAAATCTGTTCTGGAACCAAATCCGACATTGCTAATATTTTCATATGTTCCCTCCTATAATCCATTCCTTTCTAGAATACATTTTTTTATAATATAGTATCTTTTCTTCATTTTCATAATCTTTTAAAGGCGACGCATTCAATACTTCTAAAATATTATTTTTCATTTTATCTATTGATAATTTTGGAGAGACTTCTTCTAAATTGATAACTCTTGTTTCTACACTTTTTACATGATTTCTTTCTAATTTACTTTTTTGAGGTGTTAAATATGATGTCATTCTAGCAATATCCGTGTGAATCAATAAGGTACCATGCTGACAAATCACATTTTGCCTAATATATTCTGCGTTTCCACTAAATTTCTTTCCGTTAACTAATATATCATTTCTTTTATTATACTCTGAATTAATCCCCAAGTGTTCTAATGCTTTTGTAATAATATTCTGATATTTACACTCCTGAACATCATTTTTTAAAGAAATTATTGAAAAATTTAAATTTCCCAAATCATGATATACAGCACCCCCACCCGATTTTCTTCTTGCAACTCTTCCTCCTGTTTTTATGAATTTTTCATATAAACACTCACTATATACGTTCTGATTTCTACCAACTACAATTGTATCAGCGTTTTGCCACAAATATATAATAGCACTCCCCTCTGTCACCACCTCCATCAAATAACTTTCAAGTGCCAAATTTTCATATGGGTTCGTACTTTTGCCTATAACATATTTAAATTTTATCACTTTAGTTTTTCCTCCAACAGAAATAACGCCTCTGTTACAGCTTCTGCAAAACTTGGATGTGGTCTCACAGACTGAATCAGATTATTAATTGTTAATCCATTATTAATAGCAAGTGAAAGTTCATTAACAATATCTGTTGCTCTTTCACACATAAGCTGTGCTCCGATAAGTTTCTTTGTATCAACATCAGCAATTAATTTTATGAATCCTCTTCTTGCTGAAGCAATCATTGTTCTAGCATTTGAATACATTGTTTGTTTTGCAGTAATTATATTCATATTACAATCTTTAGCCTCTTTTTCTGTCATTCCGACTATAGCTATTTCCGGATTTGTATAAATACAATTAACCACTTGTGATCTGCTCGCAATCTTTTTTCCTGTAATATGCCGTACGATACGTCTTGCCTGTTCCATAGCCACATGTGCCAACATACTACTATCTTCAATCACATCTCCAGCCGCATATATATTATCGCTTTTAGTTTTTCCATACATATCAACAACAATTCCGCCATCATTTGCTATATCAAATAACTTAGTATTTAATCCAACTAAATAAGGGCTTCTTCCGATCGCGCACATTGTAACTTCTGCACTATCTACATTGTAATTTTCCCAAGAACAATCTGTTTTCACATTAATCCCACGTTTCTTCAACTCTTGAGAAAGTCCTATCGCAATATCTTTCGGCCATTTTTTCAAAACTCTTTTTCCTCTTATCTGAATTTCTACTTTTGTTCCCAGATCATTAAAAATTTGTGCAAATTCAACAGCAATAACCCCACCACCAATAATATTCATTGATTTTGGTATTTTCGACAAACTAAGAATATCCGAACTATTTAACGATCCATCAACAATTGATTTTGTTGGTACCGATCCTGTCGCAATTAATACATACTTCGTTTTAAATATTATATCATTACATTTAATCAAATTATTAGATATTAATTCGGCATTTCCATAAATAATTTCTATTTTGTTTTGTTTCAATAAATGTTCCAAATTTTCACGTAACTGCCTAACAACCTCATTTTTGTTCTGTATTGTTTTTTCGTAATTAATTTTTCTTTTTTCAATAGAAATTCCATAAAATGATAAATCATCAAGTGCCGAATATACTTCAGAACTATGTAATAAATATTTTGTAGGCACACATCCACAATTAAGACATGTACCACCTAAATAATTTTTTTCAAAAAGAATCACTTTCAATCCTTCTTTTACTGCTTCAAGTGCCGCCGTATATCCTGCTGGTCCACCACCTATTACAGCTAGATCAAATATCATAATGACTCCTTATATTCTATATATTTTTCATATGTCATAACAGTGCTATCCACTTCATCCACAGCAACTCTAATCAACCACCCCTTATAAGGCGATTCGTTAATTAAACTAGGATCATCTATGACACTCTCATTTATCTCAAGAACTTCTCCTTTTAAAGGCGATATCAGATCATGCACTGTCTTTATACTTTCAACATCACCAAATACAGCCCCTACTTCAAGTTTATCATTTACATCTGGTAAATTAATAAACATAATACTTCCTAATTGTTCTTGCGCATAATCGGAAATTCCTATTTTTGCCTCATTACCTATTTTTTCAATCCAAATATGCTTTTTTGAATATAACCAATTTTCCATTTTGATCATCTCCTACTTTTCATCAAGATGTTTTATCAATGCTGTCACCAATTCTCCAACATTTTTAGAATCCTGAACTTCCGATAACTTAAATCTAATTCCAAATTCCATCTCAATTTCATTAATTAACGTTAAATGAGTTAAGCTATCCCATTCTTCAACATCAGCTGATGTTGTATTATCCGATATAATAATCTCATCATCCTCAAAAACATCTCTAAAAATTTCAGTTACTTTCTCAAACACTTCATTTCTTTCCATCTTTAGTCCTCCTTTAAAATAAAAACATTCTGTTTTTTATAATTTTTAATATATAATTCATAATGATTTTCTCCAATAAAAGAGAAACCCATTTTTTCATATATTTTCTCTACCATTTTATTTTTAGATGTCGGAATATATTCGGCAGATATTTTTTCATATCCATTCTTTCCAACAATCTCCACCATTTCATTAATTATAAATTCTTCCATTCCTCTTTTCAATACTCTACAACTCATTAACCAAGTATCGATAAAAACCTCTTTATCTGATTTGACTTGTAATATCAATACCGATACCAATCCATGCTCTCCAAATTTGTCCTGCAATGTGTAATAAAGAGGAATATAACTTTCATCCTCAGCTATTTTTTCAATTTCATCTTCTGTATAACGAATCGTTCGAAGATTAAACTGATTTGACCTTTGTGTTAACTGTGCTATTCGCGCGTAACGCATTGGTTCAAAACGATTAACTGTACCTATCATATTCAAACTTTTCAAATAATCATCAATGGATGTAAACGATAATTCTAGCTTTTTTCTTTGAAATTCAGCTTGATACTGTTTTGTACGATCCATATTTTCTCCCGTATATGATGCCGTTTCAAAATAATTCTGTTCCTGAATATACTCTAAATATAATGCCGGATCTTCTGGTAATTCAGGAACTTCTATTTCAGGAATTAAATTTCGTACAAGATTCCTTTCAAATGAATTATCATCTAGAAATATTATAGAATCCATTCCAATATTAAGTCCTTTTTGTATCATCTTAATATTTGTTGCCTTATCATTCCAATTAGCAACGAATAACGCTATATCATTCATTCTTAAGACCATTTCCTCATGACACTCAAATGGTTCTTTAGCTGTATCTTCATTATTTTTGCTACATATTGCTAAAATAATTCCATATTCCTTTAATTGTTTAATCCATCTTTGTAAATTTGTAAAAGCATGTCCTGCACCAAGTTCTCCAATTTGTATTCCTCCCATACCATCATCTCCAATAATACCTCCCCACAGAGTATTATCTAAATCACAAATTACACACTTTTTTATATTACCATTAATTGCAACTAAAACGTCCACAACTGCTTTTGCTAAATACGGTAATGCATTGATAGACACATTCATTTTAGCATTATAATATAATGGCGCATCATAAAAATCCCTTTCACCAATTTTTATTTGTATGCTTAATATATCTACCGGATAAACACTTTTTCTATCTTTCATTTTTTCCTGAAGCAAAAAATTAAGCTTTCGTATTTGATAGATAAATGTAGATTCAACCTTACAAGAATAATTTCCCATTACTTTGTCATCAATTTCGCAGAAATTAAGTTGAATTATTCTAGCATGACTATTTTTTTCTATTAGTTCCCAATAATGAAGAATTTTTTGAATATACATATCTGCAAAGCCATTTCTTTCTTCTAAATTAATATCTAAAAATTCCTCATAAATTTTCTCTGTTCCTAGCCACAAAATAATATTATCAGGCTCAAATTTTAACACCTCAGAATTACGATCTAATAATTGAGCATCTATCTGATTGTAATCTGCATCATACAAATTTACATTCATTCCAACCTTTTTAGAATATCCTTGAACTGCATTTGAAAAAAATTGAGTAGCACAATTTCCTAAAACTGCAATCCTCACTTCCTTCCCATCCACCTTTTTTTTTGCAGCTTTTTGCAATTCTCTAAATGTATACATATTCTCTCCTTTCTATCTTGTACATGTAAACTCTGGCACGTGTGTATCAAAGTTTACAGAATCTATTACTTTTTCAGATTTAGCATCAAAAACCACTATATTAAATCCCCTCATGTTTTTTGAATAATTTTCTCCACCTATTTGTACTATAGAATTATTTCCAGAATTTAATGTTTGACTTGATATTGCTATTTTCTTTTTATTTTTAGTATAAAAATCACACGAAATGGCCTCATCGCCTCCATATTTTTCTATATTTTCTGTTCCCCCTGTAATTCCAATAAAACTATGATATTCTTTTTCAAGTAAAATTTCTGAATTGATAAATCCTATTTTTTTCATTTTCTTTATTATATTATCATCCAAAAAATATCCTTGAATATCACGAACAGAAAAACAAACATCATATTCATCTGCATATTCATTTTTTAACTTTACTAATGCATCCAAGTATTCTGAAAAATCACTAAGTGAAGCTAACTCTAATTCCTTTTTATATTTTTCAAATTTGACGACATCCTTTTTCATAAAATCATATTTAGGATCACTTCTGACATCTTTCAATTTATAATTTTGTTTTATATAATTTCCAAGATATGATGTAAGTTTATCTGCTCCCCAACCATTTAAATGAGTTCCTCCATCAGTATCTTTTTCCTTATCCAAATCAAGTTCATCATAATGGTACATGAAATTAAGATACCTTATTCCATATTCATTTGCTATATCTTGTACTTTATTCCAATACCCTTGCCATTCACTTCTATTAATATCTGTTACTTGTGCCGAATAATCTAATGGCATTAGGGTTAACAATATTTCTGTATGATTTTCTTGACACAATTCAATTATCTTTCTCAAATATTTTTCTGTTTCTTTAGGCAACTCTTTTTTTTCACTTGTTACATCTCCAAAACTCTCAAAAGGACTACTATAATAATGCACTTTGGCACCATATGTACCTTTTCTTCCTGACGGAATTTTTTCAAAATCATCTTTTGTTATATTTTCCCACCTTTCATGATAGGCTCCCATTTCATATATATAATCAAGCCTTCTATTTACTGGCAATACATCATTTATCATTTCCAATTTTTCTGGATAGTGTAACGCATCAGTAACATAATGGGTAAACCCTGCTGGTTCTTGTGGATAATCTTTTCCTATTCCAGCCAAATATACATCAAGCACAATCAACTTTGGATGTTGCTCTCTTATTGCTTGTTTAACAATATAATATGATGAAGACATTCTTTGCGCACCACAGCCTAAATTAAAAGATGCCATTCCATATTGTTTGTACAATTCTAATGGATACACTGCATTAAGCATAACAGATGATCCAACAAAAATGGTTTCAAATTTGTCTTTTCCAAACGTCTTGTATTCCTCTGACAATCCTTCAACTGATTTTTCTTTAAATATTGGGGTTATAATGCAATATATTCCAATAATTATAACAATAAATATAATACATAATCCTATTTTTTTTTTCTTGTTTCGCATAACTAACACCTTCTAGAAATTACCATAAATAAATGAACTTGCATCGTATCCAGTACCATATTCACCAAATATTACAACTGAAAAAAATAATATAATCCAAATCGACCATCTAAACACAATATTTTGGTTACTAATCTGTTTTCTAATACTCTCTTTTTGTTTCAAGCACTCAACTGCAATAAGTAATAATAAACATATTCCCACTAATTTTACATTCTTTTCTGACAATCCTAAAGAAAACAGCGATCTATCAAATAAAATCCATGGATTCCAATTTATAACCGCCATTTTTAAAGCTTTTATTGTTTTTCCAAATGTTTCTAATTTAAAAAACATATTAGCAACTGACATTAATACAAACACTCGGAAAGATTGCCATAAATGCCAACTAAAACATTCTGTATTAATATTAAATACATCAATTATTTTTTTAAATAATGGTTCAAACAATTTTGCAAGCAAAATACATAGATAGCAAAACATTCCTTCTCCTAAAATAAATTTCCAGTCACCTCCATGCCATAACCCAAACATTAACCAAACAACTAACATTGCAAGATAAGAGGGAATCTGTTTTGCTGCTTTTTTCCCCCATTTACCCTTTATTTTTTTTGTCATTCTCCGCCATGTTTCCGTTCGCATAAGAGGATACATAATATAATCTCTTAACCATCCCCCTAAAGTGATATGCCAACGCTGCCAAAACTCTTGAACAGATCTTGAAAAAAATGGAGAATCAAAGTTTTCCGGTAAAATTATTCCATAACATTCTGACACACCAATAATAATATCCATACATCCAGAAAAATCAGTATATAGCTGAATCAAAAAAGCAAATGCCGCAATCCAAATATATAATCCATTATACATATCTATATCTGAATATATTGTATCAACAATTACACCTAGCCTAGACGATATAACCAGTTTTTTAAACATTCCCCAAAGTATTCTCTGTATACCGAAAACTATTCTATCTATATTAAAAACATGACCTTCATACAGTTGATTTTTCATATCCGAATGTTTCGCTATTGGTCCCGAAGTAAGTTGTGGGTAATAGCCTATAAATAAAGCTGTCTTAAAAATATTTTTTTCACATTCAGTTATTTCTCCATATAAATCAACTAAATATGCTATCACCTGTAATGTGTAATAGCTTATTCCAATAGGGGCAGATAAATTTACTCTATATTGAGGTACTTTTAAACCAAACAGCGAAAGCATATTTAAAATATTTTCAATAACAAAATTACTATATTTTAATGCTATCAGCATTCCTGCATTAATACCTATACCTAAAAGTAAATATCTTTTCGCCAATATTTTTTTTTCATTATATTGACTCATTTTTTTTGCGCAAAAATATGTTGTACATATACAAACAATCATATATATACCAGTAATCCAATTACTAGACAGCAAAAAAAACAACCCACTAGATATTAATAAACAAATCCATTGACTTTTTTTAGGTACAAGGTAATATATGACCAATGAAACCACAAAAAAAATTATGAACTGCAATGATGTAATCGACATAACCCTAATTCTCCAATTTCTTTTTTCTATTTCAAATGCATAATAATTTATTATATCATCGCATAATAGGAAATACAAGAATTAACATTTTTTATATTTCCAAATATCTTTTCCAAAACTCCTCCGATGTAAAAATTGTATATGCATCAGCATATGTCTTACTCAATTGATCTTTTTTCTGATAATATTCTCTTAAATCATGCTTAAAACGTTTTTGCAATTTTCTAAATTTATTCCGATCAATCGTTCTTAATCCAATTGTCTGCTGCAACGGATTAACTATTAACAAATACTTTCTAAGCGCTTGTTTTCCAGGCTGATAAGACCAATCGTATCCTATCACTTCTGGCTTATCCTTCAGTTTTCTTTCTGGCCAAAAACGATGTCCATTATAAGTAATTCTATAAATCCAATGTGTAATTCGACTCCTGATTCCCGGATCATATACTCTATCCATATGAATATCAATGTCTTTGAAACGCTCATCCTCAAATTTTTCAATCGGAACCAAAGTCTCAACTAATTTTCGGTTTTCTTTTAATATTGCCTCTCCATGATCTTCCATAAGGAACTCCGGTCCCCTCATATAATCTTCCAAAGCACGAAGCAATAATTCCACAGATCCGTAATTGAACTCCAGCATCATCTGTTTATACAGTCGCTTGATCCATGCCATAAAATCAATTCCCTGACACACACCAGATGTTGCCTGTATAACAAGCATATTTCGATATACCTGATACAAATCAATAGCCGGATTAAACTTATTTGTAAATCCCATATGCCACAGACAGATTCCATTCATCGTGATAAATCCCGGATGGCAACGCAACCCATACTCCAGATCATCACTGCGAATAAAGATTGGCAACGGAAGACCATTCTTTTCAATCGCTTCCCTTGGCATACAGCAATACCACCATGCGCCAAACTCATTTCGAACTTTTGGACGTTTTTCTTCTAATTTCAGGCAATTTACCAACTCCGTAACATTCAGATCTCTATGAACCGGACACACTTCTCCATCCGCACGGACGGTTCCCAGATCCTCATGCATCACACACATATCTTCCATTGCAAGCATTGCTCCTGCAATGAATTTTCCCTGATGTTCCGGTTTTAAAAGTGTTAACAGAGTATACGTTCGTTTTAAACTTTCCGGTAAAATAATCACATCATCATCCATCAACAACACATGCGTTGCTTTCGGCTCTTGATGCAAGGATTCTATCATTCCCCTGGCAAATCCGCCGGAACCTCCTACATTTTTATTTGGATGAACCGTTAACCGATCACAGTTATATTTTTCCGGTTCCAATGTTCTTCCATTATCCACTACATGAATATAGAAATGTCTGCTAATTTCATCATCCGATTCCAGGATTTCATTTTTCAGCAATTCCATGTTATGTATAATATATTCTTCTTTGAAACAGGTGGTTGTTGCCAGTGCCAGTTCCACTTCTCTGACATCACTTTCCATGTATTCTCCTGTATAATAACCACCATACAGCTCACAATCTGCATATGGATGAATTTCAAATGCTACCATCTGTTCTTTACATTCATCCGGAAATGCAATACATACGGTTTCTTTTTTATCCAATTCATAGTGATAGGTTGCATAACTGCGACGTTCCGGCTGGATTCCATGATAATCATATCCCACCAATTCTACATCAAAATTTCCTTTCATTTCTATATAAAGATGTAAAGCACCTAAATTCGTATATGTTTTCCATTTTCTATAAGAAAATCCGTTAAAAAACGTAGAAAAATCAATCACTTCAAATGCGGGAATATACAACTTCACGTCATCTTTTCCCTGCACACACCGATTTCCACGATAATAAATTCCCCACTGTCTTTGAACTTTTTCATTATCCGGAAAGATCAAAGTCTGCAATTTCTTTTCCATAAATCTAATTCCTCCTGCATTACAATCCCAAATATTTTATCCATGCTTTTTTTATTGTATATTTACTCATATTTGTTTGGTAATCCGTAATCACTTTTTTTCTGGTGATTAACAATCTACAACAAATTTTTACACTTTCACACCATCGCTGAATGATACAATCATACCCCACATTTCTAATTTTCTTATGAAGCTGCTCCGGATCTTGTTTCCATAACCATTCCGATCCCTTCAGGAAATCATTTGCCCCCTGAATTGCCCAATAAACTTCATCCTTTTTATTTCTTGCAACTCTTACCGCCAGACGTTTCCAATAAAAACTCCACAAATATTTCTTTGCTGTTTTTCGATCATATTGCTGTGTAATCTCAATCAAATCATTCCGGATATCATAATATAAATTACTTCCTGGTGGTAAATCTTCAAAATATCTGTGCCATACACTGATTCCATTCAAAAAAACAATTCCATTCTTTTGATTTCGCAATCCAAATTCAATATCATCATGGTGCAAAAATAACGGAATTGGCAAATTGTCTTCCCTGATAACATTTAGCGAATAACAGCAGCACCACCAGCCCGAATACAGCGTTTTTTCCAATTTTGTTGTAATAAGATTTTCCCGTGTTGCATTCTCGTATTCGCGCACATCCAGATTTTTATTTGCATTCTTGATCAATCCCTTACTCCAGGTTTCTCCTGACGCAAATAACAGATACGGTTTATCCTCCCGAAGCATTGTTCCACCCAGAATGATATCTTTCCATTCCGGCTTAACAACACACAGAAAACCATACATGCGTACAAACAAATCCGGCTCTAACACCGCATCATCATCCATAAGCACTACATGTGTTAATTGTCTTTCTTCTTTATCTTCCAGAACTTCCAGCATACCTCTGGTAAATCCGCCTGCTCCACCGGCATTTTTATTCGGTATAACAGAAATTCTCTCCTGCCACGCCTTTAAATACTGCTGCAATGGTTCATATGTGTCCAATGTTTTTCCATTATCAATGATGTATCCCCACAAGGCTTTCGAAACCTGCAGTTCTTCATTTTGCAATACACGCTCACAAAGTACCTTTAAGTTGCGCAGGACATATTCTTCTCTGCGATATGTACAGATATCAATCCCGATTGCCACATGTGTAATCTTCTCACATACCCCCATATAATATCCTGATATCTGCTGCATCTTACACTTCTCATCCGGCACAAGAGAAAACCAGAAAACACCATCTGTGTATTTCTCCCATGGAAATTCTATGGTATACACATGTTCTGATTCTTCCAGCTTGATTTCATCAACACATTCTCGATTATGATAAAGTCGAAGCATTTGATATCCCACAGTTTTGATAGACAACTGCAATTTTTCCAATCTTGTATATCGCTTCCATTTCTCGATATAAAAAAGATTGAAATATCCATCAAAACATATCTCTTCTCCCTTTCTATGAAAATACAGGGCTTCTTCAACACAAATTTCCGGATCAGGCTGTAGAATTGTTTGTAATTGAATTTCCATTTCTATAATTCCTTTCTCAGAAGTCTGCGTACCATACGTCTTCTCATAGTTCCTGCCGGTATCAGCTGATTGACCTTCCTCATATCCACCTTAATTCTCGGTCCTTTTTTGCCCAATTGAAACTCACGGACATTCTGGTGGAAAATCACATATGGAACCTCCGCACACTTTGCCGATCCCTGCTGTTTTAACCAGGTATAGTACACGCCAAACAATCGCTCCGCAATATACCCCGTCACACGCTTTTCTTTATCACTATATCCGGAAAAATCTGTCTGGCTCTCAAACTTCTCCAAAACAGGAAACAGCCAGTTCATATATGCATAAAAGTATTCCCTTTTCATAATATACATATTGCAGAAATAAATATATTTCGATTGCATATATGCGTCACATGCCGCCGCCTGTTCCGGATGTATTTCTTTTAAGATTGCAATTGCACGGTCCAGATCTCTGATACGGTGAAACTGTCCAAACTGTTCATATGCCGTCACATCCATATGCTCACTCAGCACTGTGATCACATCATATTGTTCAATCACATGCCGCATGTGCATCTCATCTAAATCATAAGGAGATAGATCTTTCTCCAGAGAATCCGCTTCCAAATACGGTGTCCATCGCTTCAGTTGTATTTTGCCATTTGTCACGGGGAAATATTGTTTGAAACTCATATATCTGCGATAATGAAAAAAGCCATAATAGTCTGCCTGCAGATTTTTCCACGCCCAATACTGTGCCGTAAGTTCACAGTAGGATCTGTTTTTCTTTGAAATGTTCTCGCCCTCATCATCATGAAGAATTCCTTCTATATGATGATCTGCCAATGCACTTCCTACCTGCACCTGAAAAATCAGTGGATTTTCCGGCCGGTAAAATTCTTTATGCGTTGCAACAAGGATTTTTATATCACTCATGCTTTGCCCCTTCATACATATTACATATCTCCTCAGTTTTTCCGATCGCCTGTATTTTCCCATGCTCCAGCCAGACAACCTTGTTGCACATTTCCCGGATTTGTTTTAAACTATGCGATACAAAAAATACCGTTGTTCCGCCTGTCATAAGATCCATCATTCTCGCACGACTCTTCTCCTGAAAATCAGCATCCCCGACAGACAGGATTTCATCAACAATCAAGATTTCCGGCTCCACAATACACGCAACGGAGAATGCCAGCCTTGCAAGCATTCCTGAGGAATACGTCCGGAGTGGTGCCTCTATAAAATTTCCAAGTTCGGAAAATGCAACGATTTCATCATATTTTTCATTCAGGAATTCTTCTGAATACCCGAGAATTGCACCATTCAGATATATATTTTCTCTGCCGGATAATTCCATATCAAATCCCGATCCCAGTTCCAGCATCGGCACAATGTTTCCATACGCTTCGATCGTTCCTTTTGTCGGTTTCATAATTCCGGAAATCACTTTTAATAATGTACTTTTTCCGGCTCCGTTATGTCCGATAATTCCAATGACATCACCCTTTTCGACATCAAAAGAAACATCTGTTAATGCCCAGAAATCCTCTGACTTCAAATCCCGTTTCAGCCAGCGTACACAAAATTCTTTTAATGAATTTGCACGGTTCTGTTCCATTTTAAATTTCAGTGATATATTTTTCACAGAAACGATCGGCATTTTCTGCAATTCCTCCTAAATATAAAAGATAAATTTATCCTGTGTTTTCTTAAAGATCAAGCTTCCGATTCCCAGCATAACGAGTGCGACCACTGTACACTGACAGAACACAACCGGTCGAGGTGTAATCCCTTCCAGAATGATGGTTCGAAAAGCATTGACAAAATAGTACATCGGATTATTGAGTACCAGTCCCTGTACCTGCTTTGGAACAATCGAAATCGGATAAAACAGTGGTGTCAGATACATCCAGAGCATGCTCAGCACTCCCCATAAGAATTGCATATCCCGGAAAAACGTCATGGCAGCTGCCAGAATCATACCGAATCCCATGGTAAAAATCATGACGCAAATCAAAATATATGGAAGCATTAAAAAAGCCCATGTGATCTTTTCACCTGTAATAAGCGCTGCAATGATCAGCGGAATCAATGACATCAGTAAGTTGATTCCCGAAGAAAAAACTCTTGTTACCGGATATATATATTTCGGCAAATATACCTTTGTGATCAACGGCGCATTCCCCACAATAGATGTCAGAGACTGTCCCACACCTTCATTAAAGAAGTTAAAAATAACCGTACCACTCAACAGATATACCGGATAATTTTCAATATCCGATTTAAACAGCTGTGAAAATACAACATACTGTACGATCATCATAAGAAGCGGATTCAGAAAGCTCCAAAACACGCCAAGTACCGAACGTTTATAACGTACTTTAAAATCTCTCTTCACAAGCTGCTTAATTAAGAATTTATATTTTTTGAGGACAAACAACATGTTAAACAGTACTGTTGTCTTCCCCCTTTTGTCGCGGCTGCACTCAATTCCATACAAGACAGCCACTAATACAACTGCAAGTAATACCAGTTTCCAGTAATTTGGACCTGTCCAGACATAATTTCTCCCATTGACCGCAATACACATTGTTCCCGGAACAACATTTCCATTCACAGTAAACTGTGCATCTCTCGCGACATCCGGGTTTTCCAGTTTGTTTTCTACATTATATAATACGGTCGGAGCATCCCCTGCTTCCCCATCGGATGTACAGGAAATCTTAATCTGATCTCCACGATCAACTTTTACACCATCTGCAATGTTTAAATAAACATACTGATTTACTTCAAATTCATCCGCTGAGAATGTTTTTTTTGCAAGTATCTGTCCCTTAGACAAATTTTCACACTGAATCTCAACTCCGTGATTGATGCTTTTTCCATAATCTGAAACCATTACACCTATGGAATCCAGTAAATCCATTTGGGACGTATAAATCTGTTCTACTGTTGCTCCCTGCGTAAGTTCTCCTACATCATTTGTCGCATTGAATTCCGCAACATTACCATCGGAATCTCTTTCATATAACGATCTTCCTGCCGAGAAATAATAAATTCCCAGAAAAATCAATAATACACACTCTATAATCAGAAATATTTTTAAATAGTAAGATTTTTGTTTCATAATCAATTATTTTCCTATACAGATTTTATCTCAAATTCGCAAAATACCTCTACTATTCTACCATAATCCCCATAATTTGCAATATTTAGCGATATATATTCTCCATGATCTTGTCAATCTTCTGTAAACTATATTGTTTTATCCGTGCACGATTATTTTTTCTCATCTGCCGAACTTCTTCCGTATTCTTCCACATCCGCAGGAGTTTTTCAATTGCCTGAATATATTCCTCCGGCTGATCCGCGCTTACCAGATAACCGTTTTCTCCATTTTTTACCAGATCTGTGTTTCCCCGAATTCTGCTGCACACTACCGGAACCCCACAAGCCATCGCTTCCATCAATGCTACCGGAAGTCCCTCCTGTTTTGACGGAAACACAAACACATCTGCTGCCTGACAGAGTTCTGCCACATCTGTCCGAAATCCCAGCAGCTTCACATGATCTTCCAAATGATATTTCCGGATCAACTGCTGCAGTTCCTGCTTTTTTTCTCCCTGTCCGCAAATAAAATATCTCAGCTGCGAATGTCTCTGAACCAGCTGTTTCATTGCCTCAATGACAACGACATGGTTTTTACGATCACTGAGTTCTCCCACAGACAGCAAAAACACCTCTTCCGGCTGCAATCCAAGTTCCTGCCGTTTCTGTTGGATTGTTTCCACATCTCCCGCATGGAATCGCTCCAGATTGATTCCGATTCCTGGCAGATAATAAGTTTTTCCGGCATGAAATTTCTTTTTTGCTCTGGCATAGTCCTCATGATTGATCGTTATCAACACATCCGTCCATCGGCTCAGCATCTTCTCCACCGGATAGTACACCAGCCAGTTCATAACCGGTGCCCCCTGATAGAAATGAAACCCATGTGCCGTATAGATCACTTTTGTTCTAGTCCGATGTCCGGCAATCCTTGCGACCACACCACCAATCGGGCTGTGACAGTGACAAAATGCGTATCCATTTTGCTTCATCAAACCTTCTACCTGCCTCAGTGCCCTCATGTTCTGCCCCATGTGTTTGATATTCCGTGCGAAATCGATCTGATAACAGTGCACATGCATGTCCTGCAGTTTTTGCTTCAATTCTGCGACACGCTCATCCGAGCAGGTATTTCCTTCGACAAAATTGCAGGCCACATCTACCTGATAGCCCAGTTTCTGCAGTAACGAAATGTTTGGCATATTAAATTGGTCGATCATAGAGGCAACAGACGCCAGCATTAGAACTCGTTTCATCTTTTCCTTTCACCAAATACTCAACTAATTAATTCTTCTTTTATAGTATGGTAATATTGATGTATCTTCTTCCATCCCAATACATCAATTCCACCAACCACCAAAGCCAATATTCCACCAATGATAGTTATAAATATACCGCCCCAATCATTTGTCTCAATCACACTTCCCTTCATTGCAAACATAAACATCTCATACAGAAAGGCATGTTGATCCTTAAAGAAAAAAATATCAAGCATTTCATACAAGACAAACCAAGAGGCAAGAATCATAAATGTAACCCATACAATTATCTTTACCATCGCCCAAAACAGATTCTTCCCCTTTTTATCATTTTCCAAGCTAACCACACGCTTCTCAAGGTCATTATCCGTTTTCTCATCTTTATCCTCTACCATCTCTACCTTGTCATCCCCGGTCACCGGAGCAACCTTTTCTTCCGATTGCTCGACAACCACCGGACGAAATGGAATAATTTCTTTTTCCGGCTCGCATGTCATATGAAAGATATCCGGATACGTCTCTTTTGTATACTGCATAAAGTCATCCTTGGAAACACTGTAAAACGGTCTCCCCTCGTTTTCTACCCGTGCCGGTTCCAGGATTGCCTGACAGTGATAGCATTGATACGAAGCAGCAAATCCATCACATACGAAGACATTCTGACTATGGCATTGTGGGCAGCTATAGTGCAGTTCTTTTCGAACCAGATTTTTTGTACACAGAACCTGCAGCATACTCTTGGTATATGTAATTTCCAGATCCAGCCGTTCACTCAGGTCCTGCGTCGTAAACTGCTTACATTGCCTTTGTGTCAACTGCGGCAGGATTTTCATACATTGCCGAACCGCTTCTCTTTCGTTCATACTCTTTATAAAGCCCCCATATCTGCTGGAATTCTTCTTCCGAATAATATTTTCCTTCCAAAATGTGCAGCGTCAGAAACTGATAATTATCAGCCTCATATTTCACTTGTAATACCCCTCGCGCTCTTGGAAAATTGACCGTCAGGGAAATAATTCTTTTCACGATATCCAAAGAATCCCTGATACACATAAACGTCTTGGCATCATAAATACAATCTACACCATTTTCTCCTGTTAAGTTTGCCGACAGATTATCTCTGTCACTGAATCGAATTTTTGATATATATTTTTCATCGCTTGGAAGAAGCGTATTCAATGCATGATCTTCCCGGTAATCATATAATGCGGTCTGTTGAATCAGGCGATATAGTTCTTCCTCTAAATTAATGATTCCATCCGGCATATATAATTTTCCGTCTTTTTGTTCTACATGATGCAACGGAATATTTTGTAACATTGCATCGATAATGCTGCTAAGGCTCTCTCTCTTATCATCAATCTCTTTTATATTTGGAAGCCGTTCAAAAAACTGGTTGAACAATTCTTTGCTCATGTCATACAATACATTCTGAGGATCAGCCGCTCTATTGTTGTCCAATTCCAGTTCTAATGTTTCTTCTACTATACTATAGATCTTATCAAGCTGAATCTGCGGACGGCTCTCCTGTATAATTCCATGCTGATTCCATACTTTAACAATCATGCAGCGCTGTTCCAGGTCAATAGTTACCGGAAGATAGGAACACTCCGCCTCGATCTGACCGGCAGAATCTTTTAACATGCAGAATACAAAAATCAGATGCACCCTGATTAAATTTCCATTCCTTCTTTCTTCCTGTATCGCTGCAAGCTTCGTGGAGTCTTCCTTCTGTGGGATCGTCTCTATGATCTGGTTGTACGTCCAATCTGGAATCTGGAATTTGCGCATAAGTCTGCCCCACGAATCCCTGCTCTTTAAGCGCAGACAGGTCGAAGCAGTTAATGAATACACGCGCATCAATCGATGATGACCATATAATAATTCTTGAAAGAAAAAATCATTCAGATCCTCAACAGAAATCAATCCGCTTTGACAAAGCTGTTCTAGTAAAACCCGATGGTCCGAAAAAGACAGCCTCTGCTCATTTGCAATTTTCTGTTCGGTAAGAAATCTATTCAGGCTTGTTGATGATATATTATCGATAAGTTCCTTAACTATATGCATTCTCTTGTCCTCTGTCTTCCGTAACCCCAAATCCAATAAATATTATTTTTATTATATCACGAACCTTTATCTTACTCAATGTAAAAAACCGGTCAGACTTATCATCCAACCGGTTTTGCCGGAAAAATCATTTTTTATTCCTTCATCCACAAATTCTTTTTCCAACGCAATTTGGCATTATACATACTATTCACTCCGAAACTCCAAAAAATACTGCGTATATAAATTCTCACATAATTTTAAAACATCCGTTTGTGAAAAATCTTTTAATTTTTCCATAAACAAATCTACAATATAATTAGAATACTTCTTTTTTTCTCTATATTTTCCGTCTGCATTTATCACATCTTCAAGGAATTCCACCAACGCGTTCGTTTTAAAACCAATATCATTCAATCGAAACTGATTAATATGATGCTCTATGTAATTAATATCATTCTCATCGTATTGGTATCTTGTACTTGGAATAAACTCTGCATTTTTCACCGGCATGATCTCGACTGCATCCGGTCGGAACATTTCGATCTGTTTTTTCAATGTATCGAGTGCGATCGAATCCACAACAAAGGTTCTCTGGATCGCATAAAGTCCCATCTCCTTCGCGCGCTCCACCAGTGTATTTTTTGTGCTGATAATACCGTCCGCCCGCGTATTGTGGGCGATAAAATCGACCGCCACCCTCTTGGTGCTCAGTCCCTGGATCATATCCACGTGGACGATCGCCACCTTCCCGGCGTCCTTGATGCGCGCTACAATCTGATCAATATCACAGATCGTGCCAAACAGCACAAATACTACCTTACATTCAGATTTAAGACTTTTTTCCAGCCCTTCCCAGCTCTTAATCGCTGCGATTATCGGAGATTCCTCCAGTAATTCAAGCATTGTCATTCTATGCTTCCTCTTCTCTCATAGTCTTGAGTATTTCTCCCATCTCTTTCAGCCCTGTGAAAATCGCATCCGGCACGACATCCGCCTTCGGTACATCCTCCAGCTTCGTCTCGCCGGTCAGCACCAGGATTCCGTGTGCCCCATTTACCACGCCGGTTTTCACATCCGTGTAGATCCGGTCGCCGACAAACGACATTGCCTCGCGCTTTGCCCCGGTCATCTCCAGAACCATATCCACGGTCTCCTTGAATGGTTTTCCGACATACTTCGGCTCCTTTCCGGTCGATAAGGACACGAACTTCTGCAGCTCCTCGCCCCGGCGGTAGTACTCTGCCGCCAGATC
>OGZO01000867.1_pt1 | contig 22567 bp, 18 predicted proteins | sample 1576721 | NCBI WGS metagenome assembly OGZO01 (sample SAMEA3541516, study PRJEB24748) | human gut metagenome | biome: human gut; feature: human-associated habitat; material: faeces | place: China | collected 2012 | reverse complement strand
GTCGCGCAAGCGACATTCTTCCATTCCGCTGCAGTGCGATCCGCGCGGAGCGTTTATTATCGTATAGGAAACAAAGTTTCCTATACGATGAATAAATGCGCGTCAGCGATTCTGCATGAACCCTTCGATTTCATCCGGGTCGCGGATAATCTGCTCCGAAAGGACTTCGCATCCGTCCTCCGTAATCAGAAGGTCGTCCTCGATTCGGATGCCGATTTCCCATTCATCGATATACAGCCCCGGTTCGTCGCTGATGACCATTCCGGGAAGCAGCTTATCGTTCTCCAGCGTGTTGACATCGTGCACGTCGATTCCAAGATGATGGGATACGCTGTGCATGTAGTAAGTGCCGATCTCCTCCTCGTTTTCAATCAGACCGAGACGGATACATCCCTCCGCCAGCACCTTTTTACAGACGTCATTCAACTCCCGAAGCGTCATGCCGGGTCTTGCCGTTTTTGCGATCGTCCGGTTTGCTTCCAAAACGACCTCATAAACCGCCCTCTGCTGCTGCGTAAAATGCCCGTTTACCGGATAGGTTCTCGTGATGTCCGCGCAATAGCCCTGATATTTTGCGCCCAGATCCATCAACAGCAGCGTGCCGTCCTCGCAGATATCCCGGTTGGTTTCGTAGTGCAGCATTGTACCGTTTGCACCGCTTCCGGCAATCGTCGGGAACGAAGTTCCATCCGCACCCTGATACATGATCTGATATTCAAAATCCGCCTGTGCCTGATATTCCGCCATGCCCGGCTCCAAATGCTTCATCACATACTGCAGTGCATTGTCGGTGATTTCGATCGCCGTTTTGAGCTGTGCGACCTCGTCTGCATCCTTCTGCATCCGCATCTGCACCACATACGGGAACAGATTTCTGATCGGATGTCCCGGATACAGCGCTGCGTATTCCTTCGCCTTTACCGCATTGTAATCCGGCAGATCCTCTTGCTGATGGCGATAACAGTCAAAATACAGGCTTTTGACATCCTCGCGGGTCATCATCATATCGAACACCCCGTCAAAGCTTTCCAGGAAACGCACATCTTCGATCTGACTGATCTCTTTTGCCTCATCGACCGTCACCTTCCTGCCATACCAGCGCTCCTGCGTCGGGTCAGCCTCTTCTATAAATAGGATTTCCTTCGGATCGCGTTTCGTCTTTTTCATTAGCAGAATCATCCGCTCCCGGCGCAATCCCGTCAGATAAAAAAAGTTGCGGTTCGCCTCAAACGGCGCGTATTCGTCCGCGCTCACATGTGTTTCAATTCCAGAAAATAAAATCAGTGCAGCATTTTCCTCCATCTGATCGAACAGCTGCTGTCTTCTTTTTAAAAAATTCATCTTTCCCTCTCATTTCTGCGCACGCTTTTTGCGCATGCCGAGTTTGTGTCAAGTGCGCGCAGACACAAATCTCGTGATTGAAAAAATTTATTATTCAATCTCCCTTCATTCTGCAGACGCTTTGCGCCATGCACTTTGTAGACGCAAACGCGATCCCGCTTCTTTCATGTATCGAATAAATCCTCCGCTCAGTCGTTCTCTTCCAGATCTTCCAGATCCTCGTTCACCGCAGACGAACCCATCCATGCCGCGACTCCAAAAATCAGAAGCACTGTTCCGACCGCAATCCATACCGTGCTGTCCGAATGCGTCCAAATCGCCGCAAAGCCGCCGACTTCCAACGGAATAGCTGCGATTTTCAGTCCCCAGAACCGCAGTTTTTCTACATCGTTCAATTGCTGATACGCCTGCTTCTGGGCCACCACAGACGCTGCACACATAATAAAAATGTTGCCGGAGGCTTTGTGTCCTCTTAACAACCACGCGATTCCAAAACAAATCGCCGCCAAAAACCATCCAACAATCAGCAGCAGGAAGCTGTCGCCTTCAACGAAATCCTCCACATACTGATAGAAATCATCTTCTGTCCCGTAAAAATAGAGATATGCGTGTCCCTCGGACGGCTTCTGCACCGTCACTTCACCGTTTCCGACAAGCGCTACCGCCGTCAGCTGCGCATCATCTCCCAGTCCCCAGATCTGATAACGGGTGTCTCCATTTTTTCCGCCCGGGTAAAATTCGTCAAACCATTCCAGACCGCGAACATTATCCTCCGTCAGCTCTGTCTGATCGTCCAATGCAGCTGCGACATGATCGCCCCGGACTGTATAGCTGCCACCATCCTCTTTTTCCCAGCCGGAAGAATCCTCATCCTCTTCTTTCTGATAGACCCATTTTTCCACTTTCAGATAATAAAACTGCCCATCCAGAAACTTTCGCGGATCGGAAACCAGATCGCCGGTCAGTGGAATCTGCGTCACCACAACTTCCTGCTGCGTGTCCTGATTTTTCCATTCCTCCAGATCCTGCATGGTGACAACCGGCGCGTCATAAAGCGCCTGCGCACGCGCACTCGTATCTTTCGTATCAGCAACGCAGAACACAATTCCCGCAAGCACAAAAAATATCCCCAGTCCGATGAAAAACTTTTTCATAATCCGCTCCTTTCCATAGCTACTCTATTTCGGGATGTCCGTCAAAAAAAAAGAATTGAAGCTTCCTGCATTCCTGCCTTATACTGATAGTACCTGATAATATAGGAGGGCTTCCACATGATCCGTTTCGCTGTAATCGGCACAAACACCATTACCGATAAATTTCTCCAGGCAGCCTCTGCACTGCCTGATTTCAAGCTCTGCGCTGTCTATTCCAGAACGCTTGCGCGGGCGCAGGAGTATGCACAAAAAAATAACGTTTCGCTTGTCTTTGATTCTCTGGAGGCGTTGGCCAACTCAGACCAGATCGACGCAGTCTACATCGCCAGCCCCAATTTCTGCCATGCTGCCCAGAGCATCCTGATGATGCAGCACCACAAGCATGTGCTCTGCGAAAAGCCGATCGCCTCCAATGCTTCGGAATTTCAACAGATGTATGACACTGCCATAAAAAATCAGGTCATTCTGCTCGAAGCCATGCGCTCTGTCTTTTCTCCTGGTTTTGCAGCGATCCGTTCCCTGCTGCCTGTGCTTGGAACAATCCGGCAGATAGATTTTTCTTTCTGTAAATATTCCAGCCGCTATGACCATTTCAAAGAGGGGATCATCGAAAACGCTTTCCATCCTGCGCTTTCCAACGCTGCCCTGATGGACATCGGCGTTTACTGTGTCCATCCGCTCGTCTCCCTGTTTGGCATGCCGGCTTCGATTCAGAGCAGCAGCATTTTTTTATCCAACGGCTTCGAAGGCGCCGGCACGGTTCTTTTACAGTACACGGATATGCAGGCAACGCTCCGGTATTCCAAAATCTCGGATTCTTATCTGCCGTCCCAGATTCAGGGAGAAGCCGCAACCCTGCTGATCGATAAAATTCAGGATCCCCAGCAGCTCACGCTCCTGTTTCGAGACGGTCATACCGAAAATCCGAACATTCCAGCTGTTTCCAACAACATGGTCTACGAAGCAGCTGAATTTGCCCGCTTAATCGACCAGCTACAGCAGGCGCTGAAAAATGACTCAACGGATGGGATACCTTCCCTCATCCGTCATTCCTGGCTGAAGGCATCCTGCCTCGAGCTCGAAATCATGGACACCGTCCGCAGGCAACAAAAAATTCTTTTTCCGGCAGACCACTGAGGTCTGCCGTTTTCATTCATGACAATAGAATGCTCGCAGAGCGTGCATTCTATTGTTTCGGAAAGAGCTTTCTCCGCCATAAGCAGCGGTAAAATGCACTTTTCTTTTTACATCGAAATCCACCCAAACGCATTTGCCACGGAGCTGATCAAAATGATCGCCGCAAAGATCGGGCATAAATACCGAATCATCACGTTAAAAATCTTCTTTCTCCGAAATGTGCTCTCGCCGTGCATGACTTCTTCTTCAATGCTTTTTGTTCCAACTACTTTCGACACCAGCAGACAGGTGGCAATTGCTGCGATCGGCATCATAACAGAGTTTGTCAGAAAATCAAAGAAATCCAGAAACTGCATTCCGATCAGCTTTACCCAGGACAACGGGCCGTATCCCATACAGGATAAAGTACCCAGCCCCAGCATGATCACGCCAACCAAAACAACTGCCTTCTTGCGTCCCCAGTGAAGCTCATCCTCAAAGGTAGACACTGCACTCTCTGTCAGTGCAATCGAGCTTGTGATCGCTGCAAATAACACGAGTACGAAGAATAAAATTCCCGCTACTGTTCCAAATCCCATGCTTGCAAACACTTTCGGAATCGTAATAAACATCAACGCAGGTCCTGCCTGCAGCGTATCCGGATCTCCGCCGGAAAAGGCAAATACTGCCGGGATGATCATCAGACCCGCCATAATTGCGATGGCTGTATCGAATACTTCTACATTTCTCGTCGAATCTTCAATCGATACGTCCTTTTTCATATAGGATCCAAACGTGATCAAAATTCCCATAGCAATCGACAGGGAATAAAACATCTGTCCCATCGCCGCAACCACCGTCATCCAGGAAAAATTTTTCACATTCGGTACCAGAAAATATTTCACACCTTCCAGTGCGCCCGGACGCGTCACCGAATACACTGCAATAATCACGGATAGCACGATCAGTATCGGCATCATGAATTTCGACACGCGCTCGATTCCATTGCGCACGCCCGCATAAATAATCGCCAGCGTAAACAGCGCAAATACGGCAAAGCAGATTTCCGTAGATGTTCCGTTTGAAATAAAATCGGAAAAATAGCCGTCTGCTGCCAGCTTCTGACCGTTTCCTTTGACATATTCAACCAGATATTTGATGACCCAGCCACCGATTACGGAATAATACGGTACGATCAGCACAGGAATTATCGCGTTGATCCAGCCGCCTGCAGACAGCCATTTCGATTTGCCGAAAGAGGAAAAGGCTCCCACCGGGCTTTTTTTCGTCATGCGCCCAATCGCGGTTTCCGCTACGATCATGGTATAGCCGAAGGTCAGCGCCAGCAAAATATAAATCAGCAGGAAAATGCCGCCTCCGTACTTTGCTGCCAGGTACGGAAATCTCCAGATATTTCCCAGCCCGACAGATGCTCCCGCAGCTGACAGGACATATCCGAGTTTACCGGAAAAGCTGCTTCTTTTGTTATGTTCCATTTTCAGTCTCTCTCCTTTTTGTGAAATACGTTTTTACTATACCATACTTTCATCAAAAAGGATTCCTAAATTTTCGGAGTATTTTTATGCATTTATGTAGATTTTTAAATGATGCGCTTCTGACCATTTGTATTCTCTTTTGTGAATATTCTCCTATATAAATTTTTCCCATTTTAATCTACGTTCCAGAATTTCAATCCACGCTCCCGCGAAGGGAACGACGATGTTGTTTGCTTGTGGCGTCCGGAACATCCCATTTCAATCCACGCTCCCGCGAAGGGAGCGACGACACGATGGATTTTGCCGATTCCATTTTCTCATTATTTCAATCCACGCTCCCGCGAAGGGAGCGACTGAAGAAACATGAAATTCAAAGAAGCGTTTAAAATTTCAATCCACGCTCCCGCGAAGGGAGCGACGCGATCGCTGGCTGTGCTGCCGCAAAAGCTCCCATTTCAATCCACGCTCCCGCGAAGGGAGCGACCATTACAAGTTCTGAATCGCTGTGTTTCACATAAATTTCAATCCACGCTCCCGCGAAGGGAGCGACTCCCGGAATGGCGACGGCACGCCGGATCATCACAATTTCAATCCACGCTCCCGCGAAGGGAGCGACACCTTTTGAAGTAGTTTTGCTTTTTTTGCAAGTAATTTCAATCCACGCTCCCGCGAAGGGAGCGACCTTATTAAATCAATTAAAATCGTACCATTCGGCATATTTCAATCCACGCTCCCGCGAAGGGAGCGACGTTCACGAAGATATCAAAAAACAGGTTGCGCAGCTATTTCAATCCACGCTCCCGCGAAGGGAGCGACACGAGTTTACGCAATGGCAAACGGGCGAGAGCGTGATTTCAATCCACGCTCCCGCGAAGGGAGCGACTCATACTATTGTAGTCAATGATGAGTATATAAATTATTTCAATCCACGCTCCCGCGAAGGGAGCGACTACAGTATCAATATCAATGTATTGTTACTAAACGAATTTCAATCCACGCTCCCGCGAAGGGAGCGACTATAACGGAGGCGATAAATGTATTATTGGATATATTTCAATCCACGCTCCCGCGAAGGGAGCGACAACACCACAATTCATACACATTGCACCACAAGTCTATTTCAATCCACGCTCCCGCGAAGGGAGCGACATTAACTGTACTCAGCTTGTAAAATATTCTAAAAATTTCAATCCACGCTCCCGCGAAGGGAGCGACGCTTGAAGATATGTGCGATGAAGGGCTATTAACTATTTCAATCCACGCTCCCGCGAAGGGAGCGACGGGAAACTTGATTTAATGGATGTGTTTACTGTAATAAATTTCAATCCACGCTCCCGCGAAGGGAGCGACACATTAAAGTGGTGATAAATTTAAAAAGTTTTAATTTCAATCCACGCTCCCGCGAAGGGAACGACAGGCACTCGGGTATGGACGACAGATTAATCGTAATTATTTCAATCCACGCTCCCGCGAAGGGAACGACCATGATAAAAATGTTAGCAGACATGTTTTTGCGATTTCAATCCACGCTCCCGCGAAGGGAACGACATTCAAAACCTATGGTGTCTGTTTCATGGTCAATATTTCAATCCACGCTCCCGCGAAGGGAACGACTCCTCCGTGCAGAGTGTAAATAAGAGCACGGGAGATTTCAATCCACGCTCCCGCGAAGGGAACGACCGTGGTTGGCTCAGAACCACCCAGGAAAATTCGGATTTCAATCCACGCTCCCGCGAAGGGAACGACTGCATTTATTAACATCTTTTCGCTTGCAGTACGGCTATTCTTTATTTCATCTCACCAATAAAATATAGCTCCTGTTTTAAAAAAATAAATTAATAAATGTTATTTCATAATTTTTCAGGTGCGAATCTCCATAAGAATTCATATGCACTTCCTGTTCGCACCAGTTTTTAGAGGAGCAGGACCTGATCGGCAGCAATACCTTTTTCGACCCCGACATGCTCCACTTTCGTCTCGTATTTATTACCAAGATAATAAAAGCGCAGACTATCTACTTTACTGTCGATAATGTCTGTCAGAAGTGCTTTCAGTGCGATGCACTGAGCGTTATCCAAAATACATTCAAATACAGAATTCTGAACCCTTCTTCCATAGTTGACGCATTGTTTGGCAACCTTCCGCAGTCTTGCTTTACCGGCTGCTGTTTCTGTGTTTACATCATATGTGATCAGTACAAGCATTTGTCACCTCATTTCCAGAGAAAAACAGGATATTCGTCCAGGTCTCCGCGTAAATATCGGGCAAGGAGCATTGCCTGCACATAGGGAACCATTCCCCACTCCACTTTTTCCCTAAGATACGGATGTGTAATAACTTCCTTTTTTCTATTTTGCCATTCTGTCAAAAACTTTTTCCGTAGCTCATCATCCATCAAAACTGCACCATTTTCTTTTTTTGTAAAGTTTTTTCCGCTAATAATCTTCTTATTAATAAGAGATAATACAAACCGATCTGCCATTACAGAGCGAAGTTCTTCAACCATATCCAATGCCAGTGAACTTCTTCCCGGACGTTCTGTATGCAGATATCCGACACAGGGATCTAAGCCAACACATTCCAGAGCAGACATGATCTGATTCGTCAAAAGTGTATAGGCAAAAGAAAGCATCGCATTAACCGTATCCATTGGAGGACGTTTTGTCCGTCCCTGAAACTGAAAATCCTTTTTCTGCTGCAGAATCAATTCATTGAATACACCAAAATAAATGCTGGCAGCTTCCCCTTCATATCCTCTTAACTGATCCTTGGATGTACAGTTTTGAATCCGCTCCAGGGAAGCTTTTAATTGCATTGATGCTGCTTTTACCTTTTCCGCATCAATCTGCATTGCATGATCCCGGACTGCCCGTTCCAGAACCCAGCGCGAATTGTATACTTTTCCAAGAATACAAGTTTTTGCAATTGTAAGGCTCTTTTCCTCATCTTTTCCTGTATCATACTGCTGTTTTCGTAAAATAACATTTCCTCTTACTTTTCCAGTCACCCGGGCTAAGAATTTTCCCTGCGGCGTAAGGTAACACAAGGAAATATTTCGGTCTGCACAAGCGCCCATAAGCGCTGGGCTTGTCCCTCTGTAACCAAAAGAAACAATTCCCTCCAGATTATGCAGCGGCAGCCTTCCAAGCTCCTTCTGTTCTTCATAAACAACAATATTTTCTCCATCCAATCCAAGGTAGCTGTTTTCCGAAGTAACGTACAATGTATTGAGCAGTTTTTTCATCCCGGTTCCTCCTCCAGCGCCCGTTTCAGATATTCCTTTACCGATCCGGCTTTTTCGAGCTTTGGAAGGCATATTTCCTTCAGAGAACAGGAAGCGCATGCTTTGCTGTATTTTACTTTCGGTGTATACCGTCTGTCATAATATTGATGCATTTCTTCAAATATCTGACGAACCTCATTTTTCAGCTCTTCCGTAATTGCAACGACTTCACGTCTTCTGGTTTCTCCATAAAAAATTGCCCCTTCCGATACTGTCGTCGAAAACATTTCTTCCAAACACATTGCCTGCGCTGTCAGCTGTAAGATATCCTCCTCTGAATGTTTTGGTTTCCCTTTTTTATACTCTACCGGATAAATACTGTAAAATCCCCTGTGTCCGTGCAGTTTCACTCCATCTTCGCATTTCCGAAATTCTACAATATCGCATTCGCCGCTGACTCCCATCGTTCTGGAACTGACCGGCAATGCCCTTACCACAAGCAAATCTTTCCGCTTTTCCGTCAGATATGGATCATGCGCCTTTTTGTGCATCAGCTCTCCAATGACAGTATGTTCATTTTCTGCCCATTGCTGTTCCACATGAATCAATGCCCATTGTCTCCTGCAAAATTTAAAATGCTGGATACCAGATATCATCAAATAATCGTCTTCAGCATATTCCATTATACGACACCTCTTTTTCAACGCATTTCAAACAAAGTGTGCCTTTTTCTGCTTTCTGATTACTATGCTCTTCTTGTCACTTCAACAGATTCCGGTATCTGATCCTGATGAATTTTAACTGTATAATCTTTATAGTTTCTGGGATAAATAATATCGTCGTTTTTCTTTACTTCCACTGCATCAAATAACTTATATGCGGGACAATCTCCCAGCTCCTTGCTGTGTTTGAAAATAATCAGTTCCCGCACCGCCATCTTTCCTCTTGCCGCAGAATGATCATTTTCAAACATGTTGATAATTGCTTCCCATAAAAGCTCCAGATCTTCCTCAGAAAATCCGGTTACCTTTCTGGCAAGATTTGCAGAAACATATCCCTCTGCACGATATAATCCATATGGCACAATGCTTTTTCTGCCCATTTCCGTGCTCTTATTTTCCGCGTCTTTTTCTGTCGTAATCGCAACTCTCGTAATCGTTACTTCCTGACTGATAATCGGATCAATGCTTCTGGCAAAGCCAATCTGCACAGGACCCCTTACCTGCCCGCAATTCAGCGATGCTTTCACAAATGTTGTCATAACCGCACCAAAAGTTCTGATATCATAAAAATTCTGGCACATATAATCCCGAATTTTCAGATCTGCATCCGGATCGTTCTTTTTCAGCTTTTTTAATCCATCCGTCACTTTTTTTTCATCTGTCTCATGGATTCCAAGGCTCTCGCATGCGGTTCTATCGCTTCGGTTCAACGGTACGTCTTCACGGATATAAATCTGGAACCCCGGCTCCTCCTCTTTTACTGTTTCCACATAATTTCTGATCTTTCGTTTCAGACAAACATCTGTCACAAGACCGAGACCACTTTCCGGATCAATACGCGGCATATTTCCTGCATCAGGATCTCCGTTCGGATTCCCATTTTCCACATCAAACAATACTACAAACTCATATCTGTTTTTGATTGTCTCACTCATTTACTTTTCCTCCCGCTTTTCATATTTTTTCTGCATCTGATGATAATATCCCAGATCAAATTGTCCCTGCTCTTCCAGTGCCAGACGGTTCGGCATTTTTTCTCCGAGTTTCCCCATAATTTCCATAATCTGCTTTTCGTAATATATTTTTGCACTCGGATTATCCCGTTCCAGCTTTTTGATATGGCTGTTTTTTAATTTGAACAATATCGGAAAAACAATTGCCGGTGTCGCACACGCAGAGTTAAAATACCGATCCCGGATTGTTGCTTTAATTCCCGGATTGGCGTCCATCTGAATTGCTTCCAACATAGCAAACAGCCTTCCTAAAACGTATGCCTCTTCCTTACATCCCTCATTTAGTCCCATATAATGTTCCCCCTTTTCCAAATGGTAGTTTTGAATCAAATAAGCCTTGAGGATCGCAGCTTTTTTCCAGGTGACGTTTCCCTGCTCCGCCCTGATACGAATCATCGTATCTGTATACAAACTTGCCGGATAACGGTTTCCTGCAAGGATTGCCTGCAGCACCATAGACGCCATATTCGAAATCGGATTTTTATCCTTTGCTTTCTGATTCACCGTTTCCGCAAGCATGTCTCGGATTCCAAGATAACTATTCTGTTCCCATACCGGTTTTACAATTTCAATTCGCTGATAATGTTCTGCAAGATGCTTCAAAATATTTCCAAAAGAATCTTCATAAAAGAAACGAACCGCTAAACGAGCAGCATTTGGTGCAAGTCCAAGGATATAAAACTTTTGATTTGGATTCAATTCAAACTGATCCAGATCGAGATATTTCTGTTTTTTCAATCCTGCAAAAACAGCTTTCAGCATCTCCTCATTATCCGGTTTGGGTTCCAGAAAAGAAGCAAAAAAATCCTGATATGCCTCTTCTCCACTTTCTGCCCAGAATACCACTCTTGTATCACCAAGCTGAAATCGGTATTCTTCCTGTCCCAGCAGGTAATTTAAAGCTGTCGTATAAGCAAACTCTGCATACTTTCCAACCGGCGCATTGTAGCTTTGTTCTTTTCCGTAAGATTCAAATGCCGGTGCATTAAAAGACACCAGTGCTGCGCCGCTCGACTGTGCCCCCGGAACCCCTTTAATGGATCTGTGAATTCTGGAAATCGGACCATAATTTCCGGTTACAAGACAAATGCCTGATGTTTCCTCCTCTGTCTCAGACTGACTTGCGTTCCACATTTTCTGTATTTCCGGATCGTCCTGTGCATAGAATTCATTCATTCCAAAAACAAGGTTCCCGCCGTCTGTAAGCCCTTCCCACTGTTCTTTTAACTCCGGACATTCCTGCGCACTTTCCGGGTTCCAGTTTTTAAAAAAATTGCGGACTGCCTGCGCCATTATACCATCTGTTCCTTCCAAAACAGAGAGGTGTTTTTCCTTTGCTGCCAGAAAACAGTCCATTATCCGCCCAGAAGTCCCTTCTGCATCAATTCCTAACAGATATTTTGAGTTATCACACAGAAAATTTGCCGCTATTCCGGAAGATCGGGTGACCATCTGCGGTACTTTCATCGTTTTGGGAATTAAAACCTTCTTTTTCCCAATTTCTTTTTCCTTCTTCAAGCAGATAATTTGTTTGATTCGTCCATCCGCATACAAATTGATTTCATAGGAAACCTTTGCCTGACACCACCCCGGCTGCGATACTTTTCCCTGCTCTGCCAGACTTTCATATTCCTTTACAAGCGCCTGTAAAATCACCGAATCACCTCACAGTCTCTCAGATCAAGAACACCGTTTCTCATCACCGCCCGAAAGAACATCGGCTGAATATCGTTCGGATCAGAGTAATCCATGTCGTAGAGCACAAAACCGAGATCCTTTTCCGGAACAACAGCATAACAGGATGTAGTTTCCTCTTCACACAATTCGAAATGCGCCGGGAATTCCCGGCATCCAAAATACGGCATGTGATAGCATTCTCCGCGCTTTAAACGACGCATCATAATATCCTTGAACTTACCGGGATTGTCTGTTTCATTTGCCTGTTCCGTCATTTCAAAATGTGCTTCAATAACATATTCCACATCACACAGCAATAAAGATGCCCGCTGTACAATTTCCTCTTTTGTGCTCAGATACAATTCCTTATCCGCTCCGTTATATGCCTGAAGCACATTGCTGGCAGAAATTTTGCTTTTCACTTCATTTCTCCGAACGCTGGTAAACCGGATTGGTTTGTTTACCTGAATTTTGTCGATCACCCATCGAAGCCCCGGATGCCAGTAAATCGCTTCCAGAATTCCTCTTGCAGCAGATGGCGTCATTACATCGTAAGAACACCGTTCCACTTTCATCTCTGGTCTTGAGAAGAGCGCATATGGTCCCCATACTCTGACTTTTACACCCATGCCCATTTTATCACCCCTTTTCATCTATAATATCGAACCATCCTGATAGCAGGCTGCCAGATAATCTCTCGATTGATAGTAAAAATCCGTATTATAATCAGAAATGCTGGAATCTATCCAGGAATGATATACCTGCCAAAGCCCTTTCTCCATATCCTGATCAGAATAGGAATCTTCAATCAGCCGTTCATACACTTCTCCGATATCCCAATAATCCGGTACTGTATATCTGCATGCTCCCACATTATCAAAGCTGCCCTTCGGAATATTGCATTCTTCAATCAATTCTTCTGCCACCTTTTCAATTGGTTCACAATGAAATACATCTGCATGTTCGTAAATCCGATGAATATGCTTTCTTCCCAGATAATCTGCTACTTTTTTCCGAGGCTGTTTCGTTTTCCTTCCGATGTATTCGATCAAGCTGCATATATAAAATAAATCATTATTATTTTTTGTCCCCATACACGGCCTCGCTTCCTACAAATGTCAATGTATCCAGCGCTGAAATCGTATGAAAACTGATTTGATGCGTCGGATATTTAAACTTTGCCAGTTCCCAAAATGCGGCTCTCGAAATTTTGCCATCCAGATAGTTCTGGATATAATTGTAAATCGTATCATCTGCCATCGGTCCTTCCACAATATCATATTTGTGTGGAATTCCTCTACGACATGCCACAATAAAATCCAGCCATTCTTCCGTCATCTCTTCAAAATACAAACAATTCAAAGTACTGCTTGGTACATATTCATATTTATTGATGTACCCATCACCGTATCTGGTTGCCCAACGCTTCGCCTGCTCTGCATAAAGTGTGCAGTAAAATCCAAAATAGAAATCTTTTTGAAATCGTGCTTTTCGAATTTCAGGATATTCCACGATTTCTTTACTCCCATGATATAAGACCATCTCTGTTCCCCTTTTTATAAAAACTATCGTTTTTCTCACTGTCCTTTTCTTTATATTTCCACTATACTACACTGTTTTATATAATGCAACAACGTTTTCATTAGCTGTGGGAAAATATATTGAAGTTTCTATAAAAATATTTACACTGGATTATATGGAATAACTATTATATAATAAACATCGTCTTTTCCTGCCATTTACAATGACACGGAATTGGGGATTGAAAAAATATTTTTTCACACCATGTGAACCAAGCGATGCGGAACAGAAGTTGATGATTTCTCTTCTGTTCCGTATGCTTTTATCCTCTAACCTCCCGCCTACAGCACTTGCTAAAACAATTACCAGAACACTCCGATGCCTTCTTCAATATCCATTTTTAATCCCATTTCTTCTGTATACAGTTCTTCCGAAACCAATTCATAGAAATCTTCTATATCACCGGACACCGGACGCAACGCTCCCTGTCCGTTTAATTTTTCAAAATCCCTGTCATAAATATTGATACAATACTGTCCTGCCTGTCGCATCAAAGTGCGGGAATACCCCTGGTTTCGAATCTGTCCCAATAACTTCGCCGCTTCCTGCTCTCTTTTTACAAACACTGTTACGGTATTCTCTTCAATCAGATGAAACTTTTTAGCAGCTGACGCAAACTGATAATTCTGATTTTCGAAGCAGCGCATCACACCGTCCTTATCCATTTCATCCTGTTTTAATTGATACAACATCTGGAAATACTGATCTACTGTCGCAAGGTCTTCCGGCTGATATCCATCCAGTAAAAGCGCTTTGGACGTATCAATCTGCATCTGCTGACCGGGAACAAACTCTTTTCCTTCCATTCCGAAAATATATACCGGACTCTCCTCTATGGAACGATCTCCATTTCGATTTCCGCGTCCTGCCGCCTGAATCATAGAATCCATTCCCGCAAGCTGTCTATATACAGATCGAAAATCCAGATCCACTCCAGCTTCCACCAGACTCGTTGCAATTAAAATACACTTTTTACCATCTTCCAGTCTTTTCCTAATCTGCTCTAACACCCGTTTCCGATGCTTTGGATACATTGTTGTCGACAGATGAAAGACTCCGTCCCCTTTGATCGCATTATAAATTCTCTGTGCTCGTTTCTTCGTATTGACAATACACAATGCCTGTGTTTCTTTTAAAAGTTTTTCCTCCAGCTCTTCTTCTGTCACCGTTCCGATATCTTCAAATCTCGTCCTCTTGAAAAAGCGAAATTGCTCTTCCATACATGGACAAAGCTCAACCGGCTCCCAATTTCTCTGGAAAAAATTCTGAAATGTTGGCTGCGTTGCTGTACAAAGCACAACAGATGAACCATATTGCGCTGCCAGTTCCTCTATAACCGCAAGACAAGGCTTCAGATGCTCCGGCGGAATCATCTGCGCTTCGTCGAAAATGATCACACTGTTTGCAATATTATGAAGCTTCCTACATTTTGATGATTTCGATGCAAAGAGAGATTCAAAAAACTGTACATTGGTCGTAACAACCACCGGCTTGTCCCAGTTTTCCGAAGCAAGCTGCATCGGTCTGAGCTCTTCCGAACTGGTATAATCAATGTTGCAATGGCTTTCCAACACATTTTCCTCTCCCAGAATCTCCCGAAATACCCGCGCATTCTGTTCGATAATATTGGTATATGGAATGACATAAATAATCCGCTTCATCTGATGCGCTGCCGCATGCCGAAGTGCAAACGCCAGCGAGGCAATTGTTTTTCCTCCACCGGTCGGAACAGTCAGACGAAACATTCCCTTTTCCTGGGTTCCCATGTCCATACAATGCCGCAAAATCTCACTTCGTCTGCCGTTGATCGTATCGGGTTTTTTATTTTCCAGCCATCTTTTATTCTCAAGATATTTATCTAACTTTCTGTACAGTTCTTCTATTCTCGTGCCGGGATCTCGTTCTGTCTTTCCCTGCTTCATAAAAGCTTCCGTATCCAGAAAATCTGCGTCTACCAGACAGGAATAAATCATTCGCATAAAAAAACTTAACGAAAAATATGGGTTCGGCACAGCTTTTGGATCAATGGGCGCCGAATGAAGTAGCGGAACCTCAATCTCAGACTGATAAGCCTGATAATCTTCTATTTTTTTCTTTAGGCGGCCGCTCAACGTAGACTCTCCGCCATTGTCCGTATTACTTCCGCAATCTGGCAAGCCCGCATGATGCCCTGCAATGCAATAATTTAGAAACGAGTAGTATCCTCCTTTCGCCGCACAAAGTTGTGCTCCGGCCGTCGAATGGTCCACCTGAACATCTCCTTTTTGAAGTCTTCTCTGGAACCTGAGACTGTACTTTCCAATATCATGCAGCATACCACTGCAATATCCCCATTCATACTTTCCAAATTCTCCGGCAAACATTCCAGCAAGTCTTGCAACCCCCTCCGAATGCTCCAAAACACTCTGTTTTCGTTTCCCATCAATATGCGCAAAATAATCCATATGCCTCTCCCCCATTTTCTTCGACATTTTTTCTGTTACGATCCTTTTCCTGACATGCTCCCGCGAAGGGAGCGACGCAAACCAAGCTTGATGTACTTCATTCCGATTGCTGATTTCAATCCACGCTCCCGCGAAGGGAGCGACCAATGGCTGCCCATACTTTTCGTACATAGCAAGATTTCAATCCACGCTCCCGCGAGGGGAGCGACTTTCGCTGATAATTTTTCCTCTAATTGATGCAAAAATTTCAATCCACGCTCCCGCGAGGGGAGCGACTGGAAATCCGGGTCTAATTCAAGATACCTTTTCAATTTCAATCCACGCTCCCGCGAGGGGAGCGACGCTTTATATTTATGGATGATGAATTTATTTTCCGATTTCAATCCACGCTCCCGCGAGGGGAGCGACCAGCTCAAAAAAGATATGCAGGCAGATATCATTATTTCAATCCACGCTCCCGCGAGGGGAGCGACGCGGGCATATGTTGATGATGTCAAGCTTACGCATATTTCAATCCACGCTCCCGCGAGGGGAGCGACGTTTTGCGCACCGGAAAGAAATTGCGGTGGCGAATGATTTCAATCCACGCTCCCGCGAGGGGAGCGACGGTCTTGCAACGTTTATTGCTGCTAAGAAGTTAATTTCAATCCACGCTCCCGCGAGGGGAGCGACAGAGCATAGAGGTGTGAAAGTCCCGGTAAACGCGATTTCAATCCACGCTCCCGCGAGGGGAGCGACATAAGCCTGGGCATGTTATCCAGTCCTGTATTGATTTCAATCCACGCTCCCGCGAGGGGAGCGACAGCAAAAGCGAATTATCTGACGTTCCGGCTTGAGATTTCAATCCACGCTCCCGCGAGGGGAGCGACTCCCACTCTTTCGGATTTTCTTCTCTCAAACGGTCATTTCAATCCACGCTCCCGCGAGGGGAGCGACAATACAGGGTAATCGCCTGTGCGCTCTTTCCGGATTTCAATCCACGCTCCCGCGAGGGGAGCGACGCTGGATCAGTCCATTTATAAATATAAAGCAGCTATTTCAATCCACGCTCCCGCGAGGGGAGCGACTTCTGGAGGTATACAGGAATCGCGGGGATGCAAAAATTTCAATCCACGCTCCCGCGAGGGGAGCGACAGATTTGCCATCTAACAGGTCAATAGCCGTATAATTTCAATCCACGCTCCCGCGAGGTGAGCGACTTCTCTCAATTTATTTCGCTCCTGTTCTTTCGTATTTCAATCCACGCTCCCGCGAGGTGAGCGACTACCTGAGCCATAAGGCGTAAGGAGGAGTATATGAATTTCAATCCACGCTCCCGCGAGGTGAGCGACACTGCTGGGCGATGGTATCACTTCACTGTCGGAAATTTCAATCCACGCTCCCGCGAGGTGAGCGACGCGCTGTCCGACCACATGGCATTGGCATTATTAAATTTCAATCCACGCTCCCGCGAGGTGAGCGACCGTATCCCGTACCGGTTCGATTCCAGCACCGGTACATTTCAATCCACGCTCCCGCGAGGTGAGCGACCGCGGTTTCAATCAGCAGCACTTCCGAAGGACGATTTCAATCCACGCTCCCGCGAGGTGAGCGACTGCATTTATTGACATTTTTTCGTTTACAGTACGGCTATATTTTATTTCATCTCACTAATAAATATAGCTTCTGTTTTTAAAAAACTAAATTAATAAATGTTATTTTATAATTTTCCAGGTGCGAATCTCCATAAGAATTCATATGCACTTCCTGTTCGCACCAGTTTTTAGGAGAGCAAGTCCTGATCGGCAACAATACCTTTTCGCCCCGTTATTCCTCGCCTCCGTCTCATATTTATTATTCCGATAAAATTATTCCAGACAATAGAATATTCGCATAACATGCACTCTGTTGCTTATTTCTATTTATTCAGCACGATCACCGGTGCAGACAAAATGCCGACCTTCTGCAGCACATATTCCTCCGACCAGTCATCATCCTGGGTGCGCCAGCTGCCGGGATTCAGGAATCTGTCATCCTCTCCAACCATATGGACTGCGCCAAAGGTATTGACGCGGTTTCCAAACAGCACCAGATCGATCGAATCAGCCTGTCCAACTTCCAGATCATAGGGTGCAAATGTCGTTTCACCCAACCGTTTTCCATCCTTTTCAACTGCAACGAGTGCACCACGATAATGAGGAATATGTACAACAGCGCCATTTGCTCCGATCGATACCGGCAGATGATAGGTAATATTTCCACCATAAAAAGGAAGTCCCTGGGGTACGATATCCCCAAAGCTTAACTCTCTGACAGGTGCTGTCACAACACCGGCTCTGCCTTCGATACGCACGCCAAAATCACCCAGCAGATAGCACCATTCCAGACCGATTCTGTGCGTGAAAGGAACTGTCGCTTCCACTATATTTGTGCCTTTCTGAAGTGTGCCGATTTCGATCGTCCCGATGCAGTGGTCCGTATACCAGCCGGACACCTTTTCGTTCACTGTTTTCCCATTCAGTTTTACAGATGCATGCTCCGCTTCCTCCAGTGCCAAACGTACCGGTACTTCCACTTCACTCTCTACCGTAAAGCGAAGGGTCGCAAAATGTTCCGTCTTTTCCTCCGGCAATACCCATGGCTGGGCGACTTCTCCGCCGCGCGCCGGGAAACCGAGCTGACTGCGCAGGACATTGTCTGCCCGCAACAGCTCCTGTGCAGGCTGATATGCTCCGCCGTCCATACAAAATTCCGCACGATCCAAAAGAAGAACGTTCGGTTCACTTAAAGTAACAGCAACACGATTCGGAAGGGCTTTCGGCGCTGCGCCGGACGCAAGGAGCTGTTCCCGGAGGGCTGCAGCTAAAGCAGAATCGACACATGCTGCGCAGCTTTCTGCCGTGCTGGATGCGTCAGATACCGCCTGCATCGCGCCAGGCATGCCAGCTGCTTGTGTTGCATCGTTGTCATCAGCTGCCTGCACGCTGCCGCTCGCCTCGCCCACCGGCATCAGCTTTAACAGCAGGCTGCTCTGGTTATAAAAGATATGATTTATAACCGTCTGCGCCCCTCTTTTTGCTGTCTTCACATCCCGGATTCTTCCGGTCATGGTATCGTATTCTTTTACCGTGAACCTGCCGTTTAACACGATGTTCACAGGATCCTTTTTCACAAAATCCGGATTTCCTGCAGGCTCTCCCACTGCAATAAACAGCCAGCTGCAGTCCTGATCTACGCGCAGCTGATAGATGTAATGGTTTGTCAGGCTGCCCATCTCATTTTCCAGGCGCAGTGTGCGATATGGCTCAACCGCTTCCAAAAGCGCCGCTTTTTCAAAGACGATCTGTCTGGAAAGGGCTGCAAGCTCTGCACCATCGTTACTGGGCACTGCATCTGTCATAGTCGGTGCTTCTCCCATCAGAATCAGCTTACCGCCCGCTCTTGCAAAGGTTTTCAAGCGTTCTACTGTCGTACTGCGCAGCGTTTCACAGCCGGGAATGATAACGGCATCATAGGACATTGCACCGACCTTCAGCGGGTTTCCTGCTTCCGTACATAAATCAGGGAGAAGCGATTCGTCCAGAAAGTCAAAGTCACAGCTGCCAAACAACAGCCAGCGGGTCACATTCTGGAACCGTTCCTCCATCTGCTCCCGGATCGATCCGGTCTGGGACTCCGGTCCCCAGTGAAGCCAGTAGCTTTCGATTGGATGGATGACGCCGACACGCACAGCTGCCTTCCCACGTGTCATGGCTGTGTTTACTCTTGCAAAATGATCTTCAACTGTTTTATATTCCTTACACCACGGCGACTGATAATTGATGCTCGCCGGATAATCACGCTTTGCCTCCCCCTTCATAGAAACCCAGGACAGATGCGGCACACGCAGTGTAATGCCCAGCGCCGCCTGCCAGTCTCCCTGCAGCTTATGGCGTCTGAAATCAAAGCTCCAGCTCGTTACACCATAAAGCTCACTCATTACGCCTTCACGCCCAAACTGATGAGATGCAGACTGTGCCTGCTTTGCCGTCGTGTATTCATGGCTGTCACACAGCATGTCGATACCGGGCAGTTCAAAGCTTCTGTACGCACGCATCGCCTCGCCCAGTGCTGCAGTCTGACTGCGCAGTGTGGGCTCTTCCATCATATGTCCGGTCAGCGCGATATTGTGCTTTTTGCACCATGCTCCCACATTGTCTGCAAACGCGCGGGTAAAACGCTCCGTCACATGATCATGATAATGATACCGGATCGTGGAAACGCTTCTGTCTGCTTTTTCCCAAATCAGCTCAGGGAGCTTTTCCAGAATATCCTCCTGATACATTTCCTGATAGGTCTGAGCAAAATCCTCTGTCCAGGGCAGGATCACATCCCGTTTTTCCTGCGGAAACTGCAAAAGTGTTTTATGAGAGAACTGCGGCTCATCCGTAAAGATCGTCGGCACAGTTTTTCCAAACTCGTCCCCAATCTCCTTTGCATAAGCCTCGTGGGTGATTTCCAGGAAACGATCCATTGCCGCTTTGTCCAGCGTATTTACATAGGTCTGATGGTTGTACCAGGTGCTCGGCAGCGGGCGTTCCAGATAAGCATACCAGCAGGTTCCCTGGGGCTGCGTGCCTTCCTCCAGTTTTTTACCGGAAACCAGATAACCCTTTTCATCCAGAACGACATCATAAACCTCAAGCAGCCTGCCATTTAAGGTTCTTGCTGCTCTCGCGCTGGAATCTGTCTGCTTCTGTGCCTCTTCCCCTGCTTCATAAGGCTTGTTTGTAAACAGAAGATACTGCGCACGGTATTTTTCCTCCTTCGTCACAAGACCTCCCGCAAATCCGGACGGCCAACGATCCTCATCATACAAATAAACATGTAGGTTTTCCTGCTTTGCTTTTGCCAGGCAGCCCTTGATCCGATCCATAAATTCCTCGCTTAAATACGGTGTTTCCAGACCGGTACGCGGATGCAGATGTGCACCGCCAAAGCCCATCGACTTTAAGACCTCCATCTGTCTGTCGAGCTCTTTTTGCTCCAGCATCGTATTCCACGCCCAAAAGGGAGCTCCCCTATACTCCGCTGTGGGCTGCTCGAACAAGCTGTCTTCCAGTTTCTCTGCCTGATTCTTTTTGTACAGCATTTAAACGCTCCTCCTCTTATATTTTCCCCTTTATCTTTATCGCTTATTTCTGCTGCATTTTTCTGATCGCTTCCAAAATGGCAGCATACGCTGCTTCCGGACTGCCACAGGAAGAAACTGCGCATTCCATCGGACATAATCCGGTATTTTGACGATTTCGGATGTTCTCTGTCAGTTCGTCTGCTTCTGCAGGTATGTTGTATTCCGCCAAAAGCTCTTTCGCACCCCTGCTCATCACAGGTGCATACACCCCGGCTGCTCCAAGCTTCACATATAAAAATGCCGCCGCGCGTCCGACGATTTTATCCGCCGCGTAAAATCCGCTCAAATCCTTCCCCTCCCGGATGCGTGTCAGCAGCGGACGCAGACCTGCTTCCTTACTCGTCAAAAGCTCGTCGTCCCTGCACCAGACACAGGTATAATTTCCCTGTGCAAAAGTTTCCTTTGCTTTCTTCATTGCCTGATTCATCTCTGCTGTTCCTCCCCTGCCTCTTTGCTCAAGAGGCATACCATTTCTATATGTGCGTCATTGTCCAAACTCAAGCTCATATTTTCCGCAATGATTGGAGCTTGAGCTGGTTTTCCGTATCCTCGATCTTATCATACATCTTGTAAAGCCGGTCATCAAGGTCTGCTTAGCGTTTAACGTAGTGCTTATCATCCGGGTCGAGGGAATCAATCTCCCCCATCAGTCGTGCCTTTACAGAATAACTCTGCCGAAGCTGCTTTTCATGCGCCGCGATCTCCTGCTCAATGGCAGAGGTATCCACCTTCATGCTGATCTTTTCCTGCATCATGGCGGCGAACTTCGGATTGCTTACCAGCTTTACGATAACCTCTACAACAGTGCTGTCCGGCAGTTCTTCATTTTTTCTCAGGGTGCTGCGGTAAAGCGCACTGGTGTACTGGGTACCACGATCGGAGTGAAGCACTGCACCTCGAATAAGCGTTACAGCGGCTTTTGAAAAATCTGTATTGATTTTTCTGCGCGAGGTGCTATAATCGGTATATACCGAAAACAGAAGGGGGAAAGCGCCCATGCCAAGACCGCCACGGTGCCGTCGAATTTGTGGCGCACCACAAGTTGATACCTTCTGCCCCAACGGGTGTGAAGATACCGAGCCGATCCTGTTGACGCTGGACGAATACGAGGTTATTCGTCTGGTTGACTTGGAGCAGCAAACCCACGAGCAATGTGCCGCACAAATGGATATTTCCCGCTCTACCGTGCAGGAGATTTACGAAAGCGCACGGCGCAAAATCGCAGCGTGCCTTGTCCATGGGAAGCCGCTGCACATCACCGGAGGAAACTACCGCATCTGCGGAGGACAGGAGGCAGCCCGCTGCTGCCGCTGCGGCCGGATGCAGAGAGCTAACGCAGAAAAATCCAACAAAAATTGCAAAGGAGATTCCATTATGAAAATTGCAGTTACCTATGAAAACGGTCAAATTTTTCAGCATTTCGGCCACACCGAACAGTTCAAGCTTTATGAAGCTGCGGACGGCAAAATCGTTCATGCGGAAGTCGTTGACACCAACGGCAGCGGTCACGGCGCACTGGCAGGCTTCCTGATGCAGAACGGCGTGGACACTTTGATTTGCGGAGGCATCGGCGGCGGTGCGCAGGCAGCTCTGGCCGAAGCGGGCATCAAGCTCTACGGCGGTGTCAGCGGGGACGCTGACGCGGCGG
>OGZO01000858.1_pt1 | contig 22738 bp, 13 predicted proteins | sample 1576721 | NCBI WGS metagenome assembly OGZO01 (sample SAMEA3541516, study PRJEB24748) | human gut metagenome | biome: human gut; feature: human-associated habitat; material: faeces | place: China | collected 2012 | reverse complement strand
CGAACGACGCGGCCAGCACCATCAAGCACCTATGGAACTGAGTCAGCGTACTAACAGCTCTATTGATTATCAGTATGAAGCAGCCGACGGATCAATGCAGCCGTATGACGGTGAATATGTGCAAAGCCGTATGTCATGTTTGAATCGTGGTTTCATCGATGAATTTATGTTTACTACTGAATTGTCACGTAAATTGTCTAATGGAACATGGCGTTTGGGGTTGAATGAGTGGTATTATGACATCGACTATGCTTCAAATACAACCATGTATGATCAGTCTGTTCCTACAGACGGCAGTTATCCGGTTCGTTTGTGGAATCCTGCTTTTGCAAATGCAACCGCTCGTTCTTATGCTGGAAACGGATATTATTATGATTTCAATAAGAATGCTTCGGAATATTATAAAGGTCATGAAAATAAATTGGCTGTTTATTTTACTCATGACTGGGATATAACAGACAGATTAAACTTGTATTATGGTGCACGTTTCGAGTATCAGGCACTTCGTGGAAACAATGCCGCAGTAAAAAATGCCAATGGTGATTACGTCGGACGTTTTGCTAATTATTATCTTGGAGCCACTGCTGTTCCTGTATACGATGTAGATGGTAATCAGACTGGTTATACATTTGGCTACTTCATCAAAAGTATAATTGTACGGATTGCCCTGAATCATTTCTAATGTAGGAGGGCCCATTTTCTCTTTATTTGCCATGATAATTCCTTTCCTCGCATTGTATTTAAGTAATATTTTACACAAGCCAACTTGTGTGGATTATAACTTGAAAACATCAAAAGGGTACACAAACCCCATTGTATATATTATACATCTTTTTTTTCTTTCTGTCAAGATAGAAATTGCATCCCAATAATGTGAATTATATCATTTTTCACTTATTGGGATGCATACTTACTTAGAATAATCTTATAGTTGCTTATTCAATTCCTTGCTTCTTGCTCCTGCCCTTTGTCTGGTCCTTCGGCGTTTTTGGCTTTTTGCCGAGCCTTGCGGCATCACGCTTCATCTTCGCCCTCTCAAAGTAGCAAGTCTTTTCACGCTTCGGAGCGTTCTTCTTTGCTTCGATAGCCGCCTGATTCAGCTCATCAGTTACGACTTTCAGCCTTTGCTCCTTAGTATCAAGCTCCTCCTGCTGGGGGAACGGCTCTGCTACGATCTTCTGCGCTTCTGCGTGGTCAAGCCTGAGCTTTGCGAGGTTATCCTGCGTTCTCTCGATTCTGCCGTCGATGTTGTAGAGGGCAGCTTCAAGACGATTCAAGTTGTGGGCAAAACTCTCGATCAGCTTCGTGGTATGTGAAGTGGCACCTTGCAGGCCAGCCGACATACCGCCGCCCATCATGTTGCTGTTTACTGTAACGCTCAGGTCAAAGCCCTGGAACGAGCCGACTTTCACGGGAGTATCGGCATATTTGATAGCCAACACAGCATCTTCAAGAGCCTTAGCAGCTTCTTTTCTATCGGTGTACTCAGTTTCACCAATGGTGATCTTGAATACGGGCAGTTTGCGTTCGGGATCAATCGGGAGCTTGCGGAGTGCTTCACGATCTGTATGGAGATCAGCAAGAATCGCAGTAAGTTTCTGTTCCTGTTCAGGGAAACGAGCGATCTTGTCCTCCATTTCAAATACCGTGTTGCGGTGTTCCGCAGCGAGTACCCTCAGTTCCTTCACTTCATTTTCAAGCATCAGCTTTTCCTTGATACGCTCATCGCCTGTGCAGAGAGCCTTGATCTCGGAATAAGTGAGTGCCTGCTGGTCCACATCTTCACACTTTCTCGCAGGAGTCTTACTTGTCATGATCTGAGAGATGAATTTCTGCTTGTTCTCCAAAGTCTGATAGGAATAAGCATCGAATGTGCCTTTGGTAACATAGCGGAATATCTGCACCTGCTTGTTTTCATTGCCTTGACGGATAATTCTTCCGGCGCGCTGTTCCAGATCAGCCGGTCTCCACGGAATATCGAGGTCATGGACTGCGATCAGCTTCTTCTGGACATTCGTACCCGTACCCATTTTGGCGGTTGAGCCGAGCAGTACACGGATCTCTCCGCTGCGGACTTTATCAAAGAGGTCAGCTTTCTGCTGTTCGGTTTTCGCATCGTGGATATATGCGATTTCCTCCGCAGGGATACCCCTTGCGATCAATTTGTCACGAATATCGTCATAAACGCAAAAATCGCATTCTTCCTCCAATGATTCAACCTCAGCAATAGATTTCTTATCTTTAGCATCGTCGGCATCTTCGCCCTCGGCCTCTGCTTCTCCTGTTGCCTTGTGCGGAACGCCCAAATCACAGAAGATGATCTGCGTGAGCCTGTCCTCAGCCGTTTCAGCGTGGATACGGGCAACATTCTCTACACAGCGGTTGAGCTTTGTATCGGGGTTATCTTCAAATGACGAATCAATCAGACGAGGATCAAGACCAAGCTTCCTACCGTCCGACGTGATCTTGAGCATATTGTCGATCGTGGGATCAACATTTCCCGCATTGATAGCATCGGCACGATCAGCGAGTTCCTGAACAAGCTCCTGCTGGAACGAAGTGGCTTCGACTTGAACCACCTGATATTCACAGTCAGGCACATCAAGTTTCAGCGTATCAGCGGTACGAATATCAGCAACCTGTTTGAACATACTCATTAATTCGGGCAGACCTGTATAGTTGGCGATACGGGTGCGCTCCTTGAAGCCGTTGCCCGCAGGCTTTAACTCCCAATCGGTTTTCTGGTCTCCAAAGACTGCTACCCAGTTGTCAAAGTGCTGTAATCCGTGATTGTTCAGGAAGTCATACTCCAAATACCGCATCATGGTGTGAAGCTCTGTAATGCTGTTACTGAGAGGCGTGCCTGTCGTCGCACCTTAACAACGATAATTCATATTATTTCGGGCGGTTGGTTTTGCAAAAAACCGAAAGGATGAATTACAATGATTGATGAGATTTACAACTGCCGACAGGGAAACATAATCACCGAGAGATTTTCAGACGAATGGAACAAGCTCTGCATACCGTTTGAAAACTCGCTGAATGGGGATCAGATTGATATGTTCCACAAGCTCCTTGACATTCAGAGTACAGCCTCGGCTGACGAGATGAGAGCTGCATACAAGGCAGGATTCAAGGACGGAGTGGCTTTGATGACCGAGGTGCAGGCATAACAAATCCATATTCAAATCAAAAAGGCTATGCCCTCCGAGTACGATTGTCGGAGAGTATAGCCTTATTTTTCTTTTCAGAAGCTCTATTTTTCATTTATTGCTATTGAAATCTATCTACAAATATGATATAATAGTTTTAAGAATTTTATTTTGGAGTTTGATGATTATGCACGATTATTATCAATTAGATAATGTTAAATATATCGCTCAGAATTATGGGAATGAGCAATGGATACAAGTGGCTGGAGAACGTAAACTTAATAATTCAGATGCGAGCTTTTGGTGTTGCCTTTTTCAAATTGAGCATTTAGAGGATATTATGTCTACACCCGAATGGGATGCAAGTTATAGCGATGGTTATCCAGGATTTATTACTTCCATGGAAGGAACTGTCTTTCAGAGATTCATTATTCACAAAGACTATGTTGAGCCTATATTGTTTTATAGAGAATTTTATGGAGTTAAAAAGAATTATGTAGAAATAAGTGAAGAGTTTCGATTATTAAACAATATGTACTTTGACCAACAGAACAATTCTTATTATGCGGTATTAGATAGTGGCAATTGTGAAGAAGTTGTTCGTATTTTGGAGAATGATACTGTTTATATAAACATAAAATATTTAAAACGATTTGCATCAGCAAAGCAAATGGGAATATTGCTCTTTTTCGATATAAGATATGAAATCCCTGGACTTCTATCTGATAATAATTTAGCAAAAATAGATAAAGAACATAAAGATACAACATTAGTATATGAAATATTTGGGGATGAAGAACGTAATTTTCAACAATATACTTTTAGCAGATTGCTTGGAAAAAAAGTATTATTACCGCCTCCCATTACAGAATGTGGGTATTTCCCTTATGAAAAAAAGCGTACTTACGTTGAGTTTATCATAGGGCATGATGAGAATGGATGCGAAGTTATGTTTTCATCTAATCCTGATAAACTATCCAATTTTTTTGCTGCTAACCCCGATGCTCCGAATTACCTGACACCTGTATTTTTTAAAAGAGAGGTTCTTGATAAATATATTAAGCGTCCTGACTTGTATAAAGTAACTGATGGGCGGTTGACTTGTGCTTCTTTATGGAGTATGGAGATTGACAACGATCACAAGTCTTATGTTGCAGCATACTTAGGTGATTTAGGACGTGATTTACCTGAAGATGAGCAGCTTCATTGGAAAAGTTATAATGTACTTTGTGACGAAAAACCAAGCAAAACTGCAATAATGAGAGATATGTGCAACATTTTTGCTGAGCCTAATGTGATTGATTTGAAATTTAAAAGAGATTATGGCATATTACAGAAAAAATGGTATGATAAATATGATTGGCTAATATTTAAAGAATTGGCTGAAAAAGATAAATATAATCTTGATAATATAAGGATACCGTCAACAGATAGCCAAGAGGAATTTGATACTCTTGTTTTATCACTTGTAAAATGTATTATAGACTCACTTAATGAAGAAATGTTTGTTCTTTCCAATCCTACAGATGAAAAAGGAAATACAATTCGTGGTATAAGCAAGTTACAAGTATGGCTTGAGGAAAATGGAGCAAAAAACTATGATGGTCACATATCTTTTCTAAGAAATTTACAGGATTTACGTTCTTCTGGTACAGGACATAGAAAAGGTAAAAAATATGATAAGATTAGCAGAGTATTCGGAATAGACGAAAAGTCGTTAATTGATATTTATGAACAGATACTATTGCAAGCTGACGATTTTATTGTTTATTTAACAGGATTTGCGAATTGAAATAAGCACCTATCATCAAGTTTTGAAGTGATAGGTGCTTATTTGTTAAATCCATGGTTAAATGTGCAGCAATTTCTATCGTTTCGTGATTGACTTTTTGGTCGAAATGTGGTATAATGATTCTAAAAACGTTAGGAGATATACTATGGATTACAAAGAAATTCTCGCACAAGCTAATGCCGAGTTATCATTACTCGACGAAAATCTTATAGATATTTTAGAGATAAAAAGACCACAATCAATGGTTTATGCTAAAAATCTTGCAAAAGTGATTTCAAAACTTTCTCCGCTGTTAGGAAATATGATAGAATTTTCTACAGTAGATATATTAAATCAACATGATTGGAAAGGGGAAGGTGAATGGATAAGACAAGATCCTGGATTTCCCGATGCGCTATTTTTAAGCAAAACAATATTGCCTAATCCTGGCATTGAAATAAAGGCTTGGTTTCCATTCGCTACAGAAATAACCGCAAGATTTAAGGATTCAGTAACTATTTTTAGAGAAAATAACATTGATATGGCTTTGATAGCTTGGCTGCCAGAAAATGTTATTTGGGGAAAGCCGAAAATCATTGATGTGCTTGTTGTAAATGGAAAAAGTGTCGCCGAAGCCAGAGATGCACATTATCATCAGCCACCACGTTACTTAGTATTTGAGCCTGAGGATACCTCAGGCAGAACATCAAACCTACAACAAACAAATACAAATGGATACAAGCTACAGGAGGATAAATGTGATAAGGCTAAAGCAGAAAAAGTTGTTGATTCGTGGGGAGAAAAAGGTAGAATTTACGATCCCTCACCAGCATACCAACAACTTTTGAGAACTCTTTATGCAGATTTTGTTTATAGATTAGACACAAACTATGCTAAAATTGATCGGATTGAGCATTCAGATATTGAAGCATTTAAAGTAAAAGTTCTTAACACGGAATTTCATGGAAAAACTATTAAGCAGTGGGCAAAAATACTCGCTTCTTCTAATGATAAATTATTGGAAGAAGCATTGTCAACGATTTTGTAATAAGCTCTTAATTCGAGAGAGTGCAATATCATATACTTCTTCATTAATCTCTGCACAATAGCTTGCTCTTCCTAAATCAAATGAAGCTATTGCTGTTGTACATAAACCAGCAAACGGATCCCAGATAACATCACCTATGTCTGAGGTCATCTCAATTGTGCGCTTTATAAGTTCTAATGGTTTTTGATTTAAGTGTATGGCTTTTTGCTCAACTTTTAATCGTTCTCTATTCCTTAATTGAGGCGTTTGCCAAACATTAGTCATTCCAATAGGACAATAGAATTTCGATCTTAGTCTTGACCATTCTTCCTCTGAAATAGGTTTAACACCATCCAACGAAAAATACGGCTTTCCTTCTTCATTTCCATACTTGTTTGCATAAGAGGCGATTTTGCTAAATGCTTCTGCTGGTGGCATATACCAAAGATGACATTTTGTAAAATATTTTCTTGTTGCTGCGTTTTTTACGCCACATGCTTCATTTGTTTTAGAAAATGGCAAACCAGTTCTGCCCCATTCATAACGTAACCATTCTTTCATGCTCATCTCAATTCCATTTGCAAGAAAAATTGGCTTTTTTACATATTGAACACATAATTCTGTCACGATTGGAAGATGACGAATTGTCTTAGTATTAGTATTACCTGCTACATGGCTCATTCCTTTATCCCAAACACAACAGGATACATAAGTCCAACCATATTTTTCAAGTATAGGATGTACAGTAGCCCATCCGACTTCCGTATTCCAAAACCATAAAGTTGTAAGCGGAGTAGCTCGTTCACTCCAAGCCTTAATATGTGGCTCATACCAAGTGTCTAATCCGTGATAAGAGTGTAAATCTCCAGGAAACCCGTTTACACCATATGGTCCATCTGAAATTATAACTGTCGGAGATTCCCAATTGCTATAAAGATCGATAGCATTAGCGTTAAAAAGATGTATTTTTTCAGCAGAGAATTCTTTCACTTTTTTCCCTCCGTTTCAGAGTAATGCATTACAACCTCGCTTATGCTACACTCAAAATAATTACAGATGCGATCGATTATATCCATTGACACTTGTTCATTTCTCGACATTTTATCCATTGTTGACTTTGAAATGCCTGTAGCTTGCATTAGCTGTTTTTTTGACATATCCTTGTCTATAAGCAATTTCCATAAAGGTTTGTAAGAAAAAGCCATGTAAACACCTCCTGATTAATAGTATACCACAAAAGTATTGAGATGTCAATACTTTTATACCTATTTCAGCTTAAAGTTTTTCAATAGACCGTAGCCTATTGGCACACTCCTATTCCGTTCCGCAGAAGTCAAATTCTGCATTGTGGGGCATACTACATTCGGCACATACCCTATTGGAACTGAATACTAACCATAAGTTCTCAAAAATGTCCGATAAGCATTTCTGAGGACTTTTTATTAATCTAACAATGAGTCAAAGAATGGTACTTACACTCCGCACTACGTTCAATTTTACTTATTTTTTCTTTGCTATCATTTTGTTTTTTACATTTCAGACACTTAAAAACAAACATATATGTTTATTTTTCGTCAGCTATTTGACGGATTCAGCTTTTTCAATTCAGTCTGAATACTGTGTAATTCATTCCAAATCTTACTCATATCTTCCTGCAATTCAAAAAATTCCTGCTTATAAATACGGCTTGTCAAGTTCACTCTGTGAGCAATCTGATTGATATTGTTTGCAGCACTCATAACCGATTGCCGTATTTTTTTCAGTTCCTCATGGTCGTATTCAAGATAGATTCCGTGTAACATCATCTGTCTGAGAAGTTTACTCATTGATGATACTTTGCAGACTTCAAGTCGCTTTTGTATGATATTCCACTCATCTTCATTGACCTTAACTCTGAGTGTTTTATCTCTCGTTTTCTGTTTCATTTTTGAACGCTCACTTTCTTTTTTGTAGTTGTTTTCTGACGATAGTCAGTTAGTCAAAGGGTCTTAGGGAAAACGGAGTGTCCCTAACAAGCTGATGAACAGCAAACGAAGTGCGCTACGTTCATCGTTGCTTGCTACTCCGAGATTATTATACCATTCTAGCCTATCTCCATGTATGAATCAAGTGCGACGATATGTGTCAGCTGTCAGATTTCATCTCGTTTTTCTCTCGTTGTATTATGGATAAGCATTTGAAAAAACGTAGTCATCTTAAAAAAATATCAATGGTTTTCAAATTGCTGTCTATGTACAAAGCAAAACTATAATGCTGGGTGTTTCGATAACTGAAAGAAAAAACAGATTGTTCTTTTCAACAATTTTGATTCAAGCACAGTTATTCAGAGCTGTTTTTGTTGTAACAGTGCAGATTTTTCATTGCTTTCGTTTACTATCATACTATAATGGAGATTCCTTTGTGCTTTTTCTCTGGTGTCATAAGCAGATGTTGCTGTAATTTCACTTAAAATCACTTTACAAAACTTTACTTTTCGTCGCATTTGTCGGACTGTAAAACAAAAATTGAATAAAAGATTGAGCGCACTGCGAATGGAATTTCATTTGTAAGTGCGCTATAATTTTATAAAAACAAACAGATCGGAAAGGACAAAAAACGAATGAAAAATACATCTGCCACAGGAAAGAAAAATAAGGCGGTGGAATATGTTACAGAGGGCGTAAAGGTCAAGGTTGTTTATCCGGACAACATTCCCGAAGTCATTAAGCAGCAGAAACTAAACCAAATGTACGATATTTTCTCCGGTGCAATGTGCCGCAACTCCGATAAAAAAGTTGCTGAGTAATCTGGCATATCTACAAAAAATAGTTACAGTTTCAATCAGACTGTTGCAATTTTCGGACGGCTGCGCTATGATAGTGGTGTAAAACCAACTGCCCGATTGCAAACAGTGATCGGAGGAAAACAATGACAAAACAGAACAGATCCACAAATGGAATTACGGCAATTTATGTTCGCCGTTCTGTCAGCGATAAGGATAAGGGCAACAATTCACTTTCTATCGCTGCACAAAAGGAGGAATGTGTCAGATACGCAGGAGAATGTGAATATCAGATCTACTGCGATGACGGGAAATCAGGAAAAGATATTCAGCACCGTCCCGCATTTATGCAGATGATGCAGGATGCCCGTGACGGACTGATCGGCAGAATTATTGTAAAAAAGTACGACAGATTCAGCCGCAATATGCGTGAGTATCTTAATATTACAGACGAACTGGACAAATACGGTGTGACGGTTTATTCGCTCTCTGAACCGTTCAATACGGAAACCAAAGAGGGACGTATGATGCGTAACAATCTGCTGAACTTTGCAGAGTTCGAGCGTGAAACCATTGCTGCAAGAGTCGCTGATGCTTTTCAAACCAAAGCAAGAGAAACCGGTTTTTATCAGGGCGGTAAGGTACAGTTTGGCTATCAGTCTGAAAGACGTACTGTAAATGGAAAAACCGGCTCCGTTCTTGTTCCGACTGAAAATGCAGAAGCTGTGCGTGTGTCCTATGATTTGTATCAGCACGCAGAAAATTCTCTTGCTGACGTCATCAGATATTTGAACGAAAAAGGTATCAACGCCAGAAGAAAAACTTCAAAAACCAGATCAGGTATCTCCAATATGGACAGATCACATCTAAGCAGAATACTTTCCAATGCTCTGTACGTCCGTGCTGACAAGGAAGTATACCGATACTTTCTTGCAAAAGGATATGAAATGCTTGACGATATGGAAGATTATGACGGTATTCATGGCTTATTTGTTCACGCCAACAATGACGGTTCGCATTTTGTAAAAATCGCATATCATGAGGGACTTGTTCCTGCGGATGTGTGGCTCAGAGTACAGGACAGAAAAGCACATCAGAGTAAGTTTCCGTCCAATGGTAAGGCAATGAATTCATGGCTGGTAGGTCTTGTAAAGTGTGCTTGTTGTGGTTACGCTCTTCTATTTAATCACGGAAGAAACAGAGATGGTTCCAAGCAGTATTACCGTTTTGTAGACTTTGGAAAAACAACGTTAGCAGGCTGTCCCACTTCTCAACCGATCAGAATCCGTCCGAAACAGGTTGAAGACGCAGTATTCAGGGCTATGCAGGAGCGTATTGAACAACTGAACATTGCCAAGCATGAAACAGGCAAACCTGATGCGGAAACAGAGGGCATGAAAACAGAACTTGTATGCATTGATAATGAAATCCAGAAGCTTATGGAGAAGCTTGCTGATGCTGATGATATACTTTTCGACTACATTCAAAAACGCATCAGCACGCTGCATGAGCAGAAATCAGAGCTTGAAAAGAAAATGCAGACCATGAGCCGTAAGCGTAAGACAATTGATACAAAGCCTCTGGAGAAACCTATGAAACAGTGGGATAAGCTGACGGTACAGGAAAAGCACGCTGTGGCTGTCTCTATGATCGACGTTGTGCTTGTATCAGATGAAACAGGCATTGAAATTAAATTCAGCATATAAAAAAAGACGGTTTTAAGCCGTCTTTCTAATGGTTAAGGTGTTGCGTTGGGCGTTCCAGTGGCAAAAACCACGCCTTTGCCGCCAGTCTTTTCATCGAGATAACGGCATTTGAGGAACAAATCAAGTGCTTTTTGCGAAGCAGAATTGGAAATTCCAGCTACATTCTGCAATTTTGTGGCAACAAATAGGTTCTTAAACTCATGGGCTTCATCGACGAACAAGCGATCTATACCAAGTTGTTCAAAGGTCAGCGTATCGTCCTGATTCGCCTTTTCTAGCTTATCAAGCTGCTTTTGCAGGCTCTTACGAGTACGCTCCATAGCCTTGATCTGAAACTTAGAGCCTTCGCTCTTTTTCAGTTCCTCGATACCACGGAGAATATCGTCAATCTGACTCTGGATCGTCATGACCTGTCTCTCCTTTGAAATAGGGATTTTACCGAGCTGAGAGTGACCTATGATAACCGCATCATAGTTTCCAGTTGCGATTTTTGCAAAGAGCTGCTGACGATTTGCTTTCTGAAAGTCCTTTTTGGTAGCAACAAGAATATTTGCTCCCGGATAGAGCTTCTGAAAATCGTCACCGATCTGCTCCGTCAGATGATTCGGCACGGCAAACAGGCTCTTAGTACACAAACCTAATCGCTTGCTTTCCATCGCCGTTGCGATCATTTCAAAGGTTTTGCCCGCACCCACGCAGTGTGCAAACAGCGTATTACCGCCAAACATCGCATGAGCGATTGCGTTCTTTTGATGGTCGTGGAGCTTAATATCCGAAGTCATCATCGGGAAGGAAAGAGCCAAGCCATCGAACTCACGGGGACGGATACTGTTGAAAAGTTCGTTATACTTCTCTACGATAGCTTCACGGCGTTGCGGATCTTTGAATATCCACGCCTTGAAAGCTTTGCGAATATCATCGGCTTTACGCTGTACGACACGGGTAGCATCTATATCCACTACACGCTTTTCCTTTGTATCGCCCAAGCCGTCCGGAACCTCGATAGTCTTATATACCTTCGGCTCTTGCAGATTCAACAGATGTTCAAAAATGTCATAAGCGTTCATCTTGTGAGTGCCGTACTTTTGTGTCGCAAGCACCGACCTGTCGGAAGATTTGTTGCTGACATGGAAAGAGTTAGCGTGTACGGAGTATTCCACTCCCACGATAGCAGACTTGTTCCAACGGGCGGACGGACTGTCACTCCGCTGATACGCTGGTGTCTGCAACAGCTCATACATGAACTGTTCGTAATACTTCGGATCAAGCCAAGCTGCACCGAGCTTAATATCAATATCTCCTGCTTTCAGCGGTTCGGGCATAGCCTGTTTCAGTGCCGATACGTTGATATTGAAATCAGGATCGTACTCAGCGATCTCCTCAGCTTCACGAAGTTTCTTGCGAATATCGCCCGAAAGGTACTCCGAAGCCGTCTGATAACCGTTCTTCGTATGGGGTATCTTGAAAATCGCCCCTGTCAGGTCACGCTTCAGTTCGTCCTCCGTCATACTCGTCAATCCACTCATGTACGAAAAGTCAACCCTTGCCTTTTCCGCAACGGAGAGCGTGAGTGCTTCAAGTTCCGTGTCTACATGATCGACCGCTTTTGGCGGAACGATCGTTCTCTTTGTGAAAATATCGGACTTTGCAAGGAGTTTTGTCTTATCATAGCTCTTTTCAAGCCCTGCCACAAGGTTATATGACACATCTTCGCTGAAATACCGCTTATTCGTCTGAGAATGAATAATACCGTACTTCTTGTAAAAATCATCATACGCCACATTAAGTTTCGTCTGCAAATCCTTGATAACGCTGTCCGGCTTGTCAAGTTCCATTGCTTCAATCAGCTCACGGGTGAGGTCACGAAGTTCAATAAATGCCTTGAAACGCTTGTGCTGTGCTGTTCCCCTATCGAAACGGAACTCGCAGGCAGCGTTATTTTTCTTGAAGAAAACTTGATCGTCAGACATGAAAAAGCTGTAATTACGCAGATTAGACGGAATCTGCACCTGAACGCCGTCAGCGGTCTTTGCATACACATCTCTGCCATGCTCATGACTGATCTCCGTCGAGAGTTTGCCGACTGCTTCATGGAGTGCCGATTTCAGGTCAAAGCCGTCCTCGGCAACAACCATTGTACCACTGCCATAGAGCTTATTGCCCTCGACAACCGTACCAAGTACCATATCAGGGTGCTGTTCAAAATATTTGTTGATCGGCAGACCGTCAGCCGTTTCACCAATATGTACCCAATCGGGAATATCGGACATTTCGGCAAGTGACTTGCCTTCGTGCTTTTTCAGGAAGATAATGTCCGTAGTGACTTCCGTGCCTGCATTGTCCTTGAAAGCACCATTCTTACCGCCCGGAAGTCTGATCGCACCGATGAAGTCAGCCTTGTCAGCCAACATTTGCCTTGTAGTCTCGTCACGCTTGTCAAGTGTGCCTGCCGAGGTCACAAATGCCATGATACCGCCGTCTTTGAGCTTTGAGAGAGCTTCTGCAAAGAAATAGTCATGCAGTTTCGTGGTATCATGGACGGTATCACGGAAACTAAGCTCACCGAACGGGACATTGCCGATAGCAACATCAAAACAGCCGTTCTGAAAACGGTTCTGCTCAAAGCCCTGAATAGCAATATCCGCATCGGGATAGAGTGCCTGAGCGATCCTGCCGGACAGCGAGTCGATCTCCACGCCGTAGAGTTGAGAGTGCGACTGCATAGCTTCGGGCATTCTGCCGAAAAAGTTTCCGATACCCATTGCAGGCTCTAAGACAGCACCGCCGTCAAAGCCGAAATTGCCAAGAGCTTCATAGATACCGTCAATAACCGTAGGAGAGGTATAGAAAGCGTCATTGACCGTTGAACGAGCCTGAGCGTACTCCTGCGGAGTCAGCAGCTCGGAAAGCTCCTTATACTCTGCGGCCCACTTCTCATCATTCTTATCAAAAGCCTTAGCCAAAGCACCCCAGCCTACATATTTCGACAAGATTTCTTTTTCCTCAGCCGTTGCAGGACGCTTTTCCGCTTCAAGCGTTTTCAGCGTTCTGATCGCATCGACATTGGCTCTGAACTTCATCTTAGCACCGCCGTCACCGAGGTTATCATCGGTGATCGTGAAGTTATCGCCCTTATCGGGAGTTGGTGCAGGCGTGGTGCTTTCTTCTGCAACAGGTTCATCAGAACTGACAACCTCTGCTGTAATAGTCTCACGCTCCGGCTCTTTGGTACGCTCCAAGCCGTCAATGAAATGAAAGCTCATCAGCATATCGCCGTTGTCGAGCCGAGAAGTCAGCTCGCCGCCGTCAAAAGTCCAGTTCTTTGCACGGTCAAACTCCACGTGAATATCTTTGCCCGTAGGCTCTCCGTTTTCATCGAGCTTTCGGGAAGTAAAATCAACGGTGCTTACACCCGTAACGATTCTGCGTTCTCCTACGCACTCAGGACGGAGATGATCACTGATCTCAAACATCATGCCCGGCTTGATAGCCCTTTTGAGCTGAGACAGGTTCTTTACATCGGGAATATCGGGCTTTTCTGTTTCGGGTGTAACATCAGCAACAGGCTCAGGTTTCATATGTGCAGGCTGCTCCTTTTCAGGATCATTTCTGCCGATATACTCATACATTCCGCTGTTCAGAAGCTTATCATAGGAGATATTCTCCGTAATAACAAAGCCGCCGCTTTCTCTTGAGACAGTGCAATCGTCCGTATAGAACGGCAACGCACCTGTCAGCGATACAACCTCAGAAACCTCGCCAGTAATCTTGTGACGAAATTGGTCACCGACTTCCACAGTATCGTGTGAGGTACGTTCTTCAGCAGATTGCTCCGCTTTGAGTGTCGCCCTCTCTGCTTTCTGTTCAGCCGAAAGATAGGTATCGTCCTTGAGCCGTGCTTCGGTCATTGTCGCAACATTGTACCACGAATGACGGAACTTTTCGCCGTTCTCAAAGCTGAAAGTAATACCCTGTGAATTGTAGTCCACAAGCGATATTTTCCCCTCACCGCTATGACCGCCCGTGCCATACTCCTTTTTCAAAAAACCAGCCAACTGCTGTACAGTTGGGTGCTGTTCCTCATAGAAGTCCTGCACACGGAGCTTACCGTGAACGAATCCCGTTCCACGGTCGATCTCAGCCGCTAAGGCTTCATAGACTTGAACACCGTCAACTACCGGACCTTTTGCAAATTCGGACTTTGGCTTTTCGGGTGCGGGCTTTGAAACGGTCAGCGGTTCGGGATCACCGAACAAAGAAAGCTGTTCGCCCTCAATATCGTGCTTCTCCCAAAACGGTACATCATCTTGCTCATTTCGCTGAATTTCGTCAATGACTGTTTCATCGGTAAACAAAGGCTTGTCAATGTCCGCAGAAGCATCGCTTATAAGTTCTACCGCCTGCTCGTTCTTGCCTGTATGCCTGTCTATAACCTCATCGGGAACGGAAACAAGATCAGAAAAATCAAGTCCTGTCAGACCGTTTTCGATCATATCCTCAATACTGTCAAACTGCTCCGTATCGAACACTTCACCGTCAAATTCGTGAGTGATCTTGAAGTCCACAAGGTCAGCCGTCACTTGAATGGGCAGCTCATCATCGGTCAGCGTGGTAAACGCAAGACCGACATTGTGCAGATCATCAAAATCAGCACCTTCACGGTATTCCGCTTCGCAAAAATCATTGATAAGCCATTTTGCCTTATCCAGCGGAGTTTCAAAGGTACGAAGAAAGTCCATGATCTCAACAGGCTTGTCAGGATCATGTTCGAGCATTGCCGTTTGCAGGAGTTTCGTAAAAGTAGACAACTCACGATACGGCTCGATCTCCATTTTATCGCCACGGTTATAGATACCGCAAACAGGTTCTCCGCCATAAAAAAGCTCTCCAGCCTTATCGCCGTCAGCGATAGCCAGTTTCCATGTGCCGTTCTCTGTCTCCGCCGATTCGCAGTCCGTGCCGAAAAATTTATCGACTACCTGTTGCAGAGTTTGGAGCTTTTCCTCAGCGACAGTAATATCATCATAACTGCGGATAGGGTGCTGTGCCTTGAAATCATCGAAAATACGCTGTTCCTCAGCCGTAAGCTCAGAATGGGCTTCAAGAAAAGGGACAAACACATCAAGTGTGTGCTTCGCTCTTTCCTGATACTCCGGCTGATTGAACGGGTGCTGCGTATAACCGAGAATACCCTCATTGTGGGCACGGATATGGTCGATCAGCGAACCACCGCCCGTACCTTTTCCGTCACCAATATAAAAGCGGCCCTCATAGCTGAACTCCTCACCGCCTATGACGGCAGTGATCGTGAAGTCTGTTTTTTTATACCAGCCAGCTTTCAGCTCAAGAATATTACGTTCCGAATGCTGTTTTTCATCGAGGTATTCGAGAACGGCATTTCCAAGGGCAAAACTGCAATCAGGGTGTGCAAGAGCAAAATCGTGAACGATGTCGCTTTCGCTGACCCATTCATCGCCGTCACTCTTGCCGAAGTGGAATGTAAGACTGTCAGGCTGTTTTTCTGGCTGTTCAGACTCAAAGGTTACGTTATACTTGTGCTTCGCAATGCAAGCAAAAGCCTTTTCTGTCTGCTCCTCATCACCGAGAACATCAAACATGGCTTTCTTAATACGGTTGAGCTTAGGCTGATTATCGCCGTTCTCCCAGCCGTGGAGTGCTGCACCGTCAAATGCAGTGATAAGTTCCTTTACGGTATCATCGGATATATCGGGAATATCATCTTTGATATAATCCAGAACAGCCCAATATGCCAAGTCATCAAATTCCTCGTGGATACGGTCAATGAAAGCCTGTCCGATCTCCTCAAAAGAAACAAAACGCTCCATACCGCTGAAACTGCAATGATATCCGTCCTCAGTCTTTTCTGTATGGAGAGCGTGACGGAGGTTTTCAGCATAATAATAAGTACGGTCTGAAATCTCACCTTGTTCAAAGATAAACTCAATATCTGCGGTTGTGCCGCCCCCTAACAGTCCGAGAGCAAGCTCACGGCGAATATCCTCACCGTCATGAAAACGCTGGGCAAGGTCATAGAGTGCAGACTCACTCAGGTTATATCCGAAAGTCGCCTTGTCGCTGGGATTGTGTTTATCAAGATAACCGCTACTAAACAGAGGATACGCCATATCTTCCCATTCGTCGCTTGACAGAGTACGCTCCGCAAGGAATTTTGCAAGGTCAGCCTGTTGAAACAGCACTTCTTCCTCATTGGGAACTTTGCTTGCGTTCTCACGGTCAGTGACCGCCTGCTTGTGAGCAGTCAGAAAGTCTGCAACATCGGACTCCTGCAAAGCATTGTGCAGGATCTCATCATATGCCTGAATATCCTCCGCCGTGAATGTTTCGTCAATGCTGTCGATCTGTCCTTTCGTCACATCACCAATAAACATAGCAGTAATAGCCGCCCTCTGTTCATCGGAGAAATCGTGCTGAGAAAAGAAGTCAGAAAGCTCAATACTGCGGTCAAAACTTGACTTGGCTTCAAGCATATCATTCAGTTTGGAGTGTTCGCCATAACGTTCAGCCGGAGCTTGTGACAGATACGCATCAACAAGAGAGAGCATTTCACCGAACTGTGCTTCATCGTATCGATTATCGAAAAAGTCAGCGAGATTGAGCTTTACATCTTCCACCGCAAGACGATGCACCACGGGAGAAAGTGCCACATTCTGCTCCATAGTCAGACCGAGGTCAGCCATATTTCGGAGCATACCGACCTCACGGACAGCGTTCTCCAATGCTCTATGAAAAGCAGGAGCGTTCTCCTTATCGACTGCAAATGCGACCTTGCCTTCACGGGAAACTGCATGATAGCTCACACTTGTCTCCAAAAACGGCTTGACTTCCTTGAACTGCTCAGGTGTGAGCTTGCTCATATAATAGCGAGTATCACGGTTTGCACAGTAATCACGGTTGCCGACTTCCTGTGCCTTATCAGGACTTGCAAACTGCTTACGCATACTGATCACTTCGTCCTTGATATTGCGGACAGCAACGAAGTCAGCGTGACTTACCGTCAGCGTTCCTTTACCGGACGGATAGATTCTGCCCGAAAACTGCATACCTCTCCGAGCCATAATATCAGCCATTTTCAGCACAAGATCACGGTCAGCCGTCACATATTCCTTTTGCGGAATGTAACGATATTCTGTATTGCCGATGATGTTTTTCTCAGGTGGAAAATACGGTCTGTTGGACTTTGTAACGTTCATATTGCCAAAGATTTTTCTCAGCCAATCGGTATCCTTATCATTCACCGCCATACGGACAGTACTGTTCATTTCGTAGGCATAATAATTGATACCCGATTTTTCAAGCATTTCCTGCACACGCTGAAAATCCGCAAGCTGCATTGATATCAGCGACTTATCTCTGTTGTCTGTCGCATTATTCCACATTTTGTTGCCGTATGTCATAAGGTCAGCCACGCTGTCAACCTCCTTTGTCTTAGTCTCTTGTTCTACTTCTATCTGTTTTGGAATATTTCTGAGCATATCGTTCCAGTCTTTATATGTATCGGGCGTGATGATACGTTTCATATCGGGATACTGTTCCTGCAAACGCCGAGCAAATTCATTGCCTGCGGTATCATTGTCGGAGCATAAAAATACATTCTCAGGAGCGATATTATGACGAAGCATCGTATCAAGGACGATACTCGGCTTCACGCCCATCATGGAAACAAGCCTGCAATTATCAAGTTCTTTGCTGTGCATTTGCAGATAGGAAAGCATATCTATTGCCGACTCAAAGAAAAAGGCCTTTTCGCCAGTGCCGTGTACTACCTCAAATCCGTGACCGCCAGCCGAGCCTGTTGCAATGCCTTTGAATTTATGCTCCGTTGATGTACCGACCTTTTCCGCACCGATGGCTTTGCCCTGATCGTCATAGTACTTGAAAAGCACATTGCCTGTTTTTTCTTCCTGAGAGATAATGCCTTTCTTCACAAGTGCGGAAAGCATATCATAGTCAAGCCCTCTGGTCTTGCACAGATACGCAAACACACGCCTGCAATTATCAGCTTCAGCAAGGGAAAGCTCTCTTGCCGTTTGCTGAACAGGTTTCGATTCGTATGTGCGGGACGGAGTATAGGTGCGGTCAATGTGTTCTCCGGTCAGAGCTTCGACGGCATCAAGAAAGGACATATCCATATATTCTCGGAGTAAGCCGATATTATCGCCGCCCTTGTCCTCGCTGAAACGAAACCACGCGCCACGCTCACCCGGACCGTTATCCTTGATGTGCAGGCTATCGTGATCCTTCCACACATACTCCCTGCCGACTTTCTTCAAATCAAAGCCGTGAGCCATGAGGAACTGAGGAAGATTGACAAATGCCGCCTTTTCTTTCTGCTCATCAGTAATTTTCATCTGTTATTCCAGCCCCTGATCATTTCTCATTTTGGGTGTCTGCTGAGGTTTCTGCTGACCTCGGCCGCTGATACGCTGGGCATCTCTCTGCATTTTGCCACGGGAAAAGAAAGCTTTTTTGGAATCCTTTTTTGCGACCGTGACCGCAGACTTCTCGCCACCGAACACAGCGGAATGTTCCACGCTCTTAGCTGTCAGCTCTGCCGACTTCTTCCGAGCCTGCCCCTCGCCCATACGCTGGGTGAAACGCTCCTGCTTCGGGAGTGTCTTAAAATAGTCGGGGTTGACATACTCCACAGCTCTTTTACCCTTGACAGCACTCTCAATCTGCTGATATGCCTGAGAGTTCGCCTTAGATACTGTGACTGCTACCGTATCATTTTTGCGGACAACCGCAGAATACGGAATGTTCGCCTTTTGCAGTTCTGCCACGATCTTTCGTGCCGTATCGATCGGTTCAACACGAGTGTGCTTATCATCCTTGCCGAGTGAAGCGTAGTATTCAGGGTTGATGGTCTCATACTTGCCCTTTTCGCCCTTACCGCCGTTCTCCTTTGCTGCTTCGGTATGTGCGATCTTTCCGATAGAAGCATACATCACATCATTCAGGGTTGGTACATCGGTCTTTGAAACGGCAATTCCGACCTTATCCTCACCCTTAGTAGCAGCGGAAAATTGTACGCCTGCCGACATAAGAGCCGACATGACCTCAACAGCCTGAATTTTCGTCATAGTCTCCACATGACGGTCATTTCGAGGCAATTCCTTGTAATAATCAGGATTCACCTTGAAACCGCCGTCATCAGTCAAAACAGCATCACCCTTATCAAGCATATCCGACAGCCAGCTATCTACCTCGACTTCATCGTGCATATTGAGAAGCTCAAGCTGACTTTTCATTTTTGCAAGCTCCTCAACTGCATTATCTCTCATTTCCTGCGGAACAAATGGATTTTCTGCAAGGCTCTCCATAGACTTGATACCTTCCGCAAGCTCTGCCTTTGCCTTGTCAATGTCCTCCTTAGAGCCGTTGTTGATGATACCGTCGATCATGTTGTAATCATCTTCAAGCTGCATCTCCACATTGGCAAGGGGTTGAATATTCAATTGATCTGCAAGTTCAGCGACCTTAATACAGTCAAGCGTTTCGACCTTCTGTGCCGCCTGAACAGCACTCTCAGCAAGTGTCGGCATATCAATATTGCCTTTCTGAACCATTTCACCGAGCTTATCTCCGGTCAGCTTCATAGAAGCATCGAGCTGATCATTGACCTGCTCCTCATAGTGTGTTTCAGGACGGGCAAGCTTCACAATCTTATCATCAAGTGCTGAAATACGCTCATTCACATCTTTGAGCTGTTCGGAGAGATTATATTTGTCAACAACACTTGTTGCAGGATCATTGTAAGTATCAAGGATTTTCTGCTTTTTCGCTTCAAGTGTTGCTTTTTTATCGCTCAGGCAATCAACAGTTGCACCATTCAACCTTGTCATTGCATCGGCAAAAGCTTCACGGCGTTCCTTGTTAAAGCCGATAGAAAAGCTCTTGATCGTATCGTTCAGAGCGATAACACGGTTGAGCTTGTGTTCGATACGGTCACGCTTTACTGTAAATTTGTCGATCTTCTTCCACCCTTGGTCGATCTTCTGCTGTCGCTTAGGAATTTTCTCCTCACGGATAGCCTGAATACGCTTCTCGTTAAGGGCAATAACAGCACCGATACTCGGCAAATTGCCGATCGTAGCTTTCAGCATACGGTTGGTATCTTCGAGCTTATCAGCCTTTGCGGAAAGAGCTTCGATCTTCGCTTTGTTGCGGCCGATCTTATCTGTCTGATTGGCGATTTTTTCATCAAGAGAGTCGATACGGCTCTGATGATGTTCTGCCTTTGCGTTCAGCAGAGGAAGAAGTTTTCCCGACTTCTGAACGCTGGTTTCGTCCTGCTGCTGTTCCCGAGACTGAGCCTGTTTTCTTCTCAGTTCTTCCGCATCGACCGCAGGCTGGTCGGCGGTTCTCTTATCGTCATTATCCTGTACTGGCATAGGCTACCTCACTTTGTGTGCTTCACGATGATGATAACCGCTGCGGTCATGGCGGTAACAACGGCACTTCCGATTACAATGATCTTCTTCATTGTCTGAACTTCCTTTCTCTTTCTTCGTTCTGAATGCTACGCTCCTGTTCGCCCTGCTGTCTGCGACGGGCGATCTCAGACAAGTGTTGATGTTTTTCTCTTGAAAAGTGCGAATGACTGTTGCGGCGAAAATAATCGTCAAACAGCTCATTCAAAGTCGGAACTGTATCCGCCGCACGCTGTTCAGGAACAGTAGGTGCTTTCGCTTTTTCCTTGATTTTCTCATGTTCCTGAATATCCGACATCGTTCTGCCGTTCACGGAGATCACACGGTCAAGCTCACGCTGAAGCGTGGGAGTATCGCAAAGCCAAAAATCCACATAGGTCTTGCAGAGGGCAAGCTGAACTTCATCGGGACGGGACTGCAAAAAGCTCACAGTTGTATTCAAAAGCTCCGCTACTTCACCGAGCAGTCGATAATAACCGTCCGGCACTCCGTAAACTTGCAGCTCACGGAGCAATGCTTCATAGTCGCCGGATTGTGCCTTTGCGATAATCTCCTCGACCTGTTCCTTGTAGCTGCCGTCATAGGTCAGCAACATTTCGGCATCGCCAAATCGGGCAGAAAAAGGAATATTGCTCTTGTCGAGAGCTACCACGATAGCCTGTGCCTTGTCCGTTTCAATTCGGATAAACTCACGGTTCTGGATAGCGGAGATTTCGATACCGCCGATATACGGGAAATCTGTCACGGAGCGATCATCTCCCTGATGTGGTCGATCAGGTCGGTGTTTGTGCTGTCGGCATCGTACTCCATTGTGTACGCACCGCAGATATTCTCCTGAATACGGCGAGGGAGCGGCCTCAGCTCACGCACAGGAACACCGATCAGCTTTGCAACATTGCCAAGCTCTGAAACTGCAAGTGCCTTGTTCACAAGGTCATAGAAACGCTCTGTTTGCGAGCTGTCCATCATGTACTCATAAACGATAGTCTGCTGCGTATCGTAATCAAGGCTGCGAAGTGTCACAAGCAAAATGCCAGTTGATTTTGCAACCTCATCAAGCCCGATATATACCGAGCCTTTCTGCCACAGATCGTCCAGTGCTTCAAAGACTATCTTTTTGTCCTCGTCATTTCTGATAGCAACAGTTTCAAAAACTGCCGTCATACTGTTTTTGATCTCATCGTTCATAACGGAAATGCTGTCTTCGGAGACACCGAGGATCTTTGCGACTTCCGCAAGCTGGTTGTTGTTCATAAAGAACACTCCTTTCTGGATTCAGCCCTGCAAGCGATTGACTTTTTCGGGGCGGTTTGTTATAATAGAGTACATCCCCGGCCGTGCGCATCGCAAAAATATAAATATTCCGAAAACCGGCTAAGGCACCGACAAAAAACAGGACAGGGAAGGTGACGTCCAGCCCAGCCTTGCGGGCGTTCACGCCACCGACGATGTTGGTGCCGGCCTTGAGCATGCGGGCCGTGTGGGTCATGCCCTGATGCCCGGTCATGCCCTGGACGATGACCGGAGCGCCATCTTCAATGAAAAGCGTCATTTCAGCGAACCTCCTTGGCCGCGAAACGTGCGGCCTGCTGTGCGGCTTCCTCCATGGTCTGAGCGACGTGCAGGTTGGCGCGGCCGGCTTGGGCCAAAATGTTCAGACCTTCCGCCGCCGCATTGCCATCGAATCGCACGACGATAGGCTTGCTGCTGCCAAGTTCGTCAAGCGCCTCGAGAATGCCCTTCGCGACCTGTTCACACGAGGTGATGCCACCGTACACATTGATGAGCACGGATTCGACCTGCGGGTCGGACAGCACGATTTCAAGACTATTCGACATCACTTCGGCGG
>OGZO01000830.1_pt1 | contig 23142 bp, 18 predicted proteins | sample 1576721 | NCBI WGS metagenome assembly OGZO01 (sample SAMEA3541516, study PRJEB24748) | human gut metagenome | biome: human gut; feature: human-associated habitat; material: faeces | place: China | collected 2012 | reverse complement strand
GAGAGCGTGTAGGGCTTGAATTATCAGAAAGGACATGGACAAATGAAAGACATATCTGGAGATCCAGCCTCTTGGCAATAATCATTTTATGATTGATTCTCCCAAGGTTCCTGCAGTAAACAGTGAAGAGGATATCATGGACTTTAACCGCAGAATCGTAGCACTTGGAGAAGAGTTCAACAAGCCTGTGGTGGCAACCTGTGATGTCCATTTCCTGGATCCGGAGGATGAGGTCTACCGGAGGATCATCATGGCAGGAAAGGGCTTTGATGATGCTGATAACCAGGCGCCGCTGTATCTTAGGACAACAGAGGAAATGCTGAAGGAGTTTGAATACCTTGGCAGTGACAAGGCAAGGGAAGTGGTGATCACCAATACCAATAAGATTGCCGACAGAATCGATGTCATGAGTCCGGTAAGACCGGACAAGTGTCCACCGGTCATTCCGGACAGTGATAAGACACTGACGGAGATCTGTTACAATAAAGCACACGAGCTGTATGGCGAGGAGCTGCCAGCTATCGTAAAGGATCGTCTGGACAAGGAGCTGCCTGCCGCGTTACCGCGGCGCCGCGCCCATCCAGCGCGCCGTCATGGAGAACTGGCAGCCCGGTGACGTGACGGGCGTGTCCATCATGCGCATCGTGCCCGCCCTCGACGCCGGGCCGGTCTACGCCCAGTGCGAGGTGCCCATCGGCCAGCATACGGCGGGCAGCCTGCATGACGCCCTGGCCGAAGCCGGGGGCGAGCTGCTGCTCACGGTGCTGGACCAGCTCCGCGACGGCAGCGCCCAGCCTCGGGAACAGGACGAGAGCCGCGTCACCTACGCCGCCAAGCTGGCCAAGGAAGACGGCTATATCGACTGGGCCCGTCCGGCCGCCGAGGTCCACGCCCGCATCCGCGGCGTGACGCCCTGGCCCGGTGCGCGTCTCCAGGCCCGTTTCGACGGGCAGGACGAGCTGTTGCCCCTGCTGCTCCAGCCCGGTCGCGTGGACGAGCCCTGCGACGGTGTGCAGCCCGGCAGCCTGCGTACGGACAAGAAAGGTTTGTGCGTGGCCTGTGCCGATCGCTGGTACCGCCTGCTGGTGGTGCGCCCCCAGGGCCGCAAGGACATGGAGGCCGCGGCCTTCGTCAACGGCCATCTGCGCCCGGCGCGGCATGGCGTGTGCGGCATGGCCGTGCCTTTTGGCGAGTAGATATTTTTTGTGGGGGAATGGGCGCTTTTTGTAAAAACTGCCCCTTCCCCACGCCCCCAACCCCGAAAAAACGTTATCCAGGTGACGTCACCCGTCCCCGTCGTTGACCGGCGGGCAGTGACAGCGCACATGGACCGAAAAGAGAGAGGAAAGGCCGCTCCTGATGGAGCGGCCTTTCGCGTTACGGGCTTTGTCCGTTGCGTCTCCGTCCATGCCCAATAAAACGCTCGCCATGGGAAAGGCCGGCGACGTCCCGGCGCGGGAAATACGGCGCGGCGCCATAGGCGTCGCCAAACGGCGTTTTTTCTCCGGCCCGCCCGGGTATGCAAACTAAAAAAATCCCCATCGCGTTTTTCGTTTTCAGCGAGCGATCCTTATAAAGCGCGAGCGGCGTTGCGTTCGCGTACAGGCCGGGAAAAAGCGCCACCAGGCCGCGCGATGCGGCGAAAGCCCTTGTTTTTTGGTGATGCCTGGATAACGATAAGGCTGAAAGCGTTTTTATCCGGCGCGGATGCCGCTTGAGTGAGCGATCATGCCTGTTCGCTTCCTTCCCTTTGTCCCTGCGCCTCGCCCGGGGAATCGTGCCGCGCCGTCTATCGTCGCGGGCATGACGGGCCTTGACCGTCCGCGCGCCGCCGTCCCGGGCCGGGCGGCTTTCGTCGTTTCCGTCCTCCGTCTGTCCTGTCCGCAGGCCGTCCCCGTGCGGGGCGCGGTCTCTTTGTCGTGCCCCTCCAACCGCCCCGGGAGTTTCTCCATGCTGAAACAAAGCCGTCACGCCCTCACCTGCCTTGCCAAACGCTACCGCGCCGTGCTGCGCCGCTGCCGCCTGCGCGCCCTTGTCCTTGCCTGCGCCCTGACCGCCCTGCCGCCCCTGCCCGCAGGGGCCAACAGCGGCGGGGAGGTGGGGACAGGTCATTGGGGATATCCCGCCTACATCGGCTCAACGACCGGCAGCGGCGGTGATGTGATCATAGACAGCGGCTTCGGCGGCTCTGTCTACGGCGGGTATTCGGAGTCCGGCAACGCCACGGGCAACACGGTCACCATGACCGACGGCACGGTGGGGACTGTCTTCGGCGGGAGTGGGGGGCGCGGCGCCACGCACAACACGGTCATCATCAGCGGCGGCACGGTGGCGGGGGATGTCATCGGCGGGGAATCGAACATAGGCGGCGCCACACACAACACGGTTATCATTAGCGGCGGCACGGTGGGGACTGTCTTCGGCGGGATTGGCAAGAACGCCACAAACAATACGGTCATTCTTTCCGGCGCGCCCACGCTGAACGGCACCATCTGCGGCGGGCTGGACGCCAACGGCATGCCTGAGGCCAGCGGCAACCGCCTGATCCTGCTGACAAGCGGCCTGACGGCCCCATACATCGAGAGTTTTGAGCAGTATGCCTTCCATCTGCCTGCCACGGTAAAACCCGGCGACACGGGCCTGACGCTCACAGCAGGAGCCACGGACATGGCCCCCGGCGGCAAGGCGACATTTACCGCCGCCATGCAGGGCATTGCGGGTAATGGGCCGGCGGTGAAGGTGGGGGATCGCTTTACCTTTCTCGGCAATGCCGCCGGGCTGGACACGTCGCAACTGACGCTCACGGTGCAACGGCTTGCCGATGTGCGGCAGGGCGTGACCCTTACGGCGGATCTGGACGTGAAGACGGACGCCACCAGCATTTACGCCCAAGTAACGGATACCCGCCTCAACCCCCAGACCAAGGCCCTGTCCGAGGGGCATGTGAGCGGCACGGCGCTGGCCCTGCAGGGGGCCGACCTCGCGGCGGGCAAGGGGATGGAGGCGGCCGGGCAGGCCGTGCGAGCCTCGCTGGCCGAGGGCGGCAAGGGCGTGGCGGCCTTTGGCGCGCTTTCCGGCGGCTGGTCGCGCTACAATACCGGTTCGCACATTGACGTGAGCGGCTTTTCCCTGCTGACCGGTCTGGCGTGGGGTGCGGACAGCGTGCTCGGCCAGTTCACCAGCAGCCTGTTCTTCGAGTTCGGCAGCGCAACCACCGGCACTTACAACAGTTTCAGCAATGCCGCCTCGGTGAGCGGGGACGGCTCCACGTGGTACATGGGCGCGGGCCTGCTGGCGCGTATGGACTTCAACGACTGCGGCCCCGGCCATTTCTACGCCGAGGCCTCGGGCCGGGCGGGCGGCCTGCACAACGAATACCGCAATGACGACCTGCGCGACGGCGACGGTCGCCGGGCCGACTTCGACACCACGACCCCGTATGTGAGCCTGCATGCGGGCCTCGGCTACATCTGGAACCTCACGGACGCCTTGTCCCTTGATCTGCACGCCAAGTATTTCTGGACATGGCAGGACAGCGCGGATACCGACCTTTCCACCGGCGAGGCCCTGCATTTCGATGCCGTGAACTCGCACCGCCTGCGCCTCGGCGGCCGCCTGACCTGGGCCGTCAACGAACATATCAGCCCCTACGTCGGCGCGGCCTGGGAACATGAATTCGACGGCACGGCGCGCGCAACCTCCCTCGGCTACGACCTCGACGCCCCGTCCCTCAAGGGGGATACCGGCATCGGCGAACTGGGCCTCAGCTGGACGCCCTCCGCCACCACCCCCCTGACCATCGACCTTTCCGTGCAGGGCTATACCGGCGTCCGTGAAGGCTACACCGGCTCCTTCATGGTCAAGTGGGAGTTTTAAGGAACGATGCGGTGGAGGATCTGGCGCGTGAGAGAGGGAAAGTGTTTTGAAAAACGCTTTTCCCTCTTCTCCTCGTGCTCTCCTTCACCCTTCCCAACACCGTTATTGCATGGTCACTGCCGGACAACGTGATCCGGTGTGACCCGGCCCGGCCCGTACACCTGTGGTGCCTCCATTTTTTCCGGGGCGGTCATGGAGGAAAGCCCGTGACCTGCCTGACTTTTTGCATCTTCCTGGGCAAAACGCATCGGGGAGGGACGGGGCCTTGCCCCTGTACAAACCATACTGTGCCCGTATAAAGCCCATCGCGTTCTGGCCGGAGCAGGGCGCACGAAAAGGCCGGGGAGCGTGGTGCGTTCCCCGGCCGTTGATGACGGAACAGGCCGCTGTTCTATGCCGTGACTGTTTTTTGCCGCCAGTTGAGGAGCAGGGCCGAATTGATGATGACCAGCACCGAGCCGGCGTTGTGCACCAGGGCGCCCAGCACCGGCGAGAGCAGGCCGCCCATGGCCAGGAAGATGGCCGCGAAATTGAGGATCATGGAGAAGGACAGATTGAGGGTGATGGTGCGCATCATGCGCCGGGACAGGGCGAAGATATGCGGCAGTTCCTTGATGTCGTCATGCACCAGGGCCATGTCGGCGGCATCCACGGCGATGTCGCTGCCGATACCGCCCATGGCCACGCCCACGAAGGCCTTTTTCAGGGCGGGTGCGTCATTGATGCCGTCACCGATCATGCAGACGGGACGCTCCTGACGCTGGCTGTCCGCGATCCATTCCAGCTTGTCGGCGGGCAGGCAGTTGGCGCGCACGCCGTCCAGGGCCAGGCCCGCGCTGACGCTGCGGGCGGCGGCCTCGTTGTCGCCGGTCAGCAGCATGGTGGACACGCCCGCGTCCCGCAGACCCTGCAGGGTGGCGGCAGCCGTGTTGCGCAGGCTGTCGGCCAGGGCGATGAAACCGGCAAAATGGCCGTCCAGGGCCACATAGACGAGGCTCTGGCCCGCATCCAGGGCGCGCTGTGCTTCTTCCTTGTCCGTGGGGGACAGGGCGATGCCGTTATCCTGCAACAGGGCAGGGTTGCCCGCCAGCAGCGCATGGCCGTCCACACGGGCGGAGACACCGCGCCCGGGCAGCATGCGGAAATCCTCGGCTTCGGGGATGTCCTGCGTGCCCGCGTCCCGCACGATGGCTTTGCCCAGCGGGTGCTCGGAGCGCCGCTCCGCAGCGGCGGTCAGGAGGTGCAGCTGCTGCGGCGCGAGTTCGGGCAGGGCGCTGTGCACATGGGCCACGCCGGGAGTGCCCCGGGTCAGGGTACCGGTCTTGTCGAAGGCCACGACCCTGACGCGGGCCAGACGCTCCAGCGCGTCCCCTTCCTTGACCAGCACGCCGTGGCGGGTGGCATTGCCGATGGCGGCCATGATGGCCGTGGGCGTGGCCAGCACCAGGGCGCAGGGACAGAAGACCACCAGGATGGTCACGGCGCGCAGCACTTCGCCGGTCACGATCCAGGTGCCCGCAGCGGCGGTCAGGGCCGTGACCACGATCCAGGTGGCCCAGCGGTCGGCCAGGCTCACGATACGGGCCTTGCCCGCGTCGGCGGACTGCACCAGGCGGATCATGCGCTGCAGGGAGCTGTCCTCGCCCACCTTGACGGCGCGCATGTCGAAGGCCCCGAACTGGTTCACCGTGCCGCTGGACACCGTATCGCCGGGGCCCTTGTCCACGGGCAGGGACTCGCCGGTCATGACCGACTGGTCGATGGCCGTCTGGCCGCTGACGATGATGCCGTCCACGGGGATGGTCTCGCCGGGCAGCACGCGCAGCAGGTCGTCCACGCGTACCTCTTCGGCGGGGATGATGCTCTCGGCCGTGCCGTCCAGGCGCCGGGCCGTGCGCGGGGTCAGATGCACCAGCCGCTCGATGCCCGCCCGGGCCTTGGCCACGGTGCGTTCCTCCAGCAGGGCGCCCAGCTGCATGATGAAGGCCACCTCACCGGCGGCGAAGATCTCGCCGATGATGACGGACGCCAGCAGGGCCAGCGAGACCAGCACGTCGGCCTTGATGTCGAAGCGCGTGAACAGGCCTTCGGCGCCTTCCTTGATGATGGGCACGCCGCACAGCAGCACGGCCAGCCAGGCCGGATCCACAGGACCGGGGACAACTTCCAGAAAACTCAGCAGCAGGGCCACTGCCGAGATACCCAGGGCCAGTGCCTGCCGGGGTTCTTCCCTGAGCCATTCCTTGACGTCTGCCAGCATGGGGCCTCCTTGTCTGTCCGGGGGCGTCATGGGCATCCACAGGTCCGGCATGTGCGGAAGGCTCTGCGGCGGATGTGCGCGGGGACAGGCGGGGTGGAAATGTATTGGATCGGCCCTCAAGATACCTATAGGGGTATAGGTAGTCAAGCAGAGGACAAAAAAAAAGCCGGGCAGGCCCGGCTAGCTGCGACGGGAAAAATGTTCCACGGCCTTGGCAAAGGCCGCGATGGTGGCGTCGGCATCCCCGTGTTCGATGCCGTCGCGCACGCAGTGCTGCAAGTGGCCTTCCAGTACGATCTGGCCCACCCGGTGCAGGGCGCCCTTGACCGCGTTGATCTGGATGAGGATATCCTCGCAGGGCACGTCCTTGTCGATCATCTGGTCGATGGCCTGCAACTGGCCCATGAGCTTCTTCATCCGGCGGTGCAGGTTCTCCGCATCCATGCATTGTCTCATACGTCCTCCTTTCAGGGCAGGGGACATTATTGCGGGCCGTCTGTCAAGAGGAGGGCGGATACGGGGAGGGGGCAGGCCAGGTTCCGGCGCCTGTCCATCTGCCGTCTTCCTGCCGTCCGCGTCCCGAAGCCATCGTGTCCATGCGGACGGGCAGGGGGCGCAGCAGGGCGGCCTTTTCCGGTGGAGAGTCCTACACCGGGCCGGGAAGTGCCCGTACCCTCTGCAGGCATGAGCCGGAAAGGGCGCATCCGTCGTGCCTGCTCACAAAGGGGAGAGTTCCAGCTCCAGGGGGACAGGTACGATGGCTGTGGTGAAAAGGAGGGGGCAGGCACAGGCAGTCTTCCTGCCGGGAGGGGAGGCAAGGGGCATCTGTTGTCCCGGCGGGCTTTGGTGTAGGATGGCAGCGCTGTGACCATGACGGCAAGTCCGTCCGGTGTGTCCTGGAGGCCCCTGTCATGGCGGGCCATATGAGCGCTTTTTTTTCTTTTTTTGATGCCCGGCATGGCTGATAGCCAAAAATGCCGTACAGGGCATCTGTGGGCCATTTCGACCGTGTGGCCGTTTTTGGCCTTCACTGGAGTCCTATGCTACGAAAGTCTCCCTATTCCCTGCCCGCCAGCCAGTACGGCGGCGGGCGCAAGCGCATCTTCATCGGCCTGATGCTGGCCTCCTGCTGCGTGGCCTGTCTGGCTCTGGCCTTCTTCCTCATCCTGCCCTGGTCGGACTATGGCCAGACCCTCACCTGGCTGCCGCTGCTGTGTATGCTGGTGGGCGGGGCAGGCATCCTGGCCCTGATCTGGATGTGCGGCACGCTGGTCTGGCATGTCTACACGGGGCGCTATCTCCCCGGGGTGAGCAGCGTGCGCCATGTGACCATCCGTCTGTTCTTCCCGCTCATGGAGCTGCTGGCCAAGGTGGTGCGCATGGAGCGCAAGCGGGTGCGACATTCCTTCATCAAGGTCAACAACGAACTGGTGCTGGCCGACCGCCCGCGCGTGCGGCCGGAGCGGCTGCTCCTGCTGCTGCCGCACTGCATCCAGCGCAGTGCCTGCCCGCACCGGCTCAACCACAATGTGGACCTGTGCCGCCGTTGCGGACAATGCCCCGTGGGCGGTCTGCTGCAGTTGCGGGACCGTTACGGTTTCCATCTGGCGCTGGCCACCGGCGGGACCATCGCCCGGCGCATCGTGGTCCAGACGCGGCCCCGCATGATCATCGCCGTGGCCTGCGAACGGGACCTCACCTCCGGCATCCAGGACAGCTACCCCTTGCCGGTCTTCGGCATCCTCAACCAGCGTCCCTGCGGCCCCTGTCTGGATACGCTGGTGTCTCTTGCGGCCGTGGAGGGGGCCGTGCGCCTGTTCCTCGGGCTTGAGGACAGCGCGGAGACCGGAGATAACGCTAAAAATAATCATTTTATTTCAAAGTGATACCTATGATAGGAACAAAAAGGAAAGCAGGCCGGGACACGGCCGGTCAGGCCTTTGCCGCGGAAGGCAACGGCCATTTTACGGAAAGCCGCCGTCTGCGGCAGCTCCCGCCCGCGGCCCCGGCCCTGGCCCTGCGGGCCCTGTGTCTGCTGGACAGTGCCTTCAGTGCGGGCTGCACCATCCAGGCGGCCCTGCAGCAGGTGCTGGAAGACACGGCCCGGCGGCAGGAAGGCGGTCTGGCCGAGCGTGACCGGCATCTGGCGGCGGAGCTGGCTTACGGTACCCTGCGCATGGAGAACCGTCTGGCCTTCGTACTGGGCAAGGTGCTGCGGCAGCCGCTCAAGCTGCCCCTGCCGTTGCGGCGGTTGCTGGCCGTGGCGGCCTACGGCCTGCTGTTCCTGGATCGTCTGCCTGCCCACGCCGTGCTGCATACGGCTGTGGATCTGGCCCGGCAGCTCTACGGACCGGGGCTGGCCAGGGTGGTCAACGGCAGCCTGCGTTCCGTGCAGCGTTTGGGCGATGCCGTCCGGACGCCGGATTTCTATGCCGGGCCTGCGGATGAAGAAACGTTTTTTGCCGAGGATGCGGCCGCGGCCCGCAAGTTGCGCAGCCTTGCCCTGCCGGAAGCAGAGCTGCGGCTGGCCCGCTTCCATGCCGTGCCGCGCTGGCTGGTGGCCCTGTGGCAACAGGCCTACGGTGACGAGGCTTGCCGGGCCCTGCTGGCCCGTTCCGGGGCGCGCCCCTGGCAGGCGCTGCGCGTCAATGCCTCGCGTCCCCAGGCCGCGGCCCTGAAACAGGCCTTGCTGGCCTGTATCCCGGCGGACGGTCCCGCGCCGCAGGCCGTGGGGCGCTGGGGCGTGGCCTTCGCGCCCGGGCAGACGCCTGCCGCCGTGCAGGGCGAGGCGCTTGCCCGTCTGCTGGAGCAGGGGGCCCTTTCGCAGCAGGCGGCGGCCTCGCAGGAAGTGATGGCCGCGCTGGGGCTGGAAGACTGGCTGGGCCGTGGCTGGCCCGTCTGGGATGCCTGTGCCGGTTACGGCGGCAAGAGCGTGCAATTGCTGGAGCAGGGCGGTGACGTGCGCCTGTGCACGGACCGCAGCTTCTCCCGTTTGCGGCAGGTGCCGGGCCATTGCCGCCGTCTGGGCCTGGCGTTGCCGCATCTGGCCCTGGCCGATGCTTCCCGGCCGCCCGTCGTCCGCTGGCAGGGCGGCATCATCGCCGATGTGCCGTGCAGCGGCCTGGGCGTGCTGGCCCGCCGTCCCGATCTGCGGCGTCGTCCCCGGACGGCCCTTGCCGAGCACGCCGACCTGCAACGAGCCATCCTCAAGGCTCTGGCCGCACGTCTGGAGCCCGGCGCCGAGCTGGCCTACATCACCTGTACCCTGCATCCGCTGGAGAACGAGCAGGCCGTGGACTGGCTGCTGGCGGAAGACAGCTGCCTGGAGCGCCTTGTGCAATGGCAGACGCCCCACGACCACCCCTGGCTGGAAGGCATGTTCGCCGCGCGCCTGCGGCGGCGTGGGTAGGGGAGAAGATGCTTGAGGGGGCACGGTGTATCCTGACCGGATACACCGTGCCCCCTGTTGTTTTTTGTCATTCTGGTGGGAAGAGTTCCTGACCATTTTTACAGGGAGGGGATCACCGTCTTTCAGACAACGGCGGGGACCCTCCGGCCAGACCGGAAGAAAGGTTTTTTCAGGGATGGGGAGAGCGCGAGAGGGGAAGGGGCAGTTTTTACAAAAAACGCCCCTTCCCCTCTCGCCATTATATTTCTTTGCCTCCCGGCTACTGCCGGGGGGTCTTGGCATCCACCGGGGCCGCGATGGCTTCCCCGGCGGGCTCGTCTTCAGGGATGTGGCAGTGCAGGCGGTTCAGCAGGGCTTCCAGCTCCTGGGGGCTGGTGTAGCGCAGGGTGATGCGGCCGCTTTCCATATCGCCGCTGACGCGGGCCTTGCAGGGCAGGGCGGCGCAGAGGCTTTTTTGCAGGGCGGCGATCTGGGGCAGCTTTTTGCGCTTGCAGGGGGCGGGCCGCTGCGGGGCGGCTTCGCTGGCGGCGGTCCAGGGCAGGCGCTGTTCCTCGCGCCAGAGGGCCACGGCTTCTTCGGCCTGGCGCACGCTCAGGGACTCGCTGATGATATGGCTGCGCAGCACTTCGGCGGCGGCCAGGGCGCGCTCGTCATTGCCCAGGGCCAGCAGGCAGCGGGCATGACCGGCGCTGAGGCGGCCGTGGTGGAGATCGGCCTGCGCGGCGGGCGAGAGCTGGAGCAGGCGCAGGGCATTGGCGATGGCCGGGCGGCTCTTGCCCAGGCGGGCGGCCAGGGCCTCCTGCGTCAGCTTGAGGGTCTCGCGCAGCTGCTGCAGGGCCTGGGCCTCTTCCATGGGATTGAGGTTTTCGCGCTGCAGGTTCTCGATAAGGGCGGCGGCCATGACTTCGGCATCGCTCATCTCGCGCACGTGCACGGGCACCTGTCCGAGGCCCGCCTGACGGGCGGCCCGCCAGCGGCGTTCACCGGCCACGATCTGGTAGTGGCCGGGCCTGTCGGCCAGGGGGCGCACCAGCAGGGGCTGGATGATGCCCTGTTCGCGGATGGAGGCCGCCAGTTCGGCCAGGGATTCGGCATCGAAGGTCTGGCGGGGCTGGCTGGGATTGGCATGCAGATGGGACAGGGGCAGCAGGGTGGGGCTGTGTTCCGTGCCCGTCTCTTTTTCCGGCGTATCGTTCTTTTCCTGCCGGGCGGCGCCCATATCCGTACGGCGCAACAGGGCGTCCAGGCCGCGGCCGAGACCTTTGCTACTCATGCTCTCTCCTTGACATCATGCCGTGCTGGCGGCACTTTTTACGACAGTGATTGCCCCAAAACTTTTGACCAGAGGAAACCATGTCCAACAAGCATCTTCTGTACCTGACCGACCGTCAGGGAAATCTGGAAGGGGTGCAGCTTTCTGCCGCCCTGTGGTCGCATTGCGAGGCGGCCGTCGTCAAGGCCCTGAAGGCCATGGAGCCCCCCCTGGAACACCTGAACGACGAGCCCGTGGCTGATTTCGAGCGCCTGCTCCAGTTCTGGGATTTCCGTTATCCGTACAGCCCCGAGGTCACCTGTCCGCATTGCGGCGCCCATACCGCCGACTGGCGCAACGACCCCGCGCATCCGTTCCATCTGACCACGGCCAATCTGGGCGGTCTGCTGGTCTTCCGTTGCAAGAGCTGCCAGTCCACGGTGCGCCAGAAGCATTTCCGCGACCACATGGCTGTGGAATGCACGCCGTACAATCCTGACTAGCTTTGCCGGCGGTGTTTCCCGTTGCCGCTGTTTTTTGCCGGGCTTTGCCCGGCTTTTTTTATGCCCGCCTCTCGGGCATGACGGCGGGGCTTTCCGGCTTTTCAGGAAGGACCGGCCGTCATGTGTTTTTTTTAGCGCGGCTGCGGCATGCGGGCGGGATCGCGCAGGGCCACTTCCTTGGCAAGGTTGAGGTAGGCGTCGGCGCCCTTGGACTTGATGTCGTAGTGGATGATGGACTTGCCGTGGCTGGGCGCTTCGGAAAGGCGCACGTTGCGCGGGATGACCGTCTCGAAGAGGTGGTCGGGGAAGCAGCGCTGTACTTCGTCGCGCACTTCGCGGGTCAGGCGGTTGCGGGCATCGTACATGGTCAGCACCACGCCCAGCAGGTTCAGCTTGGGATTGAGGCGTTTTTTGACCAGTTCGAAGGTCTGCAGCAGTTTGACGATACCTTCCAGGGCGAAAAACTCGCACTGCAGGGGGATGAGCAGTTCCTGCGAGGCGCAGAGGGAGTTGAGGGTCAGCAGGCCCAGGGACGGCGGGCAGTCGATGATGATGTAATCGTACTCCGTGCCCAGCGGTTCGAGGCAGTCGCGCAGGTAGAACTCGCGGGCCATCTTGTCCACCAGTTCCAGTTCCACGGCCACCAGGTTGGTGCTGGCGGGCAGCACGTCGAGGAAGGGCGTGCGGGTGCTGCTGATGCTCTCGTGGATGTTCTCCGGCGTATAGAAGGTGGAGTAGAGGTCGTGATGCAGGTCTTCCTGGGCGATACCGATACCGCTGGTGCTGTTGGCCTGGGGGTCACAGTCCACCAGCAGCACGCGCTTTTCCATGACGGCCAGTGCGGCGGAAAGGTTGATGGCGGTGGTCGTCTTGCCGACGCCGCCTTTTTGGTTGGCTATGGAAATGATGCGCGCCATGCTGTCCTCCGGGCTGTGTTTCACGGGAAACAGGGGGAGCTGTTTCACGGGAAACAAACAAAAAAGTGAGGCTCCTCTTCCGGGGCCGCCATCTGCGGAACAAAATAAAGAAAAGCCCGGCAAATGGGAAGACGTGAACCGTCCGTGACAAAAAAATGCCGGTATGTCCGGCGGCATCGCGGTCCCCGCCATCGCCCGGGGCAGGGGTTCTTGCCCCGGATTCCGTTTCTGGCTAAAATCAGCGCCGCATTGCAACAAGGAGTTGGTTCCATGGCTGATACGCGCATTCTTCTGGTGGATGACGAAAAGGAAGTGACGGCCCTGCTGGCCAAGCGTCTTGTACGGCGCGGCTACCAGTGTGACACGGCGGCGGACGGCCTGCAGGCCGTGGAAGCCATGCGCGAACAGCCTTTTCCCATCGTCGTCATGGATGTGAAGATGCCCAATATGGACGGCATCGCCGCCCTCAAGATCATCGTGGAGCAGTGGCCCACCGCCCAGGTGATCCTGCTTTCCGGCCATGCGGACATGCAGCTTGCCGTGCAGGCCATGAGCGAAGGCGCTTTCGGCTACCTGATGAAACCTGTCGATTTTGATGAACTCCTGTTCAAAATCGAAGATGCCGCCATGCAGAGCCGGCTTGAAGGGCCGGAAAGCGACATGGCGCGATAGGATATTTGCATGAAGAAACTGTTCCGTCCTCTGGTGCTGGGCGGTATCCTTTTGCTGGCGGTGGGCCTGGCCCCCGTCATGGATACGACTCCCGCCCGTGCCGCCACCGTCACCGACGCCAACCTGAAGCAGATGCTGGAGGATCTGCTGCGCGAACATCCCGAGATCGTCCTGGACGTGCTGCGCTCCCACAGCGAAGACGTGCTGGACATCGCCCAGGCGGGCGCCAATGCGCGCCGCAAGGCCGCCCTGGAAGCCCAGTGGCACAAGGAAGTGAAGAACACGCCCCAAAAGCAGATCTCGCTGTCGGGCCGCCCGGTCAAGGGCAATGCGGCGGCGCCGGTGCGCATCGTGGCCTTTTCGGACTTCACCTGCCACTATTGCCAGCAGGCCACCCATGTGCTGGACGAGATCATGAAGAAATACGGCAAGAACGTCAGCCTGGTCTACAAGCACATGCCGCTGGACGAGCAGGGCCCCGGCATGTTGGCCGCCCGCTACTTCGTGGCTGTGGCCGCGCAGAGCGAGAGCAAGGCCTGGAAGTTCTATGACGCCATGTACGCCGACCGCGATCGTCTGCTGCTGGAAGGCCAGAAGTTCGTGGACGAGGTCTGCGACAAGCTGGGTCTGGACAAGGACCGCCTGAAAAAGGACGCCGCCAGCGACAAGACGGCCCGGATCATCGCCCAGGATCTGGACGATGCCAAAAAGCTGAAGATCGACGGCACGCCCTGCTTCCTGGTCAACGGCCTGATGGTGCGGGGCGCACTGTCCGAACCTCTGTTCGAAGCGGCCGTGGACATCGCTCTGGAAGCGGCACGCTAACATCTGATCGTGACCGTACGAAGACCGGCTGCGGGATGCCCCGTATGCCGGTCTTTTTTTTATGGCTTCGGGCCGGGCCGAAGACGGGATGGGCCTGCCGGGACGGAGGCGCGGGAAGGATGGCAGTGCCCGTTGCGCGGTGGAGTCTTTTGGCCGGGCTGTCCGGGGGCGGGCATCCGTCCGGAAAGCAGGGGGACTATCGGGACGGTCCGAAGGTCCGTTCTTGTTGAAAAGGACAGCGCGTGCCGCTGACGTCCGTCATGTGTGCGGGATGGTCCGGCAGGAAAGGAAGAGACCGCCGATGCGAGGGGGCGGACAAGGCAAAGGACAGCCCGGAGGCTGCCCTTTATGTGAAGGCCGGGCGTGGCGAAACGCCCGTCAAGATTAGCTGGAATAAAAAGTGGAAATCTCACTGCAACGCTACGTCAAAAAACTCCTGATGGCAAGATGCCAGCCCCTGCGCCAGCAGAGGAAAAAGGCCGGTATGCGGGAAAGGGCGGCCTGTCGGACCGGATGTCTGGAAAAAAGGCACAAAAAAAGCGCGGTCGCCCGCGCTTTTTTCGTTCTTTCCTGCAAAGGGATCAGATGACGATGCGGCGTACCGCGATGAGCCTGTTGCCCCAGTAGGGCTGCATGTTCTCCCGGCGTACGGTCTTGCCGCGGCTGGGGCTGTGGATGAAGGTATTGTTGCCGGCATAGATGCCGGTATGCAGGCCGCGGGGGCCGCTGCTGGTCCTGAAGACCATGATGTCGCCGGGCCGGGGCGAGCTCTTGGGCACGGCATATCCGGCCCGAGCCTGATCCACGGTCACACGCGGGACCTTGAGGCCGTTCTGGCGGTAGGCCCACCAGATGAGGCCCGAGCAGTCGAAACCGCGGGAGGGAGAGGCCCCGCCCATGCGGTATTGCTTGCCTTCCTGGCTGGAGGCCGTGCGTACGATGTTCTGGGCCCGCTGGGGATTGTTGTAGCCGGGATCGTCCGGCTGGAACATGGCACAGCCCGATGCGCTGCCCAGGATCAGGGCCAGGAAAAATATCTGAAAAAGACGGCGATAGGTTCTCATGATCCGCTCTGCCTGAAAGTTTGAAAGTCACGGCGTGGAGATGCCGTCGGAAAAACTGTTTTCCAGATGCAAAGCAAATACCGGGCCAAAAAGGCACACCTTAGGGTGTTTTTATAAATATCAAGCAAAAACAGATAGATGTCGTTTGAAGGAACAGTATGCCAGCTCATAGGAACAGACAAAAATCTGTCATCCTTTTCGCATGAAAGAGGGCGGGCGTCAAAGTTTCCACGCCGCCGGAGCCGCCGTGCGGCGGTTGTGGCAGGGGCCTAAAAAAAGGGGGCCCCTTGCGGGGCCCCGGGGGTGGAGGATGAGGCATGGCCGGGCGGGACCGGACCGTTGCGGGAAAGGTCGGGGAGGGGGAGGGGAATCCCCTCCCCGATGCGGCCCGGTGACGGCCTGTGGGCCGTGCCCGCGCTGCTGTTTTCCTCAGGACGAGGCGGGACCGGCAGGGCCGCCGATCCCGTTTCAGGGCTGTCGAGGCCCTAGCGGGCGCTCAGTTCCTGACCGTCCCACACCTGTTCGGCCTTGGGCAGCACGGGCAGGAGCTGCGTCCAGGGATGCTGCTTCAGGAAATCGGCATCCTGCTGCAGCTTGCGGCTCATGTTCAGGATGGGCGGCACGATCTGCTTGATGTCCCCGGCCAGGGCGGGGCTGATGCTGTAACCGGTGGCCTGTTCGGCCAGGGCCACGGCCTTGTGGCTGAACTCCATGGAGCTCATGAGGGTGTCCAGGGCCTTGGCGGGGTTATGGAAGCCCACGCTGTTCTCGGCGGACACATAGTCCCAGTAGAGCTGGCCCTTGCGGACCATCTCGCGGGCCTCGGCCATCAGGCTGTCATAATTGGCGGCGCGCTGTTCGGCGGGCACCGCGTTGGCCAGGCGCACGGCCTCGTGGGCGCGCACGGATTCTTCCTGGGCCTTGAGCAGCTGCCTGAAGGTCTTCTCCTGGGTGTAGAGCACGCGGCCGCGCAGGTAGTCGGCGGTCTTGTCGGCATGGCACTGGCGGCAGGCGCGCAGCTCGGGGTCCTTGAGCGGCGAGGTCATCCAGTGGCTGGAGACCTTCTTGCCGTCCACGCGCTGGTAGGGCATGTGGCAGTCCGCGCAGGAGACGCCGGCGGCGCCGTGGGGGCCGTCGATGAAGGTCTCGTACTCGGGATGCTGCATCTTGATCATGGGCACCTTGGAGGCCGCATGCACCCAGTCGGTGAAGGGCCCGCTGCTGCCGTCGGCCTGCTTGGGCCCGTGGCTCTTGTAGTATTCATACATGTCGCCGGGGCCGAAGCCCTTGTCCCAGGGGAAGACGGGACGGCCCGCGGGCCCGTTGTCCTTGTGGGTGAAGTAGTATTCCACATGGCACTGGGCACAGACCAGGGTGCGCTTCTCGTTGCGGGAGAGCTTGTCCCAGTCCTTGCCGGAACGCTTCAGCCAGTCCTTGAGCGGTTCGGAGTAGGGGCGCAGCTCCATGGTGGCCGGATCGTGGCAGTTGCTGCAGCCGATGGTCTCGTCCATCTCGCTGATGGCGTCCTTGCCGCGGAAGGTGTTCACGTCCTTGGTCCAGAAGGCGTCACCGTACTTGCCGATCCATTCCATCATCTTGGGGGTCTTGCAGTTCCAGCAGGTGGCGGGCAGACCGCCCTTTTCCCCGTAGCGGTTGATGCGGTCGATGTTGACGAAGTCCTTGACGGCATAGGTGTGGCCGCGGGCCTCGTTGTATTCGTACATGAAGGGATAGCCCAGCCAGAGGTTCTTCAGATAGGGCTGGGCGTGCTTGTAGCCCTTGGGCAGGGGATTCACGTCGTCGTTCTTGTGGAACGGCACCGAGCCCTTGTACTCGGTCATGACGGACGTCTCGTTGTTTTTCTGGTACGAGGCGTACTGATGCGGGAAGGCCTCCTTGTAGGCCGAGATGCGGGTCTCGCCCGCGGGCAGGCCGGTCTTGTATTCCGGGGCCTTCAGTTCGGTGTCCACGTCCTGGCAGCCGCCCAGCAGGGGCAGCGCCAGCAGGGCCGCGGCCGCAAGGGTGAGGCCGAAGAGTCGATTAGTCATAAGCAACCGTCCTTGTGCTGATGGGCTTGTGGCGCATGTGGGCCATATTGCGGTGGCAGTCCACGCAATAGGGCTTGGCATCCATGCTGGCCACTTCGCTGTTGGTGGCAAAGTGGCAGGCCTTGCAATTTTCGTTGACCACGTCGCGGGTGCGCGCGCTGAGCGGGCGGGGGATGTCCTTGCCGGACACGTTGCCCATGAAGTCGCGCAGCCCTTCCTGTGCCTTGAACGGCAGCTTGGCCAGCAGGTTGTGCGGGGCGTGGCATTCGTTGCAGGCGAGCTTGGCATGCGTGGACAGCTTGTGCGTCACGGCGGCCTCCTGCATGATGTGGCAGCTGGCGCAGAACGGACGCTGGTCCGTCGAGACCATGGCAAAAGCCATCACGGCCAGCAGTGCCGCGCCCGCCGCCAGACCACCCAGAAAGACTTTGAGCCAGGGTCCTGTGCGGGGTGTACCCATAAAGAGCCTCCTTCGTTGATATCGCCTCCTGTCCCGCACCAAGGGGCAGGGATGACGATCTGAGCATGACGCCGGTCCCCTCCGGCGTTTGTTCCAAAAAAAGCAAGGGCCGTGCCAGTTTGGCCGCTGTGAGCACGTTCACATTTTTCCTTGTTTTATCAGCCTATTATTGGATTGAAGATTTTCTGTTTTCGGCGGGGCCTTGTGATTTTCAGGAAAAAAAGACAGATTTTCAGAAAAATATGACAACTCCGGCCCTGCTTCCGCCGTCGGGACAGCCCGGCGTGTCCGAACGGGCCGACGGAGGAACCATGTCCGACCCCGTGCGCGTACCGCCGTCCGGCGGGCCCGGACACTGGCGGCGCTGGCTGTTGCCCGTGCTGGCCAGTGCCGCCTGGCTGGTCCTGACCTTTTGCCTGTACCGCCATGCCGTGCAGGGCGAGCAGGCCCACCTGCTGGAGCTCTGCCATACCCGCCTGGCGGCCACGGCCCACCAGCTCATGGATGCCCGTGACTGGAACGCGGGCCACGGGGGCGTCTATGTGCCTCTGAGCGCCTACGGCGAGCCCAATCCCTGGCTGCCGGAAAAGGACAGGACCCTGCAGACCGCCGACGGGCGGACGCTGGTGCTCATGAATCCCGCCTACATGAGCCGCCAGATGGCCGAACGCCTCACCGAGCCCGGCTTCCGTCTGGCCATCGTGGGCCAGGCCCCCCTGCGGCCGGGCAACCGGGCCGATGACTGGGAACGGCGGATACTGGCCACGGCCACGCAGGGCGGGCAGGTCTTCTTCAGCGGGGAGGACTGCCTGCCGCAGGGCCGTCTGCGCCTGCTCAGGACACTGGCCGCACAGGAAAGCTGTCTGCGCTGCCATCAGGGCCACAAGGAAGGGGACATGCTGGGCGGTATCAGCATCAGCATGGATGCCGCCGCCTATGTGCGGGATCTGGAGCGGAAGCAGCGGGAGCTGGGCCTGCTGTACGGCCTGCTGGCCCTGACCGGGGTGCTGGCCGTGGGCGGCATCACCAGCAACCTGACCTTGCGGCGTTTGCAGGCCGAGGAGAAGAGCCGCCTCAAGAGCGCCTTCATGGGGCGTCTCAGTCACGACATGCGTACCCCGCTGGCGGCCATGCTGGGCATGAGCGATCTGCTCGACCGTCAGGACTGCGGGACGGAGCAGCGGCATACGGCCTTGGCCTATCTGCGCCGGGCCTGCGGGGCCCTTCTGGAGATGGTGGACGACATCACCGACCATGCTTCTCTGGAACAGGGGGACGTGCGTTTGCGCTGCCGGACCTTCGACCTGCCCGCCTGCCTGCGGGCCTGCGCTGATCTGTACAGACCGGCGGCGGAGGGCAAGGGGCTGGAGCTGTTGCTGCATCTGGCGCCGCATCTGCCCCGGCAGGTCCGTGGCGACGATTTCCGCCTGCGGCAGGCCCTGGGCAATCTGGTGAGCAATGCCGTCAAATTCACGGAACGGGGCCGCGTAGACGTGGAGGCAGGCGGAGGACGCCTGGCTTCCGGCGTGTTCCTGCTGCGGCTGGACGTCCGGGACAGCGGGCCCGGGCTGGAGCCCGGCGAGGAAAGGACGGTCTTTGAAAGTTTTTGCCGGGGCAGCGCCGCCGGCGGCAAGCCGGGCACCGGTCTGGGGCTGAACATCGTACGCACCATCGCCCGCCGCATGGGCGGGGACGTACAGGTGCGTTCCTGTCCCGGACAGGGCTGCACGTTCACGCTGGAAGTGCGTCTGGAGATCGTGGAGGGCGGTCCCGGCCCCAAGTCCGGGACCCCGTGTCCGGCGGAAGAGGGCATTGCGGCTCCGGCCTCTGTGGCGGGCCCCTTGCAGGGCCTGCGCGTGCTGGTGGCCGAGGATGACGCCGCGGGCCGTTATCTGCTCGAAGTGCGCTTGCGGGAGCAGGGCTGCACCGTGGGCCTTGCCGCGGACGGGGAACAGGTCCTGGACATGCTGGCCGCCGCACCGTGGGACGTCATCCTGCTGGATGCCGGTATGCCGCGCATGGACGGCCTGACCGTGCTGGAGCGCATCCGTGCCGGACAGAGTGCCGCGTCCCGGCAGCAGGCGGTGATCGTCCATTCCGCCGGTCTGGCCCCCGGCGAGGAGGCGCGCTTCCGGTCGCTGGGCGTACGGGCCCTGCTGGACAAGCCGGTACCCCCGGCCATGCTGCTGGCCGCATTGCGGGACGTGCCCCGTGGCTGTCCCGGCGACGGTCAGGCAGGGCCGACGCCCTGTGGTGCGGAGGCCGAGGCCCCCGTCATCTGGGACAGGGCGGCCGCACTGGCGGCCGCGGATCAGGACGAGGAGCTGCTGCATACCCTGGTCACGGCCTTGCGGGAGGATCTGCCGCGTCTGGACGCAGCGCTTGCAGCTGCCCGGAAACTGGCCGCCGATCCCGCGGTCCCGGCGGCCCGGACGGCGGAGGCCCTGCGCCGGGCGGCCCATGCCCTGAAGAATTCCGCGGCCACGCTCTGTTTTGAGGAACTGCGTCTCAGGGCGGCGGCTCTGGAGCAGGCGGCCCGGCAGGTGCTGGCGGACACGCCGGAGAACGCGGCGGGGCTGGGATCTTTGGCGGCGGCCTGTGCCGGGGCTCTGGCGCGTGCCGAAGAAGCCCTGCGGCGGGACAACGGCTGATGCCCCGTCTTCGCGGCGGACCATGCCGCCGTGCCCCGTATGCGGGCGGATGGACGGCAGCCGTGGCAGGCGGATGGCTGCCCGGCCGTCCGCCCGGTTGACGGGGCTCTGGTGCCGGGAACGCCGCAGGAAGGACGACGAAGGCCGAAAAGCTTTTGTATCCGGCATCAGCCGGAGAGCGCAGGAAAAAGGGAACGATATACCGGGCAGCAGGCGCGCCCGGGGATGGCCACAGGGGAAGCTCCGGGACCGCAGGCCCGGGCAGGGAGGCAAGGATGGCCCGTGTGCTGGTAGTGGATGACGAGAACCTGATGCGCACCATGGTGGAGGTGGCCTGCCGCCGTCTGGGGCACGAGGCCCTGTGCGCGGCCACCTTGGCCGAGGGACGGCGTCTGGCGGCCGCGGGCGTGGACGTCATCCTTCTGGACATGCTCCTGCCCGACGGCAACGGTCTGGATGCGCAGCAGGAGCTGGCGGCCCTGCCCGACGCGCCGGACATCGTGGTCATCACGGGCCACGGCGACGGCGATGCGGCGGAAAAAGCCCTGCGCGGCGGTGTCTGGGATTTTCTCATGAAGCCGGTGCGGGTGTGCGATGTGGAAGAGACCCTGAGCCATGTGCTGGAGGCCCGGGACAGGCGGCGCTCGCGCCGGGGCCTGGAACTGGAGCCGGGTCAGGTGGCGGGGAGCGGCCCGGCCATGCAGGCGGCGCTGGCCCAGCTGGAACAGGCGGCGCACAGCGACGTCAACGTCCTGCTGCTGGGCGAGACCGGCGTGGGCAAGGAGCTGTTCGCCCGCACCCTGTACCGCAACAGCCATCGGGCCTCGCGGCCTTTCGTGGCCGTGGACTGCGCCTCCCTGCCGGAAACGCTGGTGGAGAGCCATCTGTTCGGCCATGCCCGGGGGGCCTTCACCGGCGCGGAGCGGGCCAGCGAGGGCCTGTTGCGGGCGGCGCATCAGGGCACGCTCTTCCTGGACGAGGTGGGCGACCTGCCGCAGGGCATACAGGGGGCTTTTTTGCGGGCGCTGGAGCTGCGCCGTTTCCGCCCTGTGGGAGAGGTGCGCGAGGTGGAGAGCGATTTCCGCCTGGTGGCGGCCACCAATCAGGATCTGGAGGCCATGAGCGAGGACGGGCGCTTTCGCAAGGATCTGCTTTACCGCCTGCAGGGCATGACCATCGTGATCCCGCCCCTGCGCCGGCGCCGGGACGAGATCCCCCTGCTGGCACGGCAGGCGGTCATCCGCTGCTGCCGCCGCAACGGCATGGAGGAGAAGGAGCTTTCCCCCCTGCTGCTGGAGATGCTGGCCGAATACGACTGGCCGGGCAATGTGCGCGAGCTGTTCCATACGCTGGAGCGGGCCTGTCTGGCGGCGGAACAGGCGTCCCTGCTGTTGCCCGCGCACCTCGCCACCGGCCTGCGCGTGGCCGTGGCCCGCAGCCGGGCCGGGAAGGGACGCGTGGCGGGCGACGTGCCCGGCGGCAGGGAGGTCTGTCCCCCGCTGGCCGAAGCCGGGGCCTGTAGCGTGCCCGATCTGCCTCCCATGCCGGAAACGGGGCGGGCCTTTCCTTCGTTGCGCAGCTGGCGGCATGAGGCGGAGCGGCACTATGTGGCCCGGGTACGGGCGCTGTGCGGCGACGATGCCCGGGCCGCCGCACGCATGGCCGGTGTCTCTCGCGGGCACTGGTACGAACTGCTGAAAAAATACGGTTTCTAGGCCCGCAGGGTGCTGCCTGAAAAGCGCGCAAAGGCTTGCGGCAGGCCGGGAAAGCGGATACAAGGGGAGAAGGGACATTTCCCAGCTTTGTGAGAAAGGATTACCTAGGCATGAGCAATCCCATTACCGTGAAAGGCTATGTCTGTTCTGTGCCCCGTGCCGCCGATGCGCGGCAGGCCAGTGTGGCTGTGGTGCAGGACGATGTGGAATATCGCATCATCCCTCGTGGCGCCGGTGCCGATCTGGCCGACGAGGTGAGCGCCCTGGTGGAAGTGACCGGCCTGCTGGAGCAGGTGGACGAGGTCAACTACATCCAGGTCCGCGGCTATACGCTGGTGGACGATACTTCTTCCTGGGACGACGAATAGCGCTTTCACGGAACGCACGCCGGACCGGTACTGACGCCGGCGGCGGGCGTTGCCGCGCTGTTTCCCGGTTACCGCAGGACGGCATGGCCGTCATGTCCGCTGCACGTCAGGCGTGCAGGTCTGGGCGTGCGTCCCCGGGAACGTCCTTCGGGACCTGATATGAGGCGAGGCATGCAGGGCATGCCCCGTCTGTTGTCGCACGATATGTGGAGACGGCGGGAACGCATCACGCGTTCCCGCCGTCTTTTTTATGGGCATCAGCCTGTTGGGCGCCACGGCCCGAAACGAAAGACCACCCGCCGTGCGGGTGGTCTTGATGTATCCAATATCCCCTAGCGGCGGCGGATCACGGAGGGCAGGGCAAAATACAGACGCGCGGCCAGGTCGAAGCAGGCCCCGGGCAGATAGCTGGCCCACCAGAACAGGCGGTATTTGCGCGAGCCGTCACGCCAGGGCCGGATGACGGCGCGGGCCTCGCTGCCGCGCCCTTCGCGCCACAGGCTCACGGCCTTCTGGAAGGCGGCGCGGCGCGTCAGCAGGCTGACGAGTTCGGGATGCGCCGCATCATAGCCGGGCCAGAGGCGGCGGTGCTTTTCCAGGATGTACAGGGTCTCGTCCGCGAACTGGCCGAACTTGCGGAAGGTGGTGTTGTTGCCGTGCACCCGCCACAGGGTAAGGGGCGCGTCCACATGATCCAGTTCCCAGTCATGGGCCACGCGGTAGAAGATATCGGCCTCCTCGCAAACGTTGAGGCTCTCGTCGAACCAGACCGGCGCGCCTCCCTCACGGGCGGGCGGGCAGACCACGCTGTCCAGGGCCGCGCGGGAGAGCATGGCCGAGGACATGGAGATCCACTGCCGTTCCATGAGGGCGGCAAAGGCCTTGCCGCGCTGGGGGCGGGATTCGGCGAACAGGCGCTTCAGCACATGTTTGCCGTCGAAGATCTCGGTATCGGTGCTGACCAGGCCCACATGCGGATCGGCTTCGAAGCAGGCCACCTGACGGGCCAGCTTTTCGGGCCGCCACAGGTCGTCGCAGTCCAGAAAGGCCACATAGCGGCCCCGGCTCCGGGCGATGGCCAGATTGCGGGCCGCGCCCAGGGGCACGGTCTTTTCGCCGCGA
>OGZO01000826.1_pt1 | contig 23166 bp, 20 predicted proteins | sample 1576721 | NCBI WGS metagenome assembly OGZO01 (sample SAMEA3541516, study PRJEB24748) | human gut metagenome | biome: human gut; feature: human-associated habitat; material: faeces | place: China | collected 2012 | reverse complement strand
GACCCGCGGAGTGCTCCAAACTTGGAAAGACACGGATCATCGAAGATGCAGACATTCGGCTGGCTAGAAATGCCGCTTTTTTGATCCGGATTTCCATCTACATTCCATCGAAATCGAGAGGTGTGATCTTTTTATCCTATTTACTTATCTATCCTGGGAGGCTGCCGCTTGAAGCGGCAGCCTCTTCGTTTGAAATTGGCTTGAAGATGACGGATGGGTTTTATATAATAAAGGGTAGAAATGTCAGATCGGGAGAAGGAGAGAGGGAAATGTTGTTTGACAGAGCAGCGAAAGGAAAGAAGTCAAAAGAGCTAAAAGGGGAGCTGAAGGACTTAAAAAAGAGTCTTCTGAATGCGGGGGGCGAGAAGGCGTATGTGAACGAGGCGCTGCGGAATTACCAGGCGGCGTTGGAACAGGGGGATACCCTGCGGGAGCAGTATGAGGAGGCGAGAAGCCACCTTGCGCAGTCGAGGGCGGCGATTGAGCGTCTGTTGGAGTGCATGAAGGAAAGCCCGGTAAGTGAAGTCAAAAAGAGCCTGGACGAGCTGATGGGAGATCTGGACCAGGTCTATCATGATTGTTCCATCCGGGATGACGATCTCGATTTTCAGTCCACGATTCAGAGCTTAAAACAGATGGCAGCGGAGTATGAGGAGCACGCGGCGAAGGCGCAGACCGAGGCGGGGAGCAAGCTGGCAGCGATCATGCTTCGGAGTGAGCTTGAGAATGTGGCGGCGGTATTGAAGGATGCGGCAGGCTGGGAGGAGCCGGATTTCTTCGCGCTTGCATATTATCTCGGACATGAGAACCGGGGATCCTTGCGGGAGATGGAGAATGCGCAGCGCAACAGCTATCTGGTGGATTACTGCGGCGAGCGTTTCTGGAACCGGTTTCTGGAACTGTGCCGCCGGGCAGAGGCGGAGCAGATGGTGCGTTTTATGACGCGCAAGTATATTTACAACACGGAAGAAAGCCCGTCAAACAGTTAAAAAATGCAGAAGAACGGACAATATAGCCGCCTGGAATACATAATATAACCTATAGTTATTGAAAAAGACAAATTGCATAATCATACGATAAAATAAATCAAGAATTTGGTGTAATTTTAACATTGTGAATCCTCTCTAATTTTGCTATTATTTCAGAAAAGATAAAGGCACTTGAGGGAGGACAATATTATGAAGAGAGCATTGAGTGTATTGTTGACAGCAGCGATGGCTGCAAGTATGATGGCAGGCTGTGGAAGCTCTTCCGACGGAGCAGCATCCGGTACGACCACAGATAACGGCGCAGCGGCAGGTACAGAGAGCGCAGGAGCCGCAGAGGCAGATGGCGCGGCATTTAAGATTGGCGGTATCGGACCGACTACCGGAGCAGCAGCGATCTACGGTACAGCAGTTATGAACGGAGCACAGATTGCTGTTGATGAGATTAACGCAGCGGGCGGTATCAACGGATATCAGATCGCATATAAGTTTGAGGATGACCAGCATGATGCCGAGAAATCCGTCAATGCTTACAACTCCTTAAAGGATTGGGGTATGCAGATGCTGATGGGTACCGTTACAACGACTCCCTGTGTGGCAGTTGTTGAGAAGACCGCAGAGGACGGCATGTATGAACTGACACCGTCCGCATCTTCCACGGATGTAATCGATAATGATAATGTATTTCAGGTATGCTTTACCGACCCGAACCAGGGTACGGCATCCGCACAGTATATCGGTGAGAACAAGCTGGCAGCCAAGGTTGCAGTGATCTACGACAGTTCCGATGTATATTCTTCCGGTATCGAGGCGAACTTCGTAAAAGAAGCCCAGAATCAGGGACTTGAAGTTGTTGCAGAAGAAGCGTTTACCGCAGATTCCAAGACAGACTTCTCCACACAGCTTCAGAAGGCACAGAGCGCAGGTGCAGAGCTTGTATTCCTTCCGATCTACTACACAGAGGCATCCATCATCCTGACACAGGCAGACAGCATGGGGTATGCTCCGACATTCTTTGGATGCGACGGTCTGGACGGATTGCTTGGTGTTGAGAATTTTAACACAGAGCTGGCAGAGGGCGTAATGCTCTTGACACCGTTTGCAGCAGATGCAGATGATGAGAAGACACAGTCCTTTGTTACAAAGTACAAAGAAGCATATGGGGATACACCGAACCAGTTCGCAGCAGACGCTTACGATGCAATCTACATTATCAAAGCAGCGGCAGAGCAGGCAGGCGTGACACCGGATATGAGCGCGGCAGATATTGGCAGTGCACTTGAGTCGGCTATGACAGAGATCAGCGTTGACGGTCTGACTGGTGATTCCATGACATGGCAGGCAACCGGCGAGGTCAGCAAGGCGCCGAAGGCAGTCGTAATCAAAGACGGTGCTTATTCAGCAATGTAACAGAGCAGGCAGGAAAGGCCAATAAAGAGGTTGGCGCGTTGGCGGGGGCGACTACCCGCCGGCGCGGAACCTCTTCTTTTTTCGGTTTTAAGTTGTATACAGGTATGTAACATGTTATAATAAGTGAAACTGCTGACGTTTTAACGTATTAAACAAGGAAAGACAGAGGTGTTGTTATGAATTTCTTATCCTATCTGATCAATGGAATCAGTCTGGGAAGCGTATATGCGATCATTGCACTCGGCTATACCATGGTATATGGTATTGCGAAAATGCTGAATTTTGCACATGGCGATGTCATTATGATCGGGTGCTATGTGGTGTTCCTTGCAATGAGCGGCCAGGGGATCAGCCCGCTTCCGGCGGTGGTTCTCTCCATCATCGTATGTACCGTTCTCGGAATTGTTGTTGAAAAAATTGCCTACAAGCCGCTGCGAAGAGCAACGCCGCTTGCCGTGCTCATCACAGCGATCGGTGTCAGCTATTTCCTGCAGAATGCGGCATTGCTGCTGTTTGGAGCGGATACGAAATCATTCAGTTCCGTTGTGTCCCTGCCTTCCTTAAAGCTGGCAGACGGCGCGTTGACCATTTCCGGCACAACCATTGTCACCGTGCTGGCATGCGTGGTGATTATGATCGCACTGATGATGTTCATTAAGAAGACGAAAGCCGGACAGGCAATGCTTGCGGTATCCGAGGATAAAGATGCGGCACAGCTCATGGGAGTCAATGTCAATGCGACGATTTCCCTGACCTTTGCCATCGGTTCCGGACTTGCGGCGATCGCAGGTGTGCTGTTCTGCTCCGCGTACCCGACGCTGACACCGTACACCGGTTCCATGCCGGGCATCAAGGCATTTACAGCAGCTGTTTTCGGCGGAATCGGATCAATCCCGGGGGCGCTGATTGGCGGAATTCTCCTTGGAATCATCGAGATTCTGGGACGTGCCTACATATCCTCCCAGCTTTCGGATGCGATTGTATTTGCGGTTTTGATTGTTGTGCTTCTTGTAAAACCGACCGGAATTCTTGGAAAACAGATTCATGAGAAAGTATAATGCAAAAGGGAGAACAGCTATGGCAAAGTTAAATTTAAAAACGATGAATAAAAAAACAAAAGACCAGCTGATCACCTTTGTGTTGGTGATTGCGGTATATATTGTGGTTCAGATTCTGGTAGCTGCAGGAGCAATCTCTTCGCTGATGCAGGGATTGCTCGTTCCCATGTGTACCTATTCTATCGTGGCGATCGGTCTGAATCTGTGCGTGGGATACCTTGGAGAGCTGAGTATCGGTCATGCGGGCTTCATGTGTGTGGGGGCTTTTTCCAGTGCCTTCTGCACCAAGCTTCTGGAAGGTGTGATCGGCAGCCAGATTGTGCTCTTTATCATTGCACTGCTCGTGGGAACTGCGACGGCGGCATTCTTCGGATTTCTGATCGGTATTCCGGTCTTACGTCTGCGCGGTGATTATCTTGCGATTGTGACGCTGGCGTTTGGTGAGATCATCAAAAATATCATCAACGTTCTTTATATCGCAAAAGACGGAAGCGGATTCCACTTTGCAATCTCGAACGGAAACGCAATCGATCTCGCGGATGACGGTGTCTGGCTGATCAACGGTGCGAAGGGAATCGCAAAGATTCCGCATCTCTCCAGCTTTACAGCCGGCGTGATCTTAATTCTGATTTCTTTATTTGTTGTATACAATCTGGTCAATTCCAGAAGCGGCCGTGCGATCATGGCAATCCGTGATAACCGTATTGCGGCAGAGTCTGTCGGCATCAACATCACCAAGTTCAAGCTGATGGCATTCACGATCTCTGCGGCGATTGCGGGAGCGGGCGGCGTGCTCTATGCGCACAACCTTTCCACGGTTACGGCGACGCCGGCGAACTTCGGTTACAATATGTCCATCATGATTCTGGTATTCGTCGTACTTGGTGGTATGGGTAATTTCCGCGGTTCCATCATTGCAGCCGTGCTGTTGACTCTTCTCCCGGAGGTGTTAAGAGGACTGTCCGATTACCGTATGTTAATCTACTCGATTGTGCTGATCGTCATGATGCTTTTCAACTGGGCTCCAAAGTGCATTGAGTGGAGACAGAAAATGGCACAGAAGTTCCGCAAAAACACAAAGAAGGAGGCAGTATAGTTATGGCAATGTTAGAGGTAAAGAATCTTGGCATCTCCTTCGGAGGACTTCGTGCGGTAGATGATTTTCATATTTCCATCGAGAAGGGACAGCTTTACGGTCTGATCGGACCGAACGGTGCCGGCAAGACGACGGTATTTAATATGCTTACCGGTGTGTATACGCCGGATGAGGGAACTATCAGCCTGGATGGTGCGGATATCACAGGAAAGAAAACGATCGACATCAACAAGGCAGGTATTGCGCGTACATTTCAGAACATCCGTCTGTTTAAGGATCAGAGCGTGCTTGACAATGTAAAGATCGGACTGCACAACCAGATGTCCTACTCGACGCTGACCGGAATCTTACGTCTGCCGAAATACCGCAAGGTTGAGGCGGAGATGGATGAGAAGGCAATGGAATTATTAAAAGTGTTTGATCTGGAGCGCGAGGCGGGTTTCCTGTCCTCCAATCTTCCATACGGAAAGCAGAGAAAGCTTGAGATTGCGCGTGCACTTGCAACGAATCCAAAGCTGCTGCTGCTCGACGAGCCGGCGGCAGGCATGAACCCGAACGAGACGAAAGAGCTGATGGAAACGATCCATTTTGTGCGGGATGAGTTCGACATGACAATCCTTCTGATCGAGCATGATATGAAACTGGTGTCCGGTATCTGTGAGAAGCTGACGGTGCTTAACTTCGGTCAGGTACTTGCGGAGGGCGCGACGGGTGATGTACTTCATGACCCGCAGGTAATCAAGGCATATCTTGGAGAATGACATGAGATAGATGGAGGAACGACTATGGCAATGTTGGAAGTAAAAAATCTGAAAGTACATTATGGTGTCATTCAGGCAATTAAGGGGATCTCGTTTGAAGTAAACGAAGGGGAAGTCATTGCGCTGATCGGAGCGAACGGTGCGGGGAAGACGACGACACTTCAGACGATAACGGGAATGTTAAAGCCATCCGAGGGCGAGATCCTTTTTGAGGGACAGGATATCGTGAAGGTGCCGGGACATAAGATCGTATCGATGGGAATGGCGCATGTGCCGGAGGGACGGCGCGTGTTCGCGGAACTTTCCGTCTACGAGAATCTGAAGCTGGGCGCTTATACCAGAAAAGATAAAAACGAGATTGCGGAATCACTGGCAAAGGTTTACAAGAGTTTCCCACGTCTGGAAGAACGAAAAAACCAGCTTGCAGGAACGTTAAGCGGCGGTGAGCAGCAGATGCTTGCAATGGGGCGCGCCCTGATGTCCAAGCCGAAGATCATTCTGATGGATGAGCCGTCCATGGGACTTTCCCCGATTTTTGTGGAGGAGATTTTCCACATCATCCGGGAGATCTCAGCGAGCGGTACGACGGTTCTTCTGGTGGAGCAGAATGCGAAGAAAGCACTTGCAATCGCAAACCGCGCGTATGTGCTTGAGACCGGAAATATTGTTCTCTCCGGTGACGCGAAGGAAATGATGAACAATGATTCTATTAAGAAGGCATATCTGGGAGAATAGACGGAAAATGCAGGGAGGTAGAATGGAATGAAAAAAATAGTCATTACCATTGCGAGAAGCTATGGAAGTGGTGGAAGAACACTGGGAAAGCTTTTGGCTGAGCAGCTTGGAATCAACTGTTATGACAGGGAAATCTTAAGAATGGCATCGGATGCCAGCGGCATCAACGAGGCGCTGTTCGGACAGGCAGACGAGCGGTTGAAGCGATCTCCATTGTTTGGAATTTTGAAGAAAAATCCGTACAAGGGTGGTGTGATCCCACCGGAGAATTCGGATTTTGTGTCCGATGATAACCTGTTCAATTATCAGGCGAAGGTCATCAAAGAGCTGGCAGCGCAGGAATCCTGCGTGATTATCGGTCGCTGTGCGGATTATGTGCTCCGGGATGATCCGGATGTCATCAAGCTGTACTTCTGTGCGCCGAAGAGGGACTGCGTCGCACGAGTGATGAACCAGAACGGTCTCTCGGAGAAGGAAGCGGAGAAGCGGATTGAGAAAATCGACAAGTACCGCGCGGAATATTACCGCTATTATACCGGAAGAGACTGGAATGACGCCAGAAATTATAATTTCTGTCTGGACACGACGTCCATGAGCTACGAAAAGCTTGTGGAAGTGGTCACAAATTTTATTCAGATTTACCAGAAATAGAATCCATGCTATAATAAAAGTGTTCTGCCGCATGCAAGCGGTGGGACACTTTTTCGCTTCACAGGAGAGGTGTCCTGGGAAGCAAAAACATTACAGGAGGGGAACAATGACAACAGAATGGTCGTTAGACGAGCTTTATAAAGGATTTGATGATCCGGCATACGGGAAGGATGTGGCAGAGCTTACGGCGCAGATTGATGCGCTTACCACACTGCTTGCAGATGCCGGAAGGATGCAGGAAAAGGAAAGGACAGAGAAGGTGCTTGCGGCGCAGAGCGGGATCGCGCAGCTTTTCTATCAGTTATCGCTCTATGTGGAATTGAGACAGTCCGTCAATACGGAGGACGGCACAGTGATGGCAGAAAATGCGAAGCTGATGAAGCTTCAGGCAAAAATGGCACCGTTAGAGGCCGCAGCAGGAAAGCTTCTGGCGGGAATCCGGGACGTGGATGCGCTGGCAAAAGAGAGTGAGCTTGTGCGTGAGCATACATTCTACCTGAAAGAGAAGCAGAAAGAGGCAAAGCATCTGCTCAGCGATGAAGTGGAGGAGATGGCAGCTTCCATGAACATGAGCGGTGGCGCGGCGTGGTCGAAGCTGCAGTCCTATCTGACCTCAACGGTAAAAGTGGATTATCAGGGAAAGCAGATTACATTGTCGGAAGTAAGGAACTTAGCGTACAGCCCGGAGACTTCCGTGCGCAAGAGCGCTTATGGGGCGGAGATTGCCGCTTATGAGAAGGTGGAGGATGCCATTGCGTTTTCCCTGAATTATATTAAGAACCAGGTGACGATGCTCAGCGAAAAGAGAGGCTATGCCTCACCGCTTGCCATGACGTTAGAGCAGTCGCGCATGAAACGCGAGACCTTAGACGCCATGATGGCGGCGATCGACGAATACCTGCCGGTATTCCGCAAGTATCTGCGGAAAAAAGGTGAGATGCTCGGACATGCCAACGGTCTGCCGTGGTACGATCTGTTTGCGCCGCTCGGCAAGGCGGATAAGACCTACAGCATCGAGGAGGCGAAGCAGTATCTCATCGATACGTTCACGAAGCTGACACCGGAGATGGCAGATCTGATGCGGGAAGCATTTGAGAACGGGTGGATCGATTTCTACCCGAGAAAAGGAAAAGAGGGCGGTGCTTTCTGCGCGGGAGCCATGTGGTTAAAACAGAGCCGGATTCTGACCAATTACGACGGTTATTTCGGATCGGTGGACACGCTTGCACATGAGCTCGGACACGCATTCCATAACCGCCAGATCGAGAACCATGCGCCACTCAATCAGGACTATCCGATGCCGGTGGCTGAGACCGCATCGACTTTTAACGAGGTGCATCTCGGAAAAGCAGCGCGCACAGAGGCATCCGGAGAGGAACTTTTGAACCTGCTTGAGAACGACATCAAGGAGCAGACACAGTGTATCGTGGACATTTACTCCCGCTATCTGTTTGAGACGGCGGTATTTGAACAGAGCCGGAATAAGTTCCTCATGGCGGACGATTTAAAGCAGATCATGCTGGACGCGCAGAAGAAGACGTATGGCGACGGGCTGGACCCGGAATGCATGCATCCGTATATGTGGGTGTGCAAGGGACATTATTACAGCGAGGGACTGAGCTTTTACAATTTCCCGTATGCTTTTGGCAATCTGTTTGCGCTCGGACTTTACAGCCAGTTTGAAAAAGAGGGGGAGGCTTTTATTGAGAAATATAAGGCAATGCTTTCGGCAACCCCGTGCTGCACGATCGAGGAGGCAGGCGCAATGATGGGAATCGACCTCACAAAGAAGGATTTCTGGAGAACGGGACTTTCTGAGATTGCGGAAGAGATTGAGCAGTTCTGCGCGATGTAAAAGGAGATATGTTATGGAAGATTTAAAACAGATCATGCCGAAGAAGCTCGGGTTTGGCTGTATGCGCCTGCCCGTCGCAAACGGCAATAGCGAAGAGATTGACGACGCGGTATTCTGCAGGATGATTGACCGCTATATGGAGCAGGGATTTGTCTATTTTGACACGGCATACCCTTACCACAATCAGAAGTCAGAGGAGGCAGTGCGGCGCTGTCTGGTGGAGCGCTATGACAGAGAGCGTTTCCTTCTCGCAGACAAGATGCCGGTGTGGCTGGTGCAAAATACGGAGGACTACAGCGAGATCTTTGAGAGACAGCTGGCGCGCTGCGGCGTGACTTATTTTGACTTTTATCTGCTTCACGCCATGAACAAGACACGGGTGGAAGAGACAGAGAAAACGGGCGGCTTTGCGTTTGTGCAGAGAATGAAGACGGAAGGGCGCATCCGACATATCGGATTTTCGTTCCACGATACGGCAGAAGCGCTCGAGGAGATCCTGAAAAATCACCCGGAGATGGAGTTTGTGCAGCTTCAGATCAATTATTATGACTGGGAGTCGGAGAACGTGCAGTCACGCAAATGCTATGAGGTTGCGAAAAAGTATGGTGTACCGGTGATCGTGATGGAGCCGGTAAAGGGCGGAACACTCGCCAACATGACCGGCAGACCGGCAGAGATCTTAAGGGAGCTTTCACCGGAGGCGAGCTTCGCTTCCTACGCGATCCGCTACGCGGCGTCACTGGAAAATGTGATGCTGGTGTTGAGCGGTATGTCGGATGAGCAGCAGCTTGTCGACAACACGGCTTATATGAGAGAGTTCACACCGCTTGATGAGCGGGAACGCGCAGCGATCGCCCGGGTGGTGGAGGAACTTGCCGCCATGCCGACGATCGCCTGTACCAAGTGCCGCTACTGTGTGGAGGGATGTCCGAAAAAGATACCGATTCCGGATGTCTTTGAGGATTACAATATGACCGTGCAGTTTGGGATCAATGAGACAAACCACGGCAGTTACCGGCGGCATACCGCTGATGGCGGCAGTGCGGATGTCTGTATCCGCTGCGGCAAGTGCGAGGGACAATGTCCGCAGCATCTGCCGATCCGCGACCTGCTTGTGAAGGTGGCAGAGACATTTGCGGAGTAAATGGAGTTCTGTTCGTTTGGCTATGCAGGTTTGATGGAATAAAAAAGTTGAAAAAGGACAGGTGAAGGATGCCAGAGCAGCAGTGCGGGAATTATCAAAATAAACTGTAAGATATTTCACAGAGATTAGAGTCAGTCTTTCGACTGACTCTTTTTTTGTGCATTTCATCCCTATATCGTTAGAATTTCAGAAAGAAATAGAATGTTTTGACCATATAAATATAAAAAAACTATTAAAATTGTTAAAAATGTGCTAAAGTTAATAAAAATGTACGGTTTTCATTGTGAGGATAGAACTTTATAATTAAGACATAAACAAAGCCGCCGGATGAAGCGCGGCGGGAGGAGAAGAAGGAGGATTTTTACATGAAGAAAAAAGTTTTATCCGCACTGTTATGTGCAGCAATGGTGGTTTCCATGACTGCCTGTGGACTGAAAGCGCCAGAGGCGGCAGATACGACGACAAGCCAGACCACAGACGCAGCGGCAGCTACAGACGCAACGGATAGCGCAGCGGCAACCGAGGCTGGTGATTCCACAGGAACAGAGCCGGTCGGACCGGCAGTCACTCTGGTATACGCAGAGGTAAACCCGCTGGAGGGAACCATTGTAGGACAGACAGCAACCGCATTCAAAGAGAAGGTAGAAGAACTTTCCGGCGGAAGTATTACGATTGATATTCAGGCAAACGGTGTTCTCGGCGCAGAGTCCGATGTACTCGACACCATGCTCGGCGGCGGCGGTACCATCGATATGGCACGTATTTCCGCATTCGCACTCACAAGCTACGGCGGAGAGAAATCCAGTCTCTTATCCGTACCGTTCACATTCGTAAGCCGCGATCATTTCTGGAACTTTGCAACCTCTGATCTGGCACAGGAGTTCCTGCTTGAGCCGCATGAGAACGGAACCGGTATCCGCGGACTGTTCTACGGTGAGGAAGGTTTCCGCCATTTCTTCACCGTCAATCCGATCGAGGGAATGGATGATCTGGCAGGCATGAAGATCCGTGTATCCAACGACCCGATCATGACAGGTATGGTGGAAGGACTTGGAGCAAACCCGACCGTTGTTGCCATGGGTGAGTTATATTCCGCATTACAGACCGGTGTGGTAGATGCAGCAGAACAGCCGATCGCAAACTATCAGGCAAATGCATTCCCGGAAGTAGCACCGAACATCATTCTTGACGGACATACCTTAGGAGCAATCCAGGTAGTTATCACAGACGAGGCATGGGATTCCCTGACACCGGAGCAGCAGGATGTGCTGACCGAGGCCGGCGAGTATGCTTCCCAGTACAACCGTCAGATCTCCCAGGAGACAGAGGATAAGATCCTTGAGGAGTTAAAGGCAGACGGCGTTAATGTTATTGAAGTAGACGATATCACACCGTGGCAGGATGCCTGCAAGGATGTCATCGAAGAGGCAACCAAGAATAACAAAGAGTTATATCAGCAGATCGTTGATATGCAGTAATCGACAGAAAGATTGACACTTATAGGTTTGATAGAAGGAAAACCCGCAATAATGTAAGTGCGTTTTCAAGGGGCACAGGGAGAATGGCTGCTCCCCCGTGCCCCGACTTTTTGAGGAGGAAAAAATGCCTAAGATTTTTCAGACTTTAGATAAAGTAAAGCCGGTATATGATGCAGCATACAAGTTTGTACTGTTTGTGTGCAAACTGCTGCTCACGGCTGATATCGTGATCACGAGCGTCTGTGTTGTGGGCAGATATGTTTCGTTCGTGCCGGATCCGGCATGGAGTGAGGAAGTCGTGCTGACTTTGATGTCCTACATGGCAGTGCTTTCGGCGGCACTTGCAATCCGCAGAAATGCGCATATCCGCATGACGGCGTTTGATGCTTACCTGCCGAAGAACGTGATTAAGGTGTTGGACATTCTGGCGGATGTCGCAGTATTTATTCTGGCAATCGTGATGATTATCGTTGGATTCAGCTACGCGACCGGCATTGGTGCGAAAGGTAATTATGTCAGCATGCCGTGGCTGTCCAAGTTTTGGATGTATTTCCCGATTCCGCTTGCCGGAGTTGCGATGGTCGTTTTTGAACTGGAAGCAATTTACAACCACATTAAGAGTATTTTTGTAAAGGAGGGGACGAAATAATGAGTGTACAGAGTATGGCAATCGCAGTGTTGCTCGTAAGCTTTCTTGTCATGATTCTGCTGCGTTTCCCGATTGCATATGCAGTAGCGTTATCTTCCCTTCTGTGCCTGTTATCGCAGGGTCTTCCGCTGACAACGATCTGTCAGCAGATGGTAAAGGGAATCAGTTCCTTTAGTCTGATGGCTGTGCCGTTCTTTATCACGATGGGCGTGCTGATGGGCACCGGAGGTATATCGGATAAGCTGATTGCACTCGCGGATGCCTGCGTAGGCTGGATGACCGGTGGAATGGCAATGGTAAATATCGTTGCATCCTATTTCTTTGGCGGTATTTCCGGATCTGCATCTGCAGATACGGCTTCCATCGGAAGTATCATGATCCCGATGATGGTAGATCAGGGATACGATGATGATTTTTCGACGGCGGTTACGATCACTTCCTCCTGTGAGGGACTGCTGGTTCCACCAAGCCATAACATGGTAATCTATGCAATGTCCGCCGGCGGTGTATCGGTAGGAAGCCTTTTCCTTGCAGGATATGTGCCGGGCGCACTGCTTGCGATCTCCTTAATGATCGGATCTTATATTATCTCGAAAAAGAGACATTATCCGAAGGGGGATAAGTTCAGTGTCAAGAGACTGTTAAAACAGCTTGGAACTTCTTTCTGGGCATTGGCAGCAGTTGTAATCGTAGTTGTCGGCGTTGTAGCCGGATGGTTTACCGCGACAGAGTCTGCTGCGATCGCAGTATTCTACAGCTTGATTGTCAGTGTATATATTTACAAGGGTCTTACCTGGAAGGGTGTCTGGAAGAGCCTGGAGCAGTGCATTGATACATTGTCTATCGTCCTGATCTTAATTTCGACATCCAGTATTTTCGGTTACTGCCTGACGACACTTCATGTGCCGGATCTGGCTGCAAAGGCAATCATCGGATTCTCGAGCAACCCGATCGTGATTGCACTGTTAGTGGATTTGATTCTGCTCATTTTAGGATGTATCATGGATATGGCACCGATCATCCTGATCGCGACACCGATCTTACTTCCGATCGCAACCTCCATCGGTATCGATCCGGTACAGTTCGGTATCATCATGGTATTAAACTGTGGTATCGGCCTTCTGACACCGCCGGTTGGATCAGTTCTTTTCATCGGTTCTGCAGTCAGCGGTGTAAAGATGGAGCGCGTGGTAAAAGCAACCCTCCCGTTCTATCTGTGCATGATCGTTGTATTATTACTTCTGACCTTTATACCGGAATTAAGTATCGGACTTCCGATGTTACTTGGAACGTAAAGGGAGCCAGTTTGTGAATACAGAGGAGATGGCATATGGAATATCAATATAAATGCAGAATTACGGCATGGGATTTTTTCCGGCTTACCATGCGTCAGACCTACCGCTCCATGGCGGGGATGTGTAATCTAGTCTTTACGGTGGCGATGATCCTTCTTACGGCAAAGTTCTGGAGTCAGTCGGGGGAAGTCCTGCAGGTTCTGATGCTGATCGGATGCCTGCTGTTCCCGGTCATCCAGCCGGCGGCAATCTATGCGAAAGCCAGGCGTCAGGCGGCGGCTGTACCGCAGGATGTCAGGCTTACCTTTGATGAAAAGGGGCTGCTCGTTACAACCGGAGGAGAGAGACAGCATCTGCCGTGGAACCGGCTGCGGGTTATAAAACAGCCGGGGATGGTGCTGGTGCTTTCGGGAGCCGGAAGCGGCTATATGCTGACCAACCGTGTGCTGGGAGCCGACCGGGAGGCGTTTTGGTCCTTTGTACAGAGCAAAGTGGAACAGAATAGATAAAGCAAATATGCAAAGCTGTATTTACGGAGTGTGTATCTACGGCTTTGCTTTTGCCGCATTATAGAGAGAACAGAGAGGCATGGGAAAAACAAGCGTGAGAAAGAGGATAAAACAGTTCTGGCAGGCACTTACGATCAAAAAGAAAATAGCGACGTTTACCGGGACAGTATTTCTCATCATTGCAGTCTCTGTTCTTTTTAATGTATGGGTTGTCAAGTTTTCCCTGATCGACTTTAACCGGATTTTACAGGATAACGCAGCGGTGAGCGAACTGGCACAGGCGCTCGAGGAAGAGAGTATCCAGTTTGAGACATACATAAAGGGCAATCGCGAGGAGAGAGAAAGTCTGGATATTGCGATAGAACGAACCGGAAGAGCGGTGGAAAAGCTTCCGTTCCGCTATTCTGAGATTGGAGAGCAGCGCTACGCAAAGACCTGGTCGATCAAGAGCTGTTATGAAGTCTATTGCCAGAAGCGGGACGCCATGCTTGCGATGGGGGAAAATGCGCCGGACTATATCAAGCGCCTGTATGAGGTCTACGAGATGCAGGACTATCTCGAGGAATACGCGGCGACGCTGATGAATGAGACGATCGAGGACGGCGACGGCCTCTATCATAAAAAGGTGCCCATGCTCATATGCATGCCGATTGTGGTTGTGGTATCTGGGATTATTCTCGTAACCGGCATGATGGAGCTGGCGGCATTGATGAACCAGACCATTATCTCGCCGGTGGTGGCGCTCGTGAAAGCGGCGCAGCGCATTGCCGCCAATGATTTTTTCTCGGAGGACGTGCAGGTGCAGAATGAGGACGAGCTGGGGGAACTGGTGCATGCGTTCAACAAGATGAAATACGCGACAGGCGAGTACATTATGGCGCTGGAAGAAAAGAGGAAGACTCTTGATCTTCTGCATGAGGAGGAACTGGAAAAGCTGGAGACGGAGAAGCGCCTGGAGATGATAAAGCTGGAATTGTTAAAAAGCCAGATCAATCCGCATTTTTTGTTCAACACGCTAAATGTCATCAGCGGGATGGCGCGTCTTGAGGAGGCGCAGACGACCGAAAAGATGATACTGGCGCTCAGTTCCCTGTTCCGCTACAACTTAAAGACGCCGGAACAGTTTGTGCTGCTGGCAAAGGAGCTGAACGTGGCCGCGGATTATATGTATCTGCAGCAGATGCGCTTCGGGGAGCGGATCCGTTATGAACTGGACTGTAAAGCGAGACAGGAACTGGTCATGGTTCCGGCATTTACCTTTCAGCCGCTTGTGGAAAACGCGATTATTCACGGAATTGCGCCGAAGGAGGAAGGCGGAAGCATCCGTATCGTGGTCAGGCAGAAAGAAAACCGGCTGCGCATAGCAATCGGGGATGACGGGATCGGAATGACCGAGGAAGAACTGCAGCAGTTAAAAAATCGTCTTAAGACGACGGATGCCGGGCACGGAGGAATCGGCCTTGGCAATGTGTACCGGCGGATCACTGCGATGTATCCGGACGGGGATTTTGAGATATGCAGTAAAAAAGATGCGGGAACAGTCATCGTGATAGACATTCCGTGCAGAGAGGAAACGGGGGATATGACATGAAACGAGTGCTGATAGCGGATGATGAACCGATTGAGAGAATGATTGTAAGCAGAACCGTTGAAAAATATTTTTCGGAGGAACTTACCGTTGTGAGCGCTGCAAACGGAAGGGAGGCGGTGGAACAGTTTTTTGCCGGAGACTGCCAGATCGCCCTGCTGGACATTGAGATGCCGGGAATGAACGGACTGGAGGCGGCGGAGCAGATCCGCAAAAGGGATAAAAACTGCAGTATTATTTTTCTTACGGCATTTGATGAATTTAATTATGCCAAGCGTGCGATTGCGGTCCGCGCCATGGAATATCTGCTAAAGCCGGTGGAGGATCAGGAACTGGTGGCGGTGCTTGAGGAAGCCGTGCGGATTGCAGAGGAGCAGGAGACAGACAGGGAAGCCGGAGAGAAGAAAAGCGCAGAGCAGATCTCTGCCGAACGGGATTGTCATGAGGACACGGCGGATACGGAGCGCTCAAGAATCCGGCTGCAGGCGGTTGCCGGGAATATTCAGGCGTTTATTGAACACAATTATATGGATGATATTTCGCTGCAGACGGTGGCAGAGGCCATGAACTATTCCGACGCCTATTTCTGCAAGATTTTCAAGCAGTGCTTTGACAAGAATTTTATTGTCTATCTCTCGGAGTATCGTGTGGCGAGGGCAAAAGAACTGCTGGGTGACGTCCTTATCAATGTAAAGGATGTGAGCCAGAAGGTGGGCTACCGCGATTCCAACTATTTTGCAAAAGTATTCAAACGGATTGCCGGCGTCACGCCGACGGAATACCGGATGCAGGTATTAAAGGAGGCGGGAGAGCGATGAGACGGATATGCGCGGCGGCGGTTGTGGCAGGAATGACGATACTGCTCACACTGTCCGCCTGGAAAAATCACACGTATCTCTCCAAGACAGAGGTGGAACCGGAATATGTGTTTTCCTATGCGGAAAATCAGCCGGAGGACTATCCGACGACACTCGGTGCCAAGTATTTTGCAGAACTCGTGGAGGAGCGGACAAACGGCAGAATCCGGATTCTGGTGCAGCCGGTCGGGGTGCTCGGATCAGAGAATAAAGTCATCAAACAGATGCAGTACGGCGGGATTGATTTTGCGCGGGTGTCACTGGCGCAGCTTGCGGAATATATTCCGAGCCTGAATGTGCTGCAGATGCCCTATCTTTATACGGATTCCGACCATATGTGGAGGGTGCTCGACGGGGAGATCGGGGATGCGTTTCTGGAGAGTGTCAGCGCGGATGATGTCATCGGTCTGTCCTGGTACGATGCCGGAGCCAGAAATTTTTATAATTCCGTAAAACCGGTTACCTGTCTGGAGGATCTGAAAGGCATGCGGATCCGTGTGCAGGAGTCGGATCTTGCCGTTGATATGGTGGAGGCGCTCGGCGCTACGGCGATTCCGATTGCCTATGGGGATGTTTATGCCAGCCTGGAGCGGCAGGTGGTGGATGGAGCCGAGAATAACTGGCCGTCCTATGAGGCGATGCGGCACTATGAGGTCGCGAAATACTATACGGTGGACGAGCACAGCAGAGTGCCGGAAATGCAGATCTGCTCGGCGTATACCTGGCAGAAACTGTCGCCGGAAGACCGGGAGATTATCCTGGAATGTGCCAGAGAATCGGCGATCTACGAGCGTGAGGTGTGGACACAGCGCGAGGAGCAGTCGCGCAGCATTGCCATGGAAAACGGCACGAAAGTGGTGGAGCTTTCCGCTGAGGAAAAAAAACGGTTCCAGAATGCCGTGTACGGGGTATATGAAAAATACTGCGGGGATGACATGGGACTCATCGAAGAAATCTTAAAAGAGGGATCGTAATGCGGCGGGCAGAACAAGCAGACGGTCGGGAAAAATGCCGCATACAGATAAAAACAAAAAGAAAAAGGGAGATGGAGCAATGGAGAAAACAGTAAAAAATCAGGTGTGGAACTTTAATGACAGGATCGATGCCGAGGTGTGCGCCGAGGGCGTGGAACGCAAGATTTTAGCGTACACGGATGAACTGATGTGCGTGGAAAACCACTTCAAAAAAGGAGCGGTCGGCGCACTGCATCATCATCCGCATACGCAGATCACATATGTGGTGTCGGGCAGCTTTGAATTCGAAATTGACGGCGTCAGAAGAGTCATCAAACCGGGCGACGCACTGTTAAAGCGCAACGACATCGAGCACGGCTGCGTCTGCCTGGAAGACGGCATCCTCTTAGACATCTTTACCCCGATGCGGCAGGAGTTTGTATAAAACTAATCCCGCCGGAACAAATCTCTCGTGTAGACTTTGTCTTTTACATCGTCGAGACAGGAATCATAGCGGTTGGCAATGATGCTGTCGCTGATCTTCTTAAACTCGTCAAGCCGGTTGACCACCTTGCTTCCGAAGAAGGTGGTTCCGTCTTCGAGTGTCGGTTCGTAGATAATCACGGAAGCCCCTTTAGCTTTGATGCGCTTCATGACGCCCTGGATACTGCTCTGCCGGAAGTTGTCAGAGTTGGATTTCATCGTCAGGCGGTAGACGCCGATGGTGACCGGATGCTCCATGCCCGAATTGTAGGTGTTGGCGGAGGCGTAGTTGTAGTATCCTGCCATCTGCAGAACGCGGTCGGCGATAAAATCTTTGCGGGTGCGGTTGCTCTCCACGATCGCGCTCATCATGTTCTGCGGAACGTCATTGTAATTAGCCAGAAGTTGTTTGGTGTCCTTTGGCAGACAGTAACCGCCGTATCCGAAGGACGGGTTGTTGTAATGCGTGCCGATTCTCGGGTCGAGACATACGCCGTCGATGATGTCGCGTGTGCTTAAATTTTTCGTCTCCGCATAGGTGTCAAGCTCATTGAAATAGGACACGCGCAGCGCCAGATAGGTGTTTGCGAAAAGCTTGACGGCCTCCGCCTCGGTAAATCCCATGAAAAGCGTCGGGATATTCTCCTTGAGGGCACCCTCCTGCAGCAGTGCTGCAAAATTCCTTGAAGCGGTCACAAGGCGCTCGTCGTCGGAGTCGGTTGAGACGATGATCCGGCTCGGGTAGAGATTGTCATATAACGCCTTCGACTCACGGAGAAATTCCGGACTGAAGATGATGTTTGTGGTGTGGTATTTTTGGCGTACCGATTCCGTGTAACCGACCGGGATCGTCGATTTGATAACCATAATCGCGTCCGGATTGACGGAGAGAACCAGTTCGATCACGGCCTCCACAGCGGAGGTGTCAAAATAATTCCTGGCGCTGTCGTAGTTGGTCGGTGCGGCGATGATGACGTAATCGGCGTCCCTGTATGCTGCGGCGCCGTCTAAGGTGGCGGTGAGATCGAGATCTTTTTCGGCGAGATATTTTTCAATGTAATCATCCTGAATCGGGGATTTGCGCCGGTTGATGAGGTCGACTTTTTCCGGAAGAATGTCGACCGCCGTCACATGGTTGTGCTGCGCGAGCAGGGTGGCGATGGAGAGACCGACGTAACCGGTGCCGGCAACCGCAATGCGTAACGGTGACGGGGAGGAAAGCCTGTCGTGCGCGGTGTCGGCGAAGACGCTGTCCGGCTCAAAGCCGAGCACTTCTCCCAGCTGTTCTAACTGCGGGATGGACGGGATAAAATCCTGTTTTTCAATTCTTGAGATCAGGGCGCGGTTGATCCCGGTCGCCTCAGCGAGAGCCTGCTGCGTCATGGACTTCTCTTTTCTCTTGCTGGCGACGAGGTCCGCCAGAATCACAGGTGATAATTTCTTCATGAAATCTCCTCCTTGCGTGTTATTTTAAATAACCATATCTGGAAAAATAATCTGATAAAATCATACCACAAGGCGAAAATAAAAGCAATATTGGATAATGATGATATTTAAAATAACAACGCGAAGACAAAAAAGGGAGTGGATGTAGAAGAACTGTACCGTAGGGGAAAGTTCTGGTTGAGAAACAAAAAAGAAAACACTATAATAAGAATAAGTGGGGCGAAGGGCTCTGCATGAATGACAGGAACAAAAGAGGATTGGAATAAGGGGGAAGCTATGGGCGGACTGATATGGATCATCGTGATTGTAGTGGTGATAAGTGAGATAAAGAAATTCCAGAGAAAGAACGGACAGCGTGTGAAACCGAATGTGCCGAGGCAGCAGCAGTACATGCGTCCGGACCAGATGGCAGGACAGCAGAATGTGCGCCCGAATCAGATGCCGCGGCAGCAGCAGAACGTGCGCCCGAACCAGATGCCGCGCCAGCAGCAGGGCATGCGCCCGAACCAGATGGCGGGGCAGCAGAATGTGCGCCCGAACCAGATGGCAGGACGGCAGAATGTGCGCCCGAACCAGATGCCGGGACAGCGGACGCAGAGTGCAGGCGGGGCTGCCATGGCAGGCTGCCGCAGACCGCAGCCTAATCAGGCGGAGAATGACATATTAAAACGCGCCACAGAGAATGTGAGCGAGAACGATGGGGATGAACTGGAGCAGCAGATGATGGCGGGAGCACACGAACTCGTCAACGCGATCGATATTGACAGTGCCAGTGAACTGATGCATGAGGTGGAGGATCTGATGATTATGGGTTATCAGGCAAATCTGCCGTTTGAGCGCGATTTTATCGCGGAGGGAGTGGCAATGCTGAACGGTTATGAGCTGGATATGGGTGCATAAAGATACGGCAGGACAGCAAAGAGGGACAGAAGGAAGGTTACAGGAATGGAAAGAGTGAGAATCCCGCAGAGCGGGGAGATCTATCGTCACTTTAAAAACAGACTTTATCAGGTCATCGCAGTGGCAACACATTCGGAGACCGGAGAAAAACTGGTCATTTATCAGGCTCTCTACGGAGATTACCAGGTATATGCGAGACCGCTCGCCATGTTTGTGAGCGAGGTTGATCGTGAAAAATATCCGGATGCGGCGCAGAACTACCGTTTTGAACGCGTGGACCGGAGCGAACTTGCGGGCGCTGGCAGCGGACGCATGGAGCGGGCTGAGGCGCGGAAGCAGGCACAGGCGACGGCATCGTTTGCGGACGAGGTGCAGGAGACGGAGGCAGAAGAGCTGACGGATCAGATCCGGGTAAGCCAGATGGAGCAGTCGCTTTCCGATGAGGTGAATCCGAAGCTGATGCAGTTTTTTGACGCTGATACGCTGGAAGAAAAATATAATATTCTGGTGTCGATGCGGGATGAGGTGGACGACCATCTCATCAACAGCATGGCGGTTGTGCTGGATGTTGTGATTCCGGAGGGACCGGTGGCGGACCGCTATGAGCAGTTGAAAGCCTGCATCCGCACAAAGCAGCGCTACGAGACGCAGCGGATGCGCTGACCAGATACGAGAGCAGGAGAGTACATGGAAGAACAGAAGGAAAAATTATCTGCGATTGCGCAGGCCAAACCATATAAAATCATTATCAGCAAACCGGCGGGTGGGGAGATCCCTTACCGCCGGATTGTCATTGAGCGCAAGGAATCCTATTACCAGGCGGCAGCCTATACGGAAAAACAGGTATTTCACGAGAACATACCGCCCGAGAAGCTGGCGGAATATCTGGGGAAAACGGCCGTGGGGCAGTATCTGCAGGTCAATGCCTGGGATGATGCTGCAGAGCATATATATCTGTGTTCCAAAAAGGGAAAAGTAACCTACAAGACGAAAAAGAATGTGCAGACGGCGGCAAAGGCAAGCGGGAGCCACAACCGCAAAAAGCAGTATATTCTGGAGGAGGGAACGCCGATAGAACCGCTTGTGGATATGGGAGTGTTTACACCCGAAGGAAAAGTCGTGCGCACGATGTATGACAAGTTCCGGCAGATCAACCGTTTTTTGGAGATGGTCGGTGATGCGGTCGGGGACGATACATCAGAAACACTTCACATCATTGATTTTGGCTGTGGAAAATCTTACCTGACATTCGTGCTGTATTACTATTTTACGGAGATTCAGAAAAGAAACGTGCAGATTGCAGGGCTTGACCTGAAAGCGGACGTGATTAAGAACTGCAATGCCGCCGCGAAAAAGTACGGCTATGAGAATCTGCATTTTGAGGTGGGAGACATTAACGGATACCGCACGGATGCGCCGGTGGATATGGTGGTGACGCTTCACGCCTGCGACACTGCGACGGATTATGCACTGTACAACGCCATCATGTGGAACGCGCGCATGATTCTTTCCGTGCCGTGCTGCCAGCATGAATTAAACGGACAGATCCAGTCGGAGGATCTGGGACTGATGACGCGCTACGGAATTATTAAGGAGCGCTTTGCGGCACTTGCCACGGACGCAATCCGCGCGAATCTGCTTGAGTGCTGCGGCTATAAGACGCAGGCGCTGGAATTTGTAGACTTTGCCCATACGCCGAAGAACCTTCTGATCCGCGCAGTGAAAAAAGGCGGATCCGATGCGGCGAGAGCGATCGTGCCTGCCGCCGTCCGCAAGCGGTACCTCGGCGAGGTGGAGCGCATGATGGAGGAGTTCCATCTGGATCCGACTTTGTACCGCCTGTTAAAGGAGGCGGGGCGCCTGGGCTGATGCCCCGGTTCAGGACGAAAAGGTGCGCTGGCTTAAGGTGCTGTTGTGATATTTTGTGGAGAACGTGACGTCCTCGCCGAACCACTCGGGCGGGACAAACGTATTCGCTTCTTCCTCAGTCTCAAACTCGACTTCCGCGAGCACGAGCGGGGCAAGCGCTCCCTCAAATACATCCAGCTCAATGGTATATTTTTCCCCGAGCGGAATCAGATAGCGGCGCTTCTGAATCAGAAGACCGTCAATTTTTTCTTTTAAATGGGTGAAGGACTCTTCGTTCAGGGGAAGATTATATTCCTCACGGACCATGAGTCCTTTTCCCTTGTAAGTCAGAATATAGCGGTCATTGCTGCGCCGGATGCGCACGACCGGGTTCGTGCTCAGATAGCCCTGCTCAATCTGCCTGCAGGGGTACTGCTCCAAGTGGTCCGGCAGGATCTTGACGAGATACTTGCGTTCGATTTCCATGTGAATTCCTTTCCGGCTGCCGCAGGGAGTGTTCCGGCTGGCGGCAGACATGCTGATGCATTGATTGTGTATTGATTCTATCATAGCACGTTTTTGCAAAGTGTGGTACTCTTTTGATAGGGCGAAAGCCCGGCAGCGAGGAATGCGCAGCATTTCGAGCGTGCACTGCGTAATATAGTGAATGCAGAAGTGAAAGCGAAGAAAAAGAAAAGAGGAGAATTATGATGAGTAAAATTGGAATTTTTATGGCAGACGGATGTGAGGAGATTGAGGGACTGACCGTGGTGGATATTGTGCGCCGCGCGAAGATGGACATTACGATGATCTCCGTGAACGGAAAAAGAGAAGTGACCAGTTCCCACGGCGTGACCTTTTTGACGGACGCTGTGGCGGAGGAAGTGGATTATGACGCACTTGACGGGATCGTGCTGCCGGGCGGAATGCCGGGAACACTGCATCTGCTCGACCATGCGACGGTAAACGAAGTGATTAAGAAGTTTGCGGGCGAGGGAAAACTGGTGGCAGCCATCTGCGCGGCACCGAGCGTCCTCGGAGCTGCTGGTATTCTGGAGGGCAGACGCGCAACCTGCCATCCGGGGTTTGAGGAAAAGCTGACGGGTGCGGCAACGAGTGAGGATGCCGTGGTTGTGGACAGAAACATCATCACAAGCCGCGGAATGGGAACTGCAATTCCGTTTGCGCTCGAGATTGTCCGCTATTTTGCGGATGATGCGGCAGTGGAGCACATCAAGGACGGACTGGTATATCACGTGGTGCAGTAATAAGTGTCTGCCAGAGTCCTCCATGCGGCGTGTTTTATGGGGCTGCTGCTTTCCGTGTATTGCTCCTTTTAGCGATAAGTAATATATATTATGAGAAGCACATGATACAGATTTTGGATGGAACTGCATCTGGAACATTCATTGGAGAAAAATGTGTGTATTTCTTCCAGCCGGATGACTGCATCTGATTCCGTGT
>OGZO01000816.1_pt1 | contig 23448 bp, 28 predicted proteins | sample 1576721 | NCBI WGS metagenome assembly OGZO01 (sample SAMEA3541516, study PRJEB24748) | human gut metagenome | biome: human gut; feature: human-associated habitat; material: faeces | place: China | collected 2012 | reverse complement strand
TCAGTTGGCTAGAGCACACGGTTCATACCCGTGGTGTCGAGGGTTCGAATCCCCCTCTCGCTACTTTATCCTCTGTTTTACAGAGGATTTTTTTTGTTTGTCGTCAAATCTGCCATAAAAAATTTTGGCGTGAGCAACAGAAAAATTTGCATCTAGGAATTTGCAATAATTTGTTGTATGATATAGATTGCGTAATAAAACAAAAGAAAGGGGACATCAGACCGTGGCAAAGAAAATGCTCTTTGTGTTTAATCCAAAAGCGGGAAAAGGCAGGATTAAGATGCATTTACTGGATATTGTTGATATATTCAGCAGTCATGATTATGAGGTCATTATCCGCGCAACACAGGCACCGAAAGATGCATATGAAAAAGCAAAAGAATATGCGGACTCTGTTGATCTGATCGTGTGCAGCGGAGGAGACGGTACATTGGATGAGGTAGTTACCGGAATCACAGAGAAAAACAGTAATGTACCGATTGGATATATTCCGGCAGGAAGTACCAATGATTTTGCAAACAGTCTCTTTATGCCCAAAAGCATGGTGAAGGCTGCTCAGATGATCATGGAAGAAAAACTGTATCACTGTGATATAGGAAGATTTAACAGCCAGACGTTTGCATATGTGGCTGCTTTTGGTCTGTTTACAGATGTATCCTATGAAACAGACCAGGATCTGAAAAATGTTCTTGGACATGTGGCATACCTTCTGGAAGGGGTAAAACGACTGTTCGATATCAAATCCTACCATATGAAAGTAACCTCTGAAGAGATTCAGGTAGAAGATGATTTTATCGTAGGAATGATTACAAATTCCAGATCTGTTGGAGGATTTAAAAATCTTACTGGCAAAAATGTAGATATGAATGATGGGCTTTTTGAGGTGACACTGATCAGACATCCGAAGAATCCTCTTCAGCTGCAGGAAATCATGACTGCACTGGTGATGGCTGAGGACAACACGGACATGATCTATTCATTCAAGTCAAAGAAGCTTATGATAGAGACAGAAGAGGAAGTGCCGTGGACACTGGACGGAGAGTTTGGTGGTGATCACACTTATGTGGAGATTGAAAACAGGCATAAAGCACTGAACCTTTATTTAAAAAGTACCAAAGCCAAAGAATGATCATAAGATCAAAACTGAGAAACATACAGCAAAGCATAAACCAAAGGAGATAGAAGATGTCAGACTACGTGAATGTAACCGAACTTTTCGGATGTGATGTATTCAATGACGCTGTCATGGAAGAAAGACTTCCGAAAAAAGTATACAAAGAGCTGAAAAAGACGATAGAAGAGGGAAAGGAACTTTCTCTGGAAGTAGCAGATGTCGTTGCTCATGAGATGAAAGAATGGGCAATCGAAAAAGGTGCCACACATTACAGCCACTGGTTTCAGCCTTTGACAGGAGTAACTGCAGAAAAGCATGATGCTTTTATCACAGCTCCAAAGGAAAACGGCAAAGTACTGATGAGTTTTTCGGGTAAAGAACTGATCAAGGGAGAGTCAGATGCGTCTTCTTTCCCGTCAGGTGGACTTCGAGCAACATTTGAAGCAAGAGGTTATACTGCATGGGATTGTACTTCACCGGCATTTGTACGTCATGATGCAGCTGGCGGAACTCTGTGTATCCCGACCGCATTCTGTTCTTATACAGGAGAAGCACTTGACCAGAAGACACCGCTTCTTCGTTCTATGGAAGCAATCAATACACAGTCTTTACGTCTTCTTCGCCTTTTTGGCAATACAACTTCAAAGAAGGTAACACCATCTGTTGGTGCTGAACAGGAATATTTTCTTGTAGATAAAGAAAAATGGCTGCAGAGAAAAGATCTTACATATACAGGAAGAACTCTGTTTGGTGCGATGCCGCCGAAAGGTCAGGAGATGGATGATCATTATCTTGGAACTATCCGTCAGAGAATTTCTGCTTATATGAAGGAAGTAAATGAAGAATGCTGGAAACTTGGTGTGACAGCAAAGACACAGCATAATGAAGTTGCACCGGCACAGCATGAACTGGCACCGATCTATGCACCGGTAAATATTGCAGCAGATCATAATCAGATCATGATGCGCATCCTGAAGAAAGTAGCCAGCCGCCATGGTATGCGCTGCCTGCTTCATGAGAAACCATTTGCAGGCGTAAATGGCTCCGGTAAACACAACAACTGGTCACTGACTACAGATGACGGAATCAATCTTCTGGATCCGGGGAAGACACCGCATGAGAATATACAGTTCCTTCTGGTTCTGACCTGTATCCTCAAAGCAGTAGATACACATGCCGACCTTCTGCGCGAATCTGCGGCAGATGTTGGAAATGACCAGAGACTTGGCGGAAACGAAGCTCCGCCGGCTGTTATTTCCGTATTTCTTGGAGAACAGCTCGGAGATGTGCTTGATCAGCTGATCAGCACCGGAACGGCTACGCACAGTAAGAAAGGCAGCCTTCTGGAGACAGGTGTTAAGACTCTTCCTGATTTCATGAAAGATGCGACAGACCGTAACCGTACTTCACCGTTTGCGTTTACCGGAAACAAATTTGAATTCCGTATGGTAGGATCCAGAGATTCTATTTCTGAATGTAACGTTGTACTCAATACGATTGCAGCAGAAGCGTTCAAAGAAGCATGTGATCGTCTGGAAGCTGCCGAAGATTTTGATATGGCAGTACATGATCTGATCAAAGAATATGCAATTGATCATCAGAGAATCGTGTTCAACGGCAACGGTTATGCACCGGAATGGGCAGAAGAAGCAAAACGTCGTGGACTGCCGAATCTGCCGTCTATGGTAGATGCGATTCCGGCGCTGACTACACCAAAGGCAGTGAAGCTGTTTGAGGAGTTCCATGTCTTTACAAAGACTGAACTGGAATCCCGTGCAGAGATTCAATATGAAATCTATGCAAAAGCGGTTAATATCGAAGCGAAGACTATGATCGATATTGCAACGAAACAGATTATCCCGGCAGTGATCAAATATACGACTGTTCTGGCAGGTTCCATCAATGCAGTGAAAGCTGCAGGCCCGATCGATGTGAGTGTACAGATGGATCTTCTTGAGAAATGTACGGCACTTCTGAAGGATACGAACAGTGCAATGAACAGACTGTCCAAGGTCGTGGCAAAGGTTCCGGAGATTCCGGAAGGCAGAGAACGTGCAGTGTACTGCAAAGATGAAGTATGCAAGGCTATGACAGAACTTCGTACACCGGTGGATGAACTGGAAATGCTGGTGGACAAAGAAATGTGGCCGATGCCGTCTTATGGCGATCTGATTTTTGAAGTATAAATCTCAGAGGAGAACTGTAAGTGAAAGAATTAAAATTTCTGGAGGAGCAGGGTGTCTCCTCCTCTTTAATAAATAAAATTGTAAAGTTTCGGGAAGTATATCCCGTTTCTGATGAGGTGAAAAACAGAATTATCAAACCTGCAATTCCATTTTATGGAAAAGATATTCTGGAGATGGCCATTGCAGGGATCCTGCAGGGACAGAATCTGCTTCTGACCGGACCAAAAGCCACCGGCAAAAATATTCTGGCAGAAAATCTGGCATATATATTTAACCGGCCTTCTTATAATATTTCTTTTCACGTCAATACAAACAGTGGGGATCTGATCGGTACGGACACTTTTGAGGATAATGAAGTAAAGCTTCGAAAGGGAAGCATTTACCGGTGTGCAGAATATGGCGGGTTTGGAATCCTTGATGAGATCAATATGGCAAAAAATGATGCAGTCTCTGTTCTTCATGCAACGCTGGACTATCGGCGTTCTATTGATGTTCCGGGATATGACAAGATCGATCTTCATCCTGCAGCAAGATTTATCGGTACGATGAATTATGGGTATGCAGGAACAAAAGAATTAAATGAAGCACTTGTATCCAGATTTTTGGTTATCGACATGCCGGCACAGACGGAAGAAACGCTGGGATTTATTTTTCATCAGATGTTCCCAAATGCCAGAGAAAGTGCGGTAGAGCAGTTTGTTGGATTGTTTCTGGACTTGCAGCTGAAGGCACTGAACAGTGAAATTTCAACAAAAGCATTGGATCTTCGAGGACTCCTTGCGGCAATGAAAATCGTGGATGTGGGACTTTCCCCGGCAAAAGCTGTCCGAATGGGAGTAGTTAACAAAACGTTTGATGTATTCGAAAAAGAAATCGTAGAAGATGTGGTAAGTACCAGAATTCCATCGGAATGGACCAGAGAAGATGTATATGAATAATACAGAACCAGTTGAAATTGATGAATATCGCCTGGAACTGGAGAATAGGATCCGTAATCTGTTGTGGACAGTAAGCGGAGATTACCAACTGGATATGAAGCCTGACGTATCGCTTTTTCTCAGATCAAAGGCAATTGCACTGTATGATGGAATCAAGCAGGGCGCTCTTGCCAGATATTATGATAAGGATATGCTCGGGCTTTATCTTGTTAAAAAAATATTTCTTCAGGCAGGAGAGAATGAGCTGACGTTTGTGGCACAGCTCTGTATTGAAGAGGCTATAGGAGACAAGATCTGTGAAGAACGGCCGGGTATCCGTGATATGCAGAGACAGTGTATGGAGGATATTCTGGAACAGGAATTTGATATACTGCCGGATCTTAGAGATATTCCGGGAAGATTGAAAGTTGCAGTGCTCCGCAGAAGACTGAACAACGGAGAATGGCATGTGGAGAAAAAATTACAGCCATTTATGGAGTTGATAGAGAGAGCTGGTAACAGTACAGATACACTGGAACTGATCCGTGTGATCGATGAACTGTATAATCGATTAATGGATCCGAATTTTGAAAGTATGCATGGGACACTGGAACAGGTGCTTGCAGTGACGATGGAAGATCTTACGGAATATTCCTGGGAGGATTTTCTTTCAGAGGAAATGTATGAAGAGGTACTGGAAAGTTATGCAGAGCAGCTGACAAATTCTGTTTCCGGCCTTGAAAATTCTGCAGTTACAGAAGAAATGGAAGAAAAACGTCAAAAGAAGCGTTCGGTCAAAGTAGTTACTCCGGAGATGTTGGAGAAAGCTTACACATATGTGGAATTAAATTATGGAAAGTCTTATTTAAGTGAAGCAGAAGAGAAGAAGATCAATTATCAGATGTGCCGGGGAGTTCACAGTGACTGCAGTCTGTACTTTACGGAGGGAATTCTCAAAAATCCGGTAAAAAGCAATTATCAGTACGAGTATGCAAAACGATTGCGAAACAAAAATATCTGGCTTTATCATGACAAACACAGGATCGTGAAACATAATATTACTGTCCTGACAGAAACACTCCGGAAATCTCTGGTACTCAGAAGTGAGACACAGACTGTTCTTTCGGATCGTGGAATGATCGTACCTTCCAGATTGTGGCGGATTGGCCGGACTAATGATGCAAAACTGTTTCAACAGGAACTGAAAGGAGAAATATCGGATTTTGTTGTGGATGTTCTGATCGATGCGAGCGGATCACAGATGAAGCGGCAGGGTGATGTGGCACTGCAGGCTTATATTATCAGCGAGGCACTGAGTAATGTTGATATTCCGTATCGGGTGATGAGCTTTTGTACCTTCTGGGATTATACGATCATGCATCGGTTTCGCAGATACGATGATCCGCGGTCAGAGAATGATAACATCTTTAATTATGTTACGTCTTCGAACAATCGTGACGGATTGGCCATAAGGACTGCCGGATATGATCTCCTTCAAAGAGAAGAAGAAAAGAAGATTATGATCATTTTGAGTGATGGACGTCCATATGATGTGATCATAAACCGATCGAATGCAAAAAATCCGGAGCCTTATCAGGGAAAGGCTGCAATCGCGGATACAGCAACAGAAGTGCGGCGTCTGCGTAATCTTGATGTCAGTGTTCTGGGGGTATTCGCAGGAGAGGAAAAAGATCTCGCAACGGAAAAAAAGATATTTGGTAAGGATTTTGCTTACATCCGTGATATTGCGAACTTTTCGAAAATTGTCGGCAGATATCTGACAAAACAACTGGAAATTGATGGATAATAGACAAAAATGTGCAACATTTCCAAAAAGTGTTAAATAAAACGAACGAAAATATAAAAAATTCATAAAATCGCCCTTGATAATCAACATGAAGTCGGTTATAATGGTATGAGGTTAATAGACCAAAAAAAATAAGGGAGAGGAAATCAATGAACGAAAACAAAGAGTTCAAACCGTATATTCCTGCTGAAAAAGTAACCGCAGAAATGACGGTAACATCTGTGATCATGGGTGTCATCCTTGCTATCGTATTCGGTGCAGCTAACGCATACCTCGGACTTCGTGTCGGTATGACTGTTTCCGCATCCATTCCGGCAGCAGTTATTTCTATGGGTGTTATCCGTGTCATCATGAAGAAAAACTCCATTCTGGAGAGCAACCTGGTGCAGACGATCGGTTCTGCCGGTGAGTCACTTGCAGCAGGTGCTATTTTTACAATGCCTGCTCTTTTTTTATGGGCAGAAGAAGGTCTCTGTGATAAACCGAGTCTGGTTGAGATCACTCTGATCGCACTTTGCGGTGGTGTCCTTGGTGTACTTTTCATGGTACCGCTTCGTAACGCTCTTATTGTTAAAGAGCATGCGACACTTCTTTATCCGGAAGGAACTGCATGTGCAGACGTACTTCTTGCAGGTGAAGAGGGCGGCGCAAACGCTTCTACTGTATTTTCCGGTATGGGACTTGCAGCAGTCTTCAAATTTGTTGTTGACGGTCTGAAGGTTATCCCGGCAGACGTTTCTGCAGCATTTACATCCCTTAAGGGTGAGATTGGTATGGAAGTATATCCGGCACTTCTTGGTGTTGGTTATATCGTAGGACCACGTGTAGCATCTTTCATGTTCGTAGGTTCCATTGTCGGATGGCTCGTGATCATTCCGATGATTTGTCTGTTCGGACCAGACACATGGCTGTATCCGGCTGATCCGGGTGTGACTATTTCACAGCTGTATGCGGCTGGCGGTGCGGCAGCAATCTGGAGCAAATATGTTAAATATATCGGAGCAGGTGCCATCGCTACAGGTGGTATCATTTCCCTGATCAAATCCATGCCACTGATCATCAGCACATTCCGTGATTCCATGAAGAGCATGAAGGGCGGATCCGTAAAAGGAACTGCAAGAACAGACAGAGATCTTCCGATGAATTTCATTCTGATCGGTATCGTTGCAATGGTAGTTATTATCTGGGCAGTACCGGCTATTCCGGTTAATCCGCTTGGAGCACTCCTTATCGTAATCTTCGGATTCTTCTTTGCAACTGTATCTTCCCGTATGGTAGGTATGATCGGTAGCTCTAACAACCCGGTTTCTGGTATGGCAATCGCTACACTTCTGATCTCTACAATTGTGATCAAGAGCAGCGGACAGACTGGAATAGATGGTATGAAAGCAGCAATCGCAATTGGTTCTGTTATCTGTATCATTGCAGCAATCGCCGGTGATACTTCTCAGGACCTTAAGACAGGATACCTTCTTGGTGCAACTCCTAAGACACAGCAGATCGGTGAGCTGATCGGTGTTGTTGCTTCCGGTCTTGCAATCGGTGGTGTTCTGTATCTTCTGGATGCAGCATGGGGATATGGTGGAGCAGAAGTTCCGGCTCCTCAGGCAGGTCTGATGAAGATGATCGTTGAAGGTATCATGGGTGGAAATCTTCCGTGGGCACTTGTATTCATCGGTGTATTCCTTGCAATTGGTATGGAAATCTTAAGAATTCCGGTAATGCCTTTTGCAATCGGTCTTTACCTTCCAATCTATCTGAATGCAACCATCATGATCGGCGGTGTTGTTCGTATGTTTATGGATGGCAGAAAGAACGTTGATGAAAAAACAAAGAACGATCAGGTTACAGATGGTACACTGTATTGTGCAGGTATGATCGCCGGAGAAGGTCTGGTAGGTATCGCACTTGCTATCCTTGCAGTTGCTGGTATCAGCCTGGATGTATCCGGAGTTGTTAACTTTGGCAATATCGGTGGTGTTGTTCTCATGATCATCATGATTCTGACACTGCTGAAATTCTCCTTATGGAAAAAGAAAAAAGCCTGATGAGAAAACAGAATAAAAAAAGCAAAAAACAAAATATAGAGATTAATTATCTGGATTTAATTCCAGTCAGATCAGAAGAGCTTCACTGGCACAAAGATATCAAGGGACGCGTGATTCTGGATGTGGAAAATACAGGATGGTTCAACAAGATTGCACAGACTGTATTCAACAAACCGCAGTACACCAAGGTGCATCTGGATGCTCAGGGTACTTTTATCTGGCCTCTGATCGATGGAAAACGTACGGTGACCGATATCGCGGCGCTGGTAAAAGAAGAATTTGGTGAGGCAGCTGAACCGCTGTATCCGCGAATTATCAAATATTTCCAGATTGTTGAGAGCTATCATTTTATTAAATTTGCAAATATGCCTTCTAAATAGGGCACACTAAGAACGGGAAGCAGCAAATCGCTGTATCCCGTTCTTTTAGGTTAAGGGATACTTTATTAAGATATAGAGATATAGCAACAGAGAAAGGAGTACTTATGAAAATTGCTGGAAAAAAACCCTGGTATCTGGAATATCTTCTTATTATTGTCGGAACCGGACTTATGGGAACCGCGATCACTTCCTGTTTTGATGCAGCAGGAATGGTAACTGGCGGTTTTTCCGGTATTGCGATCCTGGTAAAAGCCTGGACAAAAGGTTTGTATGGAAATGGAATTCCACTCTGGATAACAAACCTGATTCTGAATGTTCCATTGTTTCTTCTCGCTACTAAAATAAAAGGTTTTGCTTTTGTAAGGAAAGCACTGCTGGGAGATATTTCACTTACAATATGGCTTGCCATTCTTCCTGCCTGGAAACTGTCTGAAGATTTTCTCCTTGTCGCATTATATGGAGGTCTTCTGCAGGGAATTGGAATTGGATTTGTATTTCTCGGTGGTGGAACGACTGGCGGAACAGATATGCTGGCTGCAATTATCCAGAAATATCTGCGACATTATTCTATTGCACAGATCATGCAGTTTATAGATGGCGCGATAGTTGTTGTCGGCATGTATGTATTTGGAGTGGAACGTGCGCTTTATGCAATTATTGCGGTATTTCTTGTTACAAAAGTATCTGACGGAATCATTGAAGGCTTGAAATTTTCAAAGTCGGTATATATTATTACGGATAAACCAGATGAGGTTTCCAGAATGGTCATGGAAGACCTTGATCGTGGAATTACCGGCATTTCGGCAAGAGGAATGTACTCCGGCGAGGATAAGCTGATGCTTTTCTGTGTAGTGGGCAAAAAAGAACTGGTACATCTGAAAGAGAAAATTGATGAAATTGATGAGAATGCTTTTGTCATTGTTGGGGATGCACGAGAGGTACATGGGGAAGGTTTTATAGAAAAATAGGAATTTTATACAAAAAAATGCAAAAAAATTAAGTTTTGGTCTTTCATTTTTGGTAATTTTATATTAAAATAACAGATAACGAAGGAAAGCTATGGGGAAAAAGGAGAAATACGCATAAAAAGGCGGGAAGGGATGTAAGCAGATGATATCAAATCAGGTACTACAGAATACACTAGAGGGATTAAAAGAAATATCCAGGACAGAATTCTGCATTATTGACACAGAGGGGAAAGTCCTTGCAACAACTTTTGCAGATTTTTCAATTCAGCCGGGGGATATACAGGCATTTGTGGAATCCCAGGCAGACAGCCAGCTTGTGAAGGGATTCCAGTATTTTAAAGTCTGTGATGACTACCAGCTGGAATATATACTTGTGGCACATGGTGACGATGAAGACACTTATATGGTTGGCAAGCTTGCAGCATTTCAGATCCAGAATCTGATCGTTGCATATAAAGAAAGATTTGACAAAGACAGCTTTATCAAGAATCTCCTTCTTGATAACCTTCTTCTGGTAGATATTTATAATCGCGCGAAGAAACTGCATATTGATGCAGATGTTCGTCGTGTTGTTATGATTCTGGAATTGCAGCAGGAAAAGGATCACAGTTCCATGGAGAGTGTGAAAAGTTTCTTTGGCGGCAAGAGCAAAGACTTTATCACAGCGGTCGATGAAAAGAGTATCATCATTGTTAAGGAACTGGAAGATGGCGAAGGTTATGCAGAGATGGATAAGCTTGCCCATGCGATTTTGGATACCCTTGGGCTGAACCAGAATGAAGAGACTCATATTGCATATGGAACGATCGTAAATGAACTGAAAGAAGTTTCCCGTTCCTATAAAGAGGCAAGAATGGCGCTGGATGTTGGCAAGATCTTCTTTGGCGAAAAAGATGTTATTGCTTACAGTTCGCTTGGAATCGGACGTCTGATCTATCAGCTTCCAATTCCGCTGTGCAAAATGTTTATCAAAGAAATTTTTGAGAATAAATCTCCAGATGATTTTGACGAGGAAACACTGGTTACTATTGATAAATTCTTTGAGAACAGCCTGAATGTTTCAGAAACATCCAGACAGTTGTATATCCACAGAAATACACTGGTCTATCGTCTGGATAAGTTACAGAAGAGTACCGGATTGGATCTTCGTGTATTTGAAGATGCGATTACATTCAAGATCGCACTGATGGTCGTACGTTATATGAAGTACATGGAAACGCTTGAGTATTAATGCTGTATTTTAGCGGAATACAGCTATTTCAGATAACTAAATAATGAGTTTTGTCTACCATTTGTCTACCGTTTTTTTCAGCGGTAGACAAATTTTTTAGCTGTAGATGTAGCTGCTTCGAATAAATCTACTGCCTGGTCCTGCAACAATTCCGTATTAGTTATGTAACGTTCCATGGTTGTCTTGATGTTCTTGTGTCCCAGACGTTCCATTATGGCTTTGGGAGATGCTCCGTTTTCTGCCAGGATAGTTCCATGAGTGTGACGCAGGCAGTGAGCGTGAAAATCTTCGTACCCCATTCTTTTGATAATCCTTACACAATATTTCATACTGTTATTATTCAACATTTCTCCATTCTCTTTTACCAGTGGCCACACTTCCATATATTCTGCTGGAGGTGTCTGATCTGCAGGCAGCCAGTGCAGATAATTGTTCTGATCAACATAAGTCTTCGTATAGTATTCCCCGTATCTTAATCTGTTCATTTTCATGGCAGTGATCTCTGATTTAATTAATGACTCCAGAGTGTTGCCAATTTTTATGGTTCGGAACGAATCATATTTCGGATTCTTGTAATACCATTTATGATCAAGATCTTGCTGGAGCTGTCGAGCGACTGTGATCGTGTGCCGGGAAAAATCAACGTCACGTGCCAGATCAAGACCGAAGCATTCTCCAATTCGCAAACCGGTAAAATAACAGATCATGAGTGGCAGATAATAATATGTGCCGCTGAAATGATCCGTAATGTCTTCCCATTCCTGACCAATACAAATATGCTCAATACGCATCTTTCCTCGTGGATCTACAGGAACCTTGGGCGGCCTGGTAAGAGAACATGGATTGGTCTTCAGATATTCGCATGGGTAGATCGCATATTTTAGTGCTCCGGATAAAACTCCACGGAAGTTAGCTATGCTCTGGGCTGAGAGTCCTTTTTCGCTCTTAAGGCTGTCTACCCATTGCTGGATGGAAGCAGGAGTGAGCGAAGACAGCTTGTAATGCCCCAGAGCAGGCTTAATATGGATTCTGATAGCGGATGCATAAGAATCATAAGTATTGTCCGTACAGTTGGTTTTTACAAAGCTCTTAAGCCAGAAATCTAGATAATCAGATAAAGACATCTCAGAAGGCCGGAATACAACACCTGCATTGTCATATTCAGCCTTTGCTTTAGTACCTGCAGCTACAGCATCTGCCTTTGTCCGGAAACCTCCCTTCGAAATAGATTTCCTTTTCCCGTCTACTCTGGCACATTCAAAACTGTATTCCCAACTTTTTCCACGTTTCTTAGTTCGTAATTCTCCCATAATATCACCTTCCTTTTTTAAATTGGGTACAAAAATAACAGCCACACAAACGTTCTGGTTGTGCGCCTGCTCCGAAGATGATACAATAATTCTTGCAAAACGAGGTATCTCTTCGGAGATATAAGCCGGTTCCTGTTGGCGCAGGGGCCGGTTTTTTATATAAAATTAATTACCAGTGTTGTCTGAAAGACGATTACTAAGAAGATCAATTAAATCGTCAGGAGCATCAATTAACTTAACTCCTGGTAATCCACTTTGAATACGAGAAATAAATGGATACTCTTTACCATCTATAATCGTGCAATTAGGTTGATCTTTGTATAGCGTCAAGTTGAGTGTTTCACCTAAAATATCCACATCTTTTTCATATAAAGTTAAATGGCGATTGAGTTCTTCATGTAATGTTCGATCAATGATTTCGAATGGTTCCTTGTAAGATAGAAGTGAGAGCGTATTCAATAAAAGCGGTAATCCTTGAGTTTCTATAAGTTCATGAATATCTTCTGCAAAGGGAAGAAGTGTATCTGGATGTTGAAGTTTTACGGTTGCATTTGGAATATAATTATATACCCTTCCACCATGTGCTGCTAAATTTCTATACTCTAAACAAAGCGACAGTGTATTAAATAATAAAGTTTTTATATCGCTGTTCTGAAATAGTTCATCTGAACAATTATAAAATAATCTTATTAGATGATTCTTTTGTGGTTCTTTGAATAGTCTTACAAAGTTAACCATAGTGCTGAAATATACACCTTTAAAAAGAATCCATGGTGGTACAAAACCGTAATTATTGCGATAGTATTTTATAGGATCTTTTTCAGAAGATAAAGCTTTACGTAAATCCTTTAGAGTGTTGTCTAGGCCAAATCTTTTATGCGTTACTTTACGATCACGAAAATTTTTCCACTGAAGATAATCTTCTTCATTTGTGCCAAATGAAGAAGAAAGAACTTCTGCTGCAAGGGCTTTGGTATGTTCTTCTAGTGCTAGCATAGCGGATAATATAGCATTACGAAGATTATGATCAAAAATGAAAAGGGAAAACAACTGATCAAAAGAAGTTCCTTTTTTAAAATGCTTGTGATTATTTTTAATAATCAAATATGGCTTTTTATAACTGTTTATTATATTGTAATATCCATATTGAGTGAGCTTTTCGCGAGCAGAACATAAATCATTTATTTCAAGCCCCCGTGAAAGTAATTTTTCTATTTGTTCATCTACAGTAGTATATTTTATAATTCGTTCTTTTTGCATATTTTTCTCCTAAAAACAGAAAAAGCCTGGAATAAAATTCCAAGGCTTTTTCCTGACCGGACACCAGTCATTCGCTAATTAGCTACATTATAGCATATTCAAAAACCTTGTCAAGTATTCATTGTTAAAAATTTGTTTTATTTTTTGAACATGTAAAATTTGTTTACAAGTTCAATGGTTCGGAAAATCTAAACGGTTAAGATCAACACGGAGTTGAATCAGCTTCTGGTGATATCCGGTCATTCTGGATATCTGATCAATAGTAAAATCCCTGTATTCCGCAAGGAATGAATCTGGCAACAGCAGCTCCATTGCGAACTTGTTGGCTTCGATTTCCTTTTTGGAATTCAGTAAAAGTGTTTTGTTACGAATAAAATAACAATTTTCCTTCCGGTGCAGGAGAGCATGACCAAGCTCATGAGCCATGACCAGACGTTGTTCATATTCCGGAAGATTTTGATTAATGAATATGTAGCGGTGATTTTTCAGGAACATATAGCATCCTTCGAACTGCAGATCACAAATCTGGTACAGGATACCAAGCTGATCAGCGATGGCAAAAGGGTCTGATGTTCCTGTTTTTCTTTTATAGTAAGAAACAATTTTCTTGATATTACGATTCAAGCAATCCACCTACTTTTTGTACTTCTTAGGAGTGTACTTCTCTTTATTTATAATCTTTAATCTCTTCAAAGCAATTTCTAATTCATCCCGGAACAGCTCTGCGGCATCTGGGCTGAGCTCTTCACCGTTGTAGCTGGCAGGGCCGTCCTCGCCAGAGGTAAGTTTTTCCATGATACTGTCCAGATCTTTGGCGATGTCTTTTTTGTCTTTTTCTGTTAGCCCATTATTGTCAGTTCCTTTTAACAAGAAATCGGTACTTACGTTGAAATAATTAGCGACAAGCAGAAGTTTTTCGGCACTTGGATTAGGATTGGATTTCCATTTTGAAATAGTACCCTTGCCAAAACCAAGCTCTTTTTCCAAGTCGGATTGATTGATTCCACGTGTATCACAGAGCGAAATTATGCGGTTAAAAACACGAGGGTCAAGCGCCGAAGGCTCAACTTCTGTTGCACCATTGACAAGGTAATCCACTGTAACATTGAAATAGTCTGCTATTTTTTGAAGTCGTTCAGCTGACGTTTGGCTGTTACGAAGCTTTCCAATAGATCCGCGCCCAAACCCAAGTTCCTTTTCTAAGGCTGTAACAGCAATACCCCTTTCTTTACACAATGTTTTAATAGTTTCGTATGTAGACATGATTCCTCCTTAAAAAAGTAGAAAAAGTTCTACAATTCTATTGACAACGTAGAAAATCAGCTATATAATGCAAATATAACGTAGAAAATCTTCTACGAAGTAAAGGAAATGTAGAAAATAGTTTGTAATTAATTTGTGATTATCTTGATTATAGAATATTTTCTACATTAAGTCAATATAAAAGTAGAATATTTTCATCTATGAAAGGAGGAATGAAGGTGATTTATGATAACATCCGAACTATCTGTGAAAAGAAGAACATTTCTATTAAACAGGTAGAGCGAGAACTCGGCTTTTCCAATTCAAGCATTTGTAAATGGAATGAATGTGAACCAAGTGTTTGGAAAGTACAGAAAGTAGCAGATTATCTTGGAGTATCCATGGAATATTTGCTGTCAGACCAGAAGGAGGCGAGTTGAAAAATGTCGGTGATTACTATTGGAGTGAGTGCTTTAGTAGCAGGGATTACTACCAAAATAATAGCCACCTACTATTTTAAGAAAGTAGATGGCTACGTAAAAGAAATGTGTGAAATGACAGCTAAAAGTAATGAATATACATTGGCTATTTTACACAAACTTCATAAAAATTCTCGCCCAGAGGAGTAAAAGATCCGAGGTATTTGTGTATGTTAGCTCGTTTGGAAGCATAACGACTAATTGCTTTTAAAGAAAAATCTTTATAATAAGTTGTTTCTTCATATGGAATGTAAATTGATTCATTTGGAATAAATGAATTTTTATTAATTGTAATTATTCCTAATCGCTCCAAAGAAGAAATAGAAAATGAAGCATTTTCAAGAGATACATCTGATAACGAGGATATATAAACAGTAGAAAGCTCTGTCTCGTAATCATGGTTTTGTGAATTTTCAAGAACATAGTCAACTAGTGGAAGAATTGATTTTGGACGAAGCGTTTTTAAAATCCTAGCATCAGTTGGACTCATTTGTTTGATGATCTCTGCAAATGATGGATGAACATTCTGGATATACCTATTATCCATAGAGTTGGAAATTAAATTTACAAACATTTTGCGGAGTTCTTCCGATTCAATACAATATTTGGAATTTTCGAGAGCTTGAGCGGTTGTTTGAATATTTGGTTCAATACGTTTTTCTTCAGGAATAGAAGAGATTGCTCGCGATAATTCTTGTTTGTAAAGTTCCAAATCATGAGCGTATTTCATGCGACGTTTATCTGCAGCTTGCGTGATTCCACCAAAAACTAAGTACCATGCATCTGCAAATGTTTGTCCTATTCCCTGCGTTGGCTTATCGGTAAGATTTTTAACAGCATTGTCAATAGAAGCTGGAAGGTCTGGGAAATCAATAAAGGAAGAATTTTTATCAGACATAATATTTTCCTTCTTTCTTATGTACTAGGCATGGCAGTGCCTGTAATTACAGAATAGGAGAGTAGTAGCAGAAAGTCAATATTTTTGTCAGACCAGAAGGAGGCGAGTTGAGATGAATGATTCAAAAGAAGAAATCGAAAACCTGCGTAAGCAGATAAACAGGTTAAAAATCAGCTTAATGTTTACGCAGATATCAACGATTATGGTTACCATTATTCTTGGATATCAGTGTCTTCGGTCGATTCAGAATTATCATTATCTGCTTCAACAGGTGAGCATGTGTCTTGAGTCGGTGAACACTGTTTATTCAGCTCTTCGACAGTTTTTTTCAATTCTTTAGATGAGGAGGTGAAAAGAATGAGATTCCAGAGTATTCAATTAAATAATGGAAAGGTTTTATCGGGAGATGTAATCGAAGAACTTGTCACCGACATAGTAAACAAGTTCTCCGAGGCCGGACTATCCTGTGATGAAGGTAAGCTTGCTCTGAACAGAGCGAACGCTGTTTTGGGTGAGTTCAACACTGTCCAGAAAATTACCTAAAGATTTTTTGAAAGAAATTTCAATCGAGAAGATTTATAGGGATGGGGATAACAGCGTTGTTAGGGATGTTGTAGCCAGAAGGGGGCGAAAGAAATTTTATTAATTGCTACAGTTTTTATTTTAAATATAGCCTCTTGTATTTTGTTTATTAAGGGAGAGAAAGCTTTGGGCATTATATTAAAGGGACTGGGAGATGGCATTTCTTTAATATACATTTGTACTCAAGCAATATTGAGGCTGTTATGTCATTGAATATTTGATCAAAGTGATCGGAACATTCAATGAGCGAATAATCTTCGTTATCGTCTTCTGCTTCCAAAAGGTCGAGATATGCAGCATAAAAATCACTATATTTGGATTGTGATATTGGCTCCATGAGATGAATATTTCGTGTAAATAGTTCAAGAAAAGCACTTCTTGATTCTGGGCTCATTTGGCTTAGGCGATTGCGAAATAGAAAACCAGCACAGTATCTTCGGTAAAAAGGAATATAAAAATTATCAAGCTGTTCTCTTCGAACCTGTTGCTTTTCGCTGAATACATCTCGTATAGCACTAAGATACACAACAACAAAGGAACCAATAACTGATATTAAAGAAACAATAATAGAAGCAACAATAGAAAAATCCATGTAAATTCTCCTTTCGTATCATAATATTCAGACATGGCAGTGCCCTGTAATTACAGAATAGGAGTGAACGTGAAGAATGTCAACTCATTTTGCTGAATCATCAAATTGCTGAGATAAGTACAGAAGATACAGCTGGTAAAGATTCAAGTGTTCTGGAAGGTTCTGAACCTCAAGAGATTCATCATTAATTAAAATTTCTAACATAGGCGATTACTCCTTTCATATTTGCTTAAAGCATAACCGATATCAGGTGGAACAGCAAGAAAAGGAGTTCGACATTTATCGACCAAAAAGGAAAGAGAGGTGAGAAGCATGGTTGAAGCATACAAACCATTATACACGGCAAAACAGACAGCACAGATTTTGCTTGTAAATGTTGCTACAGTATATGAGCTGATGAACAAAGGACAGCTTCCATATCTGATTCTTGGAAAAGGAAATGGAAGCAGAAAGGTCCGGGGAAGTGACCTGGAGAAGTTTATTGAAAGCCAAAAGCCGGCAGAACCACAAGGAGGTACAGAATGAGACAGATATGGATTATTAGATTCGCCGACGGAACAGTCGGAAGCCGTTACGGAACCAGAGAGGGAGCTATAGAGCTTGCAGACCTCCGGAAAGATGATTATGGAGAATCCTATACAATAGAGGGAGGTGAGAATGATGGCGAGAGAACTTAATATTTCCCTGATTATAGGGATTGTTGTGGCGATCCTTCCGGTATGGCAATGGGCTTCCAGAATAGAGCTTCTGATCAGTGTTTTTACGATCGCGGGAATTGCATTTGGAATAATCCTGTGGACGGAGGATAAGAAGACAAAGAAAAAGAACCCCACAGCGGCAACTGTAAAGGTTCGATAACTAAAAGGTGCTGTATGAAATAACAACTATATTTAGTATATCATACAGCGCCTGAAAGTCAAGATGCAGGCAGGAATCACCTGCTATATTTTTGGCCTTTTTTGAGAGCTACAGAGGTATCAAGTACCTCTTGAGAGCTCGATTAAACGTATTAGAGTTACGACAGAGGTGCTTATGAGATACAAGGTACTATGCGGATACATAAGGCAGAGATGGGACTGTGGTGACACAGTAGAGATTGAAGAAAAACACACTGGGAAGTATGGAGCCAGAGGACAGACCAGAGAGAAGAAGAGGAAAGCCACTCCGGAAGAGATAAAAAAACATAATCAGTGGAAACGGGAAAGGGATGTCAGGAGGTTGATCAAGTGGAATTTCCGTGAGAGGGACTACTGGATCACTCTTACATATCCGAAAGATTACAGACCGACGTGGGAAGAAATGAAGGACCATGCCGGAAAACTGGTCAGAAAGATGCGAGAAAAATATAAAAAACAGGGATGGACCTTAAAGTACATATACCGTCTTGCAATCGGATCCAGAGGCGGCCGACACATCCACATCCTGATTAATCGTGAATCCAATGAAAAAACGGCTACAGATCTGATAATCACAGATCTCTGGGAACAACAGTGGGGACACGGACATGTTAATTTCCGTACTACTTACAGCGAGGGTGGATATAAGCAGCTTGCAGAATACCTCACGAAGCCCCTGGAAGAATGGGAACCAGACGAGGTTAAACGATATCATCCATCCAGAAACCTTATCCGCAAGGATCCTGAAGTTGACGAGATTAAAAGAAGAAGTTTGGTTGACTGTGATGGAACACCAAGGATGCCAAAAGCACCGAAAGGATACTATGTGGATCCGGAAAGCATCGAAGTCGGCATAAATCCGATAACTCATTATGCTTACCGCCATTACACGCTGATCAAGATTAAGAAGAGGGAATAAAACATGTGGAAAGTAGATATCTACCTGGAAACCGATAGTACATTCCAGGGAAAACGAGAAAGAAAATGCGGATATGTCCTCTCTGCTATGGTCGGAAACGAGGAAAAGACAAAGGAAAACTTCGGAATCTCGAAGGGGACATACCACCAGTCTGTCCTTATGGCGCTTATCGAGGCTCTTTCCAGGATGAATGTTTCCTCGGAAATCTGTGTACATACACAGGATAGCTATGTAGCGAGCAGACTTTTGAAACTGGAAGAGATGGCAGGAGAAGGCTGGCGAGATTCAAAAGGTGAACTGATCAAGAATGCTGCTGAATGGGAGCAGGTCTATCGCCTGATCCATGATTTTCCGGAAGCACACAAAATGACCGCGAGATCTGAGAAACACAGTTATTCCACGTGGTTACAGGAGATGATGAAGAAGAATGAATGTGGAAGAATTATGGGGCAAGGCCTGGAGTCTGCGACCAGAGCAGAATCCAATGACAATGGAGTTTCTAGGGATGATTGCCCGTAATGGAGTGAGATACAGATATTACAGAGATGAAGGAGGCGAAATACTGTATGACAGCGAACCGGAAGAAGGAAAGCCGGAATGGATGCTCCACGCTGACAGAGCATCAAGAAAGAGACATGGAATATATTCTTAAAAAATAAAGAAAAAAGGGGAACTATGTATGAGAACAATAGCAATCATTAATCTGAAAGGCGGCGTGGCCAAGACCACATCTAGCATTAACATTGCCTATATCCTTACCACACGTGGATATAAGGTTTTACTGGTGGATAACGACAAGCAGGGAGACTGCTCCCGTGGATTAAACCGCCGCACTTCAGATGGAGACGGTATTGATCGGATCATGACGGATCGCCATCCGGACATGAGCCATCTGATCCATAAAACTGACTATGAGGGGCTGGACATCATCACCGCAAATCTTGGCCTTCTGACTGCGAACATGGAAGTGACCATGGATCGTGTACGCCCACAGCAGAACCGACTGAAAAAAGCATTGCAGCAGGTAGCTGATCAGTACGATTTTTGCGTCGTAGATAATGCTCCGGATATCAATATCTCTGTGATAAATGCACTGACAGCCGCGAATGACGTCCTCATTCCTGTAGAAGTAGACGATAACACCCTGGAAGGCATGAACGAGCTCCTGGACCAGATCCAGGAAGTGAAGGAAGAACTGAATCCGGACCTGCAGAACGTCCGCTGCTTTGTGAGCAAGTACCAGAAAGGGAACCAGGCACACATTCAGGGAGCAGAGATCATCAGAGAGCAGTATCCGGCTATGGATACAACAATCCGCTTTTCTGGTGTAGTGGCAAGGAGCACATTCATGCGCATGCCGGTGGCTCTTCACAGCTCCCGATCAGCGGCAGCAGAAGACTATGAAGCACTGGTTACGGAGTACTTGAATATGATCGGAGGTGTACAGGATGGCGAAATTTGATCTCAAAGGAATGCTCTCTGAGCGTTCTGCACAGGAAATAGACCTTCCGGAACAGAAGACGGTCTATCGCAATCCGGAAGACTTGATCCCTTCTAAGGATAATTTTTATTCAACGGAAGACACAGAGAAACTAAAACAGTCGATCAGAGCACTGGGAATCCTTCAGCCACTCCTGATTGAAGAAAGAGACGGAAAAGATTACCTCCTGGCTGGACACCGGAGAAGAAAGTGCTGCCTGGAGCTGATTAAGGAAGGTCTTGAACGATTTAAAAGAATCCCTTGCGTATATAAACCAAAGATTGAATTGAGCGCAGAAACCGAAACAGATGAGATTGTCCGTAAGATTGTGATCATCCAGTCCAACACATACCGTGAAAAGTCTGACTGGGAGAAGATGATGGAATCCCTGCAGATGGAAGAACTGGTTAAGGAACTCCGCGAAAAGACAGATCTTGAAGGAAAGACCAGGGAAATCGTATCAGATCTCATCGGAGTATCATCCACCCAGATTGGAAGATATCACAGCATTAGCTCAAATCTTTCCGGAGAACTGATGGAAGCATTTAAAAAGAACAAACTGAATGTATCCACGGCAGCAGAACTTGCCGGTCTGAATGAGAAATATCAGAACGAAGCTTGCAAACTTCTGTTAGAAGTCGGACAGGTCACATTGAATGCGGCAAAGCTCCTGAAAGCACAACAGGAACAGGAAAGAGATATTCCCGGACAGATGACTATAGATCAGGCACTGCATCCTCATAAGCCGGAAGAGATTAACACTCCTGTTCCGGTGGATGTTCAGATTGACCGGTTTTACGAATCTCTCCGGAAGAACATAGAAACCTACGTAAAGAAATCAGACCTGAACATGACAACCTACATGCTCAGTGCCTTGTATGGAACAGTACGCGTCCGAAACGGACAACTGAACTACCAGGGCACCAAGGGAGGGATCCTTTTTAATGCCGGCACTGACCAGGAAGAGTCAATAGGCTGGGCAGAATTCTCCAAGAAGCTGATTGAGAAGTACGGTAAAAAACAGAAAGCGGTCAAGATGGCAGCAGTGGACGAACCGGAAGAACTGACGATACAAGAAGTGATCACAATGTTCCATGATGAGCATCCGGAGACTTTTACAAAGATGATGCGGGCAATCAGACCGGCAAAAAATAATCAGGAATCAGCATTTATGGCGCAGAAAGTACTTGCTCCAAACGGATTCCGTGGATTTAGTGGGCCGGGAATGATGAGTTGCGAATTTCGAAGCTTGTCAGCAGGAGCGAAATTTGAATATAAAGGAAGAACGCTGAATACAAGCTATAGATACTTAGCCAGTCAAGCGAGACTTATGTACGATCCTTTTTCCCCAGAATTTGATGACTCGGAAGAACGCTGTCAACTGGCAGCAGGACCACAGGACGAAAAGCAGCAGAGCGATATTGCTGAATCGGCTCGAACCGAAGAATGCCCTACTGGGAACAACGAAATTCCTAAATATATCGTTGATTTCGCTCCCATAATCCAGGGAAACTGGCCAGAATTCCTGAAAGATATCCCGGTACCGACAGATACAGAACTGACATGCTACCTGTATGACCAGGAGAAAGACCTCAAAAAGATGGTAGAAATTGAAAAAGAAGAGGGGTTGCCACACATGATGATTATGCGGCAGCGGATGGTTGTAGCTGGACTAAGACTTCTTAAAAAAATGATTGAGAATATGGAGAACGAGAAATGACAGAATATAAAACGATCACTTATGACGTTCATGGAGAGTTTATCACCCAACTTATCAGAGAAAAGTTTTATTCAGGAGAAAGAAGTTATGAAAAGACGATAGATCTTTTACTGGGCTGCATGGAGGGAACGGATACACCAAAGGAACAGCTCATAAGATATGCACAGGATATTTTGCTGGGTCGCGCTGCTCTGAAGGGGAGCACGGCAGCAGATACGTACCATCTTGAGATATTCGAACCTGGAGAAGAACATATACCGGCAAGCATGAACATTTGGAAAGAAGCGGAGGAACGAAGAAAAGTAGAGAAAAAACTAGAAAGAATGATTGAGAGATGGAATGTCGTAATGGAGCATATCTCGGAAGAGACAAAGAGAGAAATCCGAAAGGAACTTGGAGAAGAAACTATAGAGGATAAACAACAGGATGCGCTTAAAAGCTTCATGAAGAGAATGCTGGATAAAGAAGAACACACCACGGAAGATTATGGATGGTTAGAGCCGAACGGAGCTTTCCACGTAGTAGAGTGGGGAGATCACCAGGAATGGGCGAACAATTACTTGAAAGAGAATCTGACATCAGAAGAACACTTTACCGCAATGGTGGAAATCAATGCGTCAGGAATGGCAAAGAGCTCTACAGATATTATCGGAGCTGCAGATTATCTGGTCAGGAGAGGATGGGTGCTTCTGCATAATCCGAGTCAAGGTATTGCAATTCCAACAAGAGACCTTACCAGAAAATACACGAAGGCACAAAAAGAATTCCTGTACGATTATTACATGCAAAGAAAATGCACAAGAGAAGCCAATGCGATATGGGAAGGATGACCGATGGAAAGAATAGAAATGGACAATATTGTTGAAAACATGGCGGAGTACATCTGCAATCATATATGCCAGAAACCGAAAGAAATCACAGATGCGGAAAAACTGGAAGACTACTGTGCAGAAGAATGCGATATAGGAAGCCATATCTGTAATATCCTAAATCAGTACAACAAGATCAATGATTTTGAGAATTCTGAACTGTACAAGATAATGACAAAACACCGGAACATTGTCCTGTGCAAAGAATGCCAGTATAGAGCACATTGCAATGATGGTGAATTTGACTGGTGCCGGCTCGGCGCAGGGTTAGATGGGAATTTAAGAGAAGGCGAAGGCTGCAGCAGAGGAATCAAAGTGTCCGAATCGGACACGTAAATAACGGGTGCTACTAAAATCCATATATATCACACACAGGAGAGAGGAACTGTATAATCCTCTCTCCGGAAAGGAGTGAAGCATGAATCAGGAAGGATTGATGTTTCCGAAAACACAGAAGAAACGAAAGAAAAAAATGAAACATCCCAAGAGTATTATCCACTACGACACCCGCGCCAAGGAAGATGCTGTTACTCCCATTGGCGAGCTGAAG
>OGZO01000803.1_pt1 | contig 23700 bp, 13 predicted proteins | sample 1576721 | NCBI WGS metagenome assembly OGZO01 (sample SAMEA3541516, study PRJEB24748) | human gut metagenome | biome: human gut; feature: human-associated habitat; material: faeces | place: China | collected 2012 | reverse complement strand
ACGCCAGAAGGGAAAAGGCGCAAGCAGTTGGCGCAGTTGAATCTGGAAATAGTATTAGAAACACACGCAAATTGCGGCGTTTTTCTCCATCCATCACGCCGAAAAAGGAGGATTTTGCCCATGTCGAACAAAGCGCGCGTCCTCAATCACCTGCAGGCGCTTAGCATTCCCTGCGCTGTCTACGAGCATCCCGCGGTTTTCACCATGGAGGAGTGCCTCGCGCTGCCCTACGCCGCGCCGGATGTCACCTTCTGCAAGAACATTCTCTTGTGCAACCGCCAGCAGACGGCGTTCTATCTGTATGTGACCCTGCCGGACAAACCCTTCCGCACAGCGGACACAAGCAAGCTGCTGCATTCCTCGCGGTTGTCGTTTGCGCCGCCAAAGTGCCTGCCGACGATGCTGTGGCTGGAATCAGGGAGCTTGTCGCCGCTGGGTCTGTGGTTTGACGAGGAGAAGCGGATTCAGCTGGTCTTTGACCATGATGTGAAGCGGGAAGGACGGATTGCGTTCCATCCATGCGATAATACGGCGACGGTGGTGTTTGCGCAGGAGGTTTTCTGGACGCAGGTCGTGCCGACATTGGGGCATGAACCGATTTGGCTGTAAAGGAAGAAGAGCATGTGCCGCGGTTTGCAATGCTATGCTGCAATTGGGAACAGTCCTGATATATCCGCTTTTATCCTTCGGGGGTCATTTTTTTCATTGCAATCAGCGTTGCCAGCATGATTAAAGGGAATATACAGCCCGTCAGCAGACCCGCCTGAAGATTATCTCCGGCATGCTGCGAAAAATATCCCACCACACTCGGCCCAAATGCGCCGCCCATGTCCCCTGCCATTGCCAGCAGCGCAAACAGCGCCGTACCGCCTTTGGGAATCCTCGGAGCAGTGATGCTGATGCTTCCGGGCCACATAATACCCACTGAGAAGCCGCACATGACACAGCCAACTAAGCCCCAAATCGGCATTGCAGATAGACCGGCCAAAAGATAGCTCACGACGCAAATAACGCCCGATATAAGCATAAACTTTATCAAATCTATCTTTTCTCCGAATTTGCCATACAGCATACGCGAAATTCCCATTGTGGTTGCAAACAAGCACGCCCCTGCCAAATCGCCGATAGATTTCGTTAATCCTAATGCGGATTCTGCAAAAGCTGATGCCCACTGCGCCATTGACATTTCAGATGCTCCAGCACAAATCATAAGGATGATTGCAGCTGCAAAAATAGGCTTTTTCAGCAATTGACGCAGCGACATTCCTTGCCCGTCTTCTACCAGACGCTCAATCGGACAAGTAGCAAAATTGTAGATATTATACAGCGGAATAATTGCCCATACGCAAGCCAGTATCTGCCATTTGTCGATGCCGAAAATTGCAAAGTACAGCGTAGAAAGCAAAATCACGCCCACACTGCCCCAGCAATAGAAAGAATGAAGAAGGCTCATCACCTTTTCCTTATGTTCGAAGGGACAGGCTTCCACAATCGGACTGCACAGTACCTCAATAAGGCCGCTCCCGAATGCGTAAAAAAACACGCCGATCAGTATTCCGATATAGGGCGATACGATATTGGGTAAAACCGCAATGCCAATCAGACCAAGACCAGCTAACAGCTGCGACGCCACAATGGACTTTCGGTAGCCAATAGCATCTACATACTTTGCGCATATTAAGTCTACGACCAATTGCGTCACATAGAACACCGCAGGAATTAAGGCAATCTGACCCAGCGAAATGTTGAAATCAGAATGAAACGACCAAAAAAGCAATGGCGCAAAATTAGCGGCAATTGCTTGCGTGATGAGGCCAAGGTAGCAGGCTCTTAATGTTTTGCTGTAGTTCTTCATGACTCGAAGCGCTCCTTTCAGAATTCTCTTGAATAATATCACGTTTATTTTGGAATAGCAATTGACTTTTCCACCTTATTGTTGTACAATATCACAATACAGAGGAGGTTGGCATGTTTGGAGAATAATAACGAATTGAAAATCATCACAGATGAAACGCTCATGGAAAAGCGAAACCACGGTCAACCGGCATTTCCGTTCCAATACTATCTGGAAGACATCTGGGATTTCGACTTTCATACGCTCGGTTGGCATTGGCATCAAGAAATTGAATTTGTTTATGTGCAAAGCGGCGAAGCACACTGCTGTGTCGGAAAAGATCGTTTTTCTCTGCCAGCAGGCAGCGGCTTATTTATCAATACGAAAATACTACATCAATTTACAGCAGAGCACCCCACCGTGATCCCTAATATTGTTTTTTCTCCGGTGCTGTTAGCTTCACCAGAAAGTTTTGTATATCAACAATATGTTAAGCCATTGCTTGTTTCCGACATTCCCTATTTGGTTTTTGAGCCGCTTTCTTTATGGCATAAGGAGATACTTTCACTGCTGAATCAAGTTTTCAAAACACAAGAGCAGCCAAATTTCAGGGAGTTGACAACTTTGCGACTGCTGACCTCCATTTGGGAAGTGCTGTATGAAAATATGGAATCCAGGCTTCAGCAGGGGCAGCCTGTTAAAAGAGACCTCAATGCTTCTCGCCTGCAAATGATGATGAGTTTTATTCATAGTCATTATGCTGACCAGATGTCCCTTGCTGATATTGCAAATTTTGCCCATGTAAGCAATAACAGTTGTATGCAAATCTTCAAAAATGGCATTCGCCAGTCTCCAGTTTCCTACTTAATACAGTACAGACTGAAAAAAGCCGCTGAACTGCTGGCAAACACGGAAATGAAGGTTGCGGTCATATCAGAAGAATGCGGATTTCACGATGTCCCATATTTTTACCGCAAATTCAAAGAAATTTACGGAATCTCTCCAATTGAATATAGAAAAAGCAACCTGTAATAGCATTTCCAGATAAGAAAGTGCCGAAATTCCCCCACAAATTCCCCTTTTTCGGGAATTTTCCTCCCCCTTCGTTCGTTTCATACGCAGGACGCACATTTCCAGCCCTCATCCACCCCAGAGAAAAGGAGCATCACCCCATGCAGCACATTTGGAAAGTCTTGCTGACCTCTCTGCTGATTTTCGCCCTTGCCGCCACCGCTTGCCTCGCTGAGGACAGCGAAGCGCAGTATCAGGCATATTCCTACACCACTTTCAGCCTGCGCCGAACGCCCAGCGAGAGCGACCGCGGCATCAGCGTGCAGAAGAAGACAAAAATCCTCATTCTGGAATGGGACGACGCGTGGTGCAAGGTGCAGGTCGGCAATAAGGTCGGGTATGCCAAACCGGAATGGCTGTACCGCGTGCAGTCGCTGGATGCGCTGCATTATCCCCTGCAAAATCTGCCGCATCGCATGAGCGGATATGTAGAATTTTCGCAGGATACGCTGATTTCGGGCGGCAAATTCAAAGGCTGCACCGCGTCCGCCGGGCAAATCGCCTGTGTGGAAGCGCAGGCTGACGGCGCGTACCTGCTGCCCGTCTGGCGCGGCGAGATGCAGCTGACGGACGAAATCGGCACCTATCATCCCTTCGCGGATTGGGAAACCGCCGAACCCGGCGACATCATCGGCGGCTTCACCACCTTCTACGGCAAGCAGCAGGGGCATGGCAAGGCAGCGGCGCGCGAACACAACATCAGCGAAGGGGTCAAGCGCATTGACGGCGTGGCGGTGGAGCGCGAGGAAACATTCTCCTTCAACGCGCTGTGTGCGCCATACCGCCATTCAAACGGCTATGAGCTTGCGCCGAATGTCAGCACGGACGGCTTCGGGTACGGCGGCGGGGTGTGTCAAGTGACGACGACGCTCTACAACGCCGCGCTGACGCTGCCGCTGCAAATCGAGGAGTGGGCGCTGCACAGCAAGCAGGGCGCGGTGTATGTGCCGCAGTTTTTTGATGCCGCCGTGGGCAATTACAGCGACTTCACGTTTGTGAATCTGCTGCCGTACGGGGTGCAGATTCACGCATCCGCGCAGAACGGCGTGCTGACGGTGCTGTTTTGCCGCGCGGAGGAAGATCCGCAGTAAAAAAGTCCACATGAAAAGAACCGGCATGTCCCGCCCTTGACGCGGATGTGCCGGTTCTTATTTTGGGCATAGTTTGCCCGTCGGATACCATTGACTGCTCTGCGAACCTCAGCGGCGGCGGCGCATCACATCATCCGCCACTTCCAGCGTTGCCGCCAGTGCATTGTTGACGCGCTTCATCTCGCTCAGGTTATAGTCGCGCGGCCAGCTCATCATTTGGTCGCGTATTGCGCCACGAATGCGCTCTACCATTGCCTCGCCTTCCGGCATCAGCCCGACAAGCACCTTGCGCCGGTCTTTGTCGCTGCGCTGGCGTGAAATCAGCCCCCGCGCGCAGAGTGTTTCCACCAGCGGCGTCACGTTCGGCTTGGCGATGCACAGCCGTTCACTGATTTCCCCAATGCTGATTTTCCCCTCGCGCAGCACGCAGAGCACCAGCAGGCTGGAAATCGGCATCTCCAGCGAATGCGCAATGTCATCAATGCGCAGGAAATACTTCGGCATTTTGTAGAGCGCCTCGAAGAGATTGTCTGTCATTCCCTCCATGAGCGCGGTATCGTCCGTCCAGACCTTTGGCATTCGTAAATCCCTCCAGTTTTCGTGAATCTCGGATAAATGATGATTCAATCCACGCTCCGCGCACAGGGAGTGACACCTTGCAGCTTGCGGAGGACAAAACGCTTGCGATTGAAACGAAGGGGCGCAAGAAACATCCCGCGTTTTCATGTCGTTGCGCGATGCCTCTATTTCTCGTTTTCCCTCATCTTCTGTATAATAGCATACTTATTTTCAGCGTGCAAGCGTGGTTGTACACACTTTTTTGTGTTTTGCGAATTCTTACCCGTACTTTTTTTGTACTTTGCAGGCAGCCGTTGTTATACTATTTCCAGATAAGAATGCGCCAAGATGCGCCGCGAATTTTTCATTCTGGCTAACGTGAATGAAACGCAGCGTAGCAGCGCTACGCTAAGTGGAATGAGCGGACGCCAGAATGGAAAAGGCGCAAGCAGATGGCGCAGGTGAATCTGGAAATAGTATTATTTACTTTCCTTGAAAACGACCATCAATCCCTGTGCATTTGCCCAGTCAATCACCTGCTGATTTTCCGCGTCGCAGAGAATCACCGGATGGCAGCCGCTGAAGGCATCATCCGCCAGCGTTTGCACACTGTTCGGGATAATGACCAGCCGCAGCAGCGTACAGTCCGCAAAGGCGCGCTTTCCAATCGCAGTAACGCCCTCCGGAATATTCACCTGCTGCACCTGCCACATGCCGACAAAGGCTTCTTCCTCAATGGTCTTCAAACTCGCAGGCAGCTGTAAAATATGATCCGATGCAATCCCATAGCCGTTGTCCAGCCATGTGCCGCAAATCTTGCAGACCGTGTCGCTTATCCGCCCGTCTTCCGTCGATGTTGCAGGCCGTACCGTCTCAATGTACGGCGTATGCGGTATGTCGATGCGGCTTGTAACGGAACTGTATTCCGATTCCACATAGTTGTCCGCTGTCTGCGCAATGTAGAGAGCATATCCCAGGTCGCAGCGAAGCGCCGAAAGGTCAAGCGTAATTTCGCGTTTGCCGTCCGGGTAAAGTTCTGCACGATCCTCCACATAGAAGTGCGTTATAGGAGCACTCGATGTGCCGCCTTCCGGCCAGAAAATCAAATCCAGCTGCGCATTTTCCGGGAAAATATGTGAATCCGAAAGCGTCAGCGTCAGCTTGTTGTCCACCAGCTGTGCAGCATCACGAATGGGCGGCAGCTGGCATTCCAGCACCAAGTCAAATTCCGTCGGTGCCAGTGTGTTAATGTACTGGCTCAGGGTCGGGGTGAAGGTCGCATGATAGACCTTTTTGCCAGTAATGGTCTGTTTCTTTTCTATATCTTCTCCCCTTTCTATGGTGAACAGCGCCACGCTTGCTTCTTCGGTATCTTCCGACAGCGTCAGCGTGCCATCCACATTCCAGTCGCACAGCACTGCCGTGTATTCCGGATCATCCAGCCGCACTTCCGCGCCATACGGATAGAGCGTCTGCGTATTCACCGTCACTTGCGCATACTCGCCCGTCAGGTCGTCACTGAGCCAGTAGCCGTTGTTTGTGCCAATGATAGTCGGCTCAAATTTGCCCTGCGCGTTCTGCCAGTCCAGCGTATCCATGTGCCGCCCCGCGAAATCCAGCACATACGCATAACTCGCATCCATCAGCTCCTCAATCGGCTGAACTTCCGCATACACCAGCTTTTTGCCCTCTGTAAAGGACGCAGATGCCTGCGCCACAACCTCCGCCTCAACATCCTTGGAGTACGCCTGATAGAGGAAGGTCTGGTCGTAGTTGTCGCAGGCTTCCACGTTCGGATCATCCCCGAACGACAAGCGATACGTTTCTCGATTGAGCATGAAGTATCTCGCCTTTCCGAAATGCTCCACAAAGGCAGGATGCGTGAAATACCATTGCCCATCAATCTGAATCATATTCACGGCGTCGCCGTCAAAATATGAAACAAAGACTGAGGTTTGATTCCCAATTCCCGCGCCTTCAACGATGCCCTTCGCGTTGAAGTAGATATCATTGGTAACATTTGCCGCGTTCAGCAGTGCTTTGTATGCAAATGCCCAGCCCCAGCGCGTACCTTTACGCAAAGTAAGCACCATTTTGCCGCTATATGTGTCCGGCAGCATGTCTGACAGCATTGTTTCGCTGAGCATCCAGTCTACCAGCGCTTCTGCTTTCTGATAGTCGGTCATGTCATCCGTAATCACCTGCGCGACAATCCCTGCCGCCATCTGTTCAGCCGTGCCGAGGTATTCTGCCGGAATCGACTCATCCAAATGCACGGGAATCTGATGCGCCAGCGCGTATTGATGCGCCGCGCTGCCCGACGGCGTGTAGAATTCCACAACCGCTTCGCTGAACGCATCATCCGCAATTTCCGTAACCGATGCCGGAATTTCCAGCAGCAGCATCGCGTTTCCAAATGCATTTGCGCCGATGCGCTCCAAGCCATCCGGCAGTTTCAGCGCTGCCAAAGCAACATTGCCGTGGAATGCCTGTGTGCCAATGCTGTGCACACCCTGCGGGATGGTAAGCGTCTGTATCCGCGCGGCCTGCGCAAACATCCCCTGCGGGATTTCCGTCAGTGATTTCGGCAAATGCACGGACAGAATGGCATAATTCATCCACATCGGATTGATGCCGATTTGCTTCACGGTATCCGGGAAATACATGGACGTAACGGACGTGGAAGCAAACGCATAATCCCCGACCGTTTCCAGCGAATCGCCCAGAGAGAAGGACGGAATCGCTTTGCAGCCGTTGAATGCCCACTTGCCGATGTACTTCACATGCGGCAGCAAAACGCCCTTCTGCTCCGCCGACGGCGAAACGCGCTTCAGTTTCTTGCAGCCATCAAATGCATAGTCTGAAATTTCCGTCAAATTCGGCGAAATATTGATTTCCTCAATGTTTTCGCAGCTCGTGAAGGCATGTTCGCCAATGGACTGAATGAGCGCACCGCCGTTAATGGTTTGAAGCGCCTTGCAGCCGCAGAACGCACTGCTCTCGATGGTCGTAACAGTGCTGGCGAGCGTTGCTTCCGTCAGCTTCGAGCATTCCAAGAACGCGTCAGCACCAATCGTTTCAACGCCGGGGGCAATGGAGACCTTCTCCAAATTCTTGCAGTAAATGAATGCGCCGCCAACGCGCTTCACATTGCCGGGAATGGTAATCGAGGTCAGCCCGCTCTCACGGAACGCGGCATCCCCTATTTCCTCCAAACTTTCCGGCAGTTCCACCGATTGGAGCTTGGACGCTCCACAGAAAGCATTCGCGCCAATTTTCTTCAAGCCATCGGGGAGCGTCAGCGAACGGAGTTCTCCATTATAATAGAATGTCCAGTCCGCGATTTCGGTCACATTTGCCGGGATGACAACTTCAGCAATCGGAACTCCTCGGAATGCTTCTTCTCCGATCGTGGTCAGCGAATCCGGAAGATTGATTTCCTTCAGCGCATAGCACTGCGCAAACGCAAGTCCACCAATGTTCGTTACCCCATCCGGCAGATGAATACTTTCCAGCGACTTGCAGTTTGCAAATGCTTCATAGCCGATGCTCGTCACACTGTCCGGAATTTCAATAGTTCTCAGGGACGTACAGTCCTTAAAGCCATGCACGAACGTGATGTTCTTCGGCAAAACGACCGTAGTCAGGGACGTGCATTCCGTGAAGCATCCGCCTTCCATGCGGAAAACCTGCGGCGGCAGAATTACTGTCTCCAAATTTTCGCATCTTGCAAATGCCCACTCCATCAAGTCAAAGTCCGTCGATGTGATTTCCACAGACTTCAGCTGATGGCAATATGCAAATGCAAAGCTTCCAACGTGAATCCCCGGCTGCGAAAGTTTCAGCGACGTAATGCCGGAATTACGGAATGCGTGGTAGCCGATTGACTCCAATTTTTCCGGGAATTCTATATCGTTCAGTGCTGTACAGTTTGCAAAAGCAGATTTTTCAATAGACGTGCAACTTTCCGGCAATTCAACTTTGACCAATGCACTGCAATTCTTAAACGTTTCCTCTTCAATACGTTCTACTCCATCAGGCAGTACCACATTTGTAAGCGCTTCGCAATCAGCAAATGTGCGAGATGCAATTTGCAGCTTTTGCTGAGTAAACTCTATTGACTGCAATTCTGTATTGCAGAACGCTTCCTTGCCGATGCTTTCCAGCTTATCAGGAAACTCAACGCTGCTGAGCGCTGTGCAGTCCTTAAATGCAGCATCGCCAATACTAATGCAGCTTTCTGGCAACGTTATGCTTGTCAATCCTTTTCTACCGCTAAACGCTGTTTCACCAATCGTTGCAATACCTTCACGAACTGTAACATGACCTGTAATGGAGGCGTTGACGAATAAGATGCCATTTTCCTGTTTGTCATACAAAATACCATCTTCCGACATATAACGCACAGAAGCAGGCGCAGTTGTAATAGTTTTTAAATGACCGGGCCAAGTGCCACTAATACTTTGCAGTGTTGCAGGCAAGTTCAGCGTCTCCAAGGAATTACAACCCTCGATAACGCCATTCTTCATTGTCTTTAAGTCATCAGGCAACGTAAGTTTCGACAGCGAAACGCAATCCACGAAAGTCGCAGAAAGTTCAGTAACGCCATTAGGAATCGTCATTTCAGTCAGTGACGTGCAGTGTGCAAATGCAGCCGATCCTAAGGTTGTTAATCCTTCTGGCAGCGTTACTTTTTCCAAATTAGTGCATCCACCAAATGCATACCATTTGATTGTTTGCAGTTCTTCAGGAAGTTCAATTGCTGTTAATTTTTCACAGTCTGCAAACGCCTTCTCGCCAATCTCTATCAACGTATCCGGAAGCTGTATGCCCGTGATATTTCTTCCGCTGAAAGCATCATTGCCAATACGTTCTGTTCCATCTCGTACTGTGATTACGCCTTCAATATTAGGCATTGTATAAAACACAGACTTGGAAGCGGTTTGGTATAGGATGCCATCTTCCATCTCGTAGTAAGGATTTCCTTCCGCCACACGAAGCGTTGTCAGTGACGAACAGTTTTCAATAAAGGACGTGTCCCTAATAAACGAGACATTGACCGGTATCGTCAGCGACGTTAGACCGGAATATTCAAATGCTTTCCACTCAATCGTTGTCAGTGTATCTGGCAATGTAATTTGTGTCAGCTTGGAACAGCCACTAAAAGCGCCTCGGCCAATTTGCTCCACACCACCAAACGTGATTTCTTGTAAGTTTTCCTGTCCACTAAATCCCCAGTCAGAAATAACCTTCAAGCTCTGCGGCAGACTCACACTCACCAGATTGTTAACATAGTACTCTTCATCGCGATTTAAATAGTGCATGAAGGCAAATTCCCCAATTTCCACAATCCCTTCACTGACAACAACGTGCGTCAGAATCGGGCTGCGGAGGTTTTCAATCGCATAGACAGGGTATCCGTCAATCACTGCCGGAACAACCGTCTCCGGCAGCGTGCCCGTATAGCCCGTAATATACGCTTTGTCTCCTTCAAGGCGATAGGTGAACGATGTGCTTTCACTGGCATAGCGTACCCCGTGTGCGCTCGCCCACAGCTGCGCCGGGCTGCCATCCTGCACCACAAGGCACAGGGCATCATTCACCGCGTCAAACGCATGGTCGCCGATTGTCTCCACCTGCGTGCCGATGGTGATGCTGCGCAGATTTTGGCAATAAGCAAACGCATAGTCTGCAATGGCAGTCACGTTTTCGTCAATCACCAAATCCGCTCCTGCGCGCCGTGCCGGATAGAGCAGCAGCGTTTTACCTGTCGCGTCCATCAGGATGCCGTCACAAACCTGCAAATACACACTTTCCGCTTCCACGCGCACTTCTTGCAGGTACTTGCAGTTTGCAAAGGCGTTTTCCGCAGTACCGACCACGGGCAGCCCGTTATGCACAGCCGGAAGCACCAGCAGTACCGCATTTTCATCGCAGCCGCTGACAAGATAGCCATCCTGCGCGGCATTGAGCGTGTAGGAAATCTCCTGATCCGCCGCGGCAAAATTCACGCCCTGTGACGTGGCTGCTTTTTCAGCGGCAGACCCCTTCCAGCCGCGGATGGTCAGATTCTCGCAGTTCGCAAAAGCATCCGCCGCGATTTCCTCCACGTCCGGCCAGAGCAGGATGTCCGTCAGCGCCCTGCATCCCTCAAAAGCGGCACTTTCAATGCGCCGCACCGTGCGCGGCAAAGTCACATTGGTTAGGCTTTCATTGCCGCTGAATGCCCTTGCGCCAATTTCCACAATGCCGTCCGTCAGTTCGATTTGGGTCAGCGCAGTGCAGTGCTCAAACGTGCTCGCCGGGATTTTCGTCAACGCGGCGTCCCACTGAACTTCCCGCAGGGCGGCACAGTTCATCCATGCACCGTTGCCCAGCGTCGTGACGCTCTTGGGCAGCTTCAGTGTCTGAATCCCCGTATCAGAGAAAGCAGCTGAGCCAATCGTATTCAGATTTTCCGGCAAAACGATGTTTTCCAGCGTGCCAATGCCCGCAAACGCATACGCGCCGATGCTGGTCAGGCTCTCCGGGAAGACGATTTCCGTCAGGGCCGTATTTTCAAACGCATTTGCTTCTATGGTTTGCAGATACTTGCTCCATGTCACCGTTTTCAGCGACGTGCAGCCGCTGAACGCCGACGCAGAAACGGTATAGAGGCGCTCCGGCATCTGGAATTCCGTCAAGGAAACGTCATTCCGGAACGCCGCTGCACTCAGGCTCGTTACGCTGTCCGGAATATGCACGCTTTCCAGTGCCGTGCAGTTCTGGAACGCCTTTGTGCCGATGTTCGACAGCGAATCATCAAACGACAGCGATTGCACCGCCGTGCAGCCTTCAAATGCCGATTCGCCAACAGACGTCATGCCCGTGAACGCACTGGGCGAAACAAGCGACGTGCAGCCCTTGAAGAATCGGTCAGGAATCGCCGTCAGCGTACCTTCACCGAAATTCACCGTCTTCAAGCCCGTTGCATTTTCAAACATGCCTGCCTGATAATCGCTGAAAATCGGCGAGAAAGTCAGCGTTTCCAGATAGCGCAGGTTTTTGAGTGCGCCATCATCAATCTGTGTCAGCGTTTCCGGCATGACAAAGCTTTGCTGCGGTGCGCTGGCAGCATAAGTCAGCAGCCGCGTGGCATCTGCCGTCATCAGTGCACCTTGCTGCACCTGAAAATGCGTGTTTCCCTCTGCCAGCTGGAAAGCCGTCAGCGCCGTACAGTCACGGAATGCATCCGCGCCAATCAGGTTCAGCGACTTCGACAGCGGCATCGAAGTCAGCGCAACACAGCCGTCAAAGGCTTCCGCGCCAATCATCGTAATATCGCCATCAAACTGAATGGATTCCAGTCTTTCGCAGCCCTGAAATGTGCGGTCAGCAATGACCGTCACACCAGCCGGGATTTGCAGCTTCTTTATCGTGTAGCAATACTGGAATGCGCCTTCCCCAATGGATTCGAGCTTTTCAGGCAGACGACCATCGCCCCAAGCTCTCCCCATATTCCAGCATCCAGCGAACGCGCTTTTACCGATTTTGGTCACGTTTTTGCCGATGCACTGCTCAACACTATAATCTCTCGCAGAGCCGTAGCCCCAGCAGTTCACAAAGGCTTCGTCCGGAATTTCTGTCAGTGAATCAGGGATTTCCAAGAAGTGCATTTGTAAACATGCCGCAAATACGCCCTCGCCCATTTTCGTCAGCTTCTGCGGCATCCGAACCGCATCAAGATAGGCGCTGCCTGCAAAGGCTTCCTTACCAAAGGTGGTTACATTGTCCGGAATGTAAAATTCCTTGCCGATGCCCGACGGCATATCATAAAACGCGCGGTCGCCGATCGTCGTAACCGGACACCCTTCAATTTCTTCTGGAATCAGCACTTTGCGGCGCAGAAGGTCTTTATTATATCCTGTAATCGTCGCTTCCCCATTCTGAATCTCATAGGTATAGTACTCTGCCGGGTCTGCAACAACCACATATGCAAACAGATAATCATATCCATTTAATCGTAATTGAATACGCACCATTTCATTTGCAGAAAGTGAAATGCTGCCTTTACCATCCCATTCGACATGGATTCCCGTTGGCTCATAGGTATAGCTTGCCTTGCGACTCTCACCATATTCGCCATCATAGAAAGTAGCGGTACGACCATCCGTATAGCAGAAATACCACAGCCATTTCTCTTTTGTCACAACGTAATTTTCTGGAACATCGTAGGTAAAGTGGATTGTTTCCCCCGGCTGGGCAAAAATGACAGTCCGATCGTTCCAATCCATTTTCGCTTCCTTTGTCTCCGCGCAAGCAACTGTCGTTGCCAGCGCAAAAAGAAGCAAGAACAGTCCGAATGTGACCTTCCAACGTTTCATGTGCAATTCTCCTCCATCCGCTTTTTCCCTGTTGCAAACTGCCAGTTTTCCATATTTATTATACGCAGGTTTTCCCAGCTTGTCAACATGATTGGTAATCGTTTCTTGACAATTTCTTCTGAATATAGCATTAGCATCTTATTGATTTGACGGTGCATGACATAGCATTCGATTTAGTTTCTGTATTTTCCCTTAATTTTCTTGATTCTTCTATTGACTTTTTCTTGAAATTGCTGTATGCTGGAAATCGAGAAAGGGGTTGATACACATGAAATCCAAGAAACTTTTGACGATTACGCTGACCAGTCTGCTGATCGGAAGCTGTCTGGTCCTACCCGCACTGGCGGACAGCGCGGACGCTCCAAGCGGCGGAAATGTCGCGACTTACGAAATTTCCGCAAACGTAAAACGCATTGATGAATATGCGTTTGCAAACAGCACGAGCCTTGTCAGCGTGAAAATTCCTGATTCTGTAACTGCCATCGGGGATTACGCCTTCTCGGGCTGCACGAGCCTGAAAGAGATCACGATTCCCAGCAGCGTGACAGAGATTGGCGCGCACGCATTCGATGGATGCACGGCGCTGGTGAAGGTGGATGGGCTGGAGAATGTAACGAATCTCAGTGACTTCACGTTCTACAACTGCACATCACTGCAAGATGTTGGAGATTTGACTTCTTTGACGAGCATTGGCGAATCTGCTTTTGCAGGCTGCAAATCACTGACGCAGCTCGGTGATATGCCCCATCTGAAAAGTATCGGCGCGTCTGCTTTTTCATACGCCATCAGTTGGGACGATGAACCGGAGCAGCATTATTACTGCGATTCACTGAAGCGTATTGGCGACATTTCTAATGTCGAACAAATCGGTGATTCAGCCTTTTTCAGCTGCGCGTCTTTAGCAGAAATCGGAAGTTTGCAGCATGTCACAACAATTGGGGATTGGGCTTTTGGGTATTGCACTTCACTCAAAGAAATCAGCAGCTTAGACAATATTAAAAAGATTGGCAGATGGGCTTTCTACAATTGTCAGTTGAATACGCTTGAAATCGGAGGAAATGACGTCCACATTGGGGCGGAAGCATTTTTCAGTTGCAATTCTCTTGCAAGCATCGAGGGCTTAAGCAACGTAACAAGCATCGGCAGCGGTGCTTTCGAGTCCTGCGCCATGACCACCATTAGCGGTCTAACGAACATTTCTGCCATTCCGGATAGCGCATTTGCCAGCTGTACCAATCTGCAAAGCGTAGAAGGTTTGGAGAATGTGACGAGCATTGGCGCATACGCATTCTCCAGATGCTATGCGTTGGAAACACTTGATAACACCGATAATGTAACCACTATTGGTGCTTACGCTTTCAGAGATTGCGAATTGCTCACATCCATGGAGCATTTGAGCAATGTAACAAGTATTGGCGATAGTGCTTTTGTAGGCTGCACCTCCTTGGTTCGGGTTGGTGATATGCCCCATTTGGAAAGCATCGGCGACTCTGCCTTTGGGGTTTCCAGCCGTTGGATTCCGGACGAAGGCATGTCAAAAGACTATGCCTGTGCGTCACTGGAAAGCATCGGAGATCTCAGCAGCGTTACTTCCATCGGCGAAAACGCCTTCTATCAGTGCACTTCGCTGAAAACCGTTGGCAGTCTCAGCAGCGTTACTTTCATCGGCGCAAATGCGTTCAAGCAGTGTACTTCCCTGCAAAGCATCGGGGAACTCGGCAGTGTTACACGCATAGCGTATGGTGCCTTCTACGGCTGTGAATCACTGACCAGCATTAGCGGCTTGGAAAAGCTGACCGTCTTGAATCGAGAGACATTCCGCAATTGCAAATCGCTGAAAACCGTTGGTGATTTAAGCAGTGTGACAAGCATCAGCGACAAGGTGTTCGATGGCTGCACTGCGCTAACCACAGTTGGCGATTTAAGCAGCTTGAAGGTCGTTCCTGACAGGCTGTTCTTCTATACGTCAAATCTGGTTTCGGTTGGCGATTTGAGCAGCGCCACCAGCATTGGAGAGAGCGCATTCTCTGGCTGCCGCAAACTGACGAGCATCGGAGACATGTCCAATGTTCGTACCATCGGCGAGTCTGCATTTTCGTCCTGTAATGCGCTAACAAGCATCGGTTCCCTGCCCAATGTTCGCACCATTGGCAACTATGCGTTTTCTGGCTGCAAAACATTGACCAGCCTTGATGAGATGCCTATGCTGGATAGCATTGGCAGTAGTGCATTTTCGGGCTGCAGTATGCTGGCAAGTCTTGGTGAAATGCCCATACTAAAAAGCATTGGCAGTAGTGCATTTGAGAGTTGCAGCAAACTGACGAGCCTTGATGGAATGCCCATGCTGGATAGCATTGACACCGGTGCATTCGCTTACTGCACCACCTTAACCAACGTCGAAATTCTGGCAAATGTAACGACACTCGGAAGCCATACCTTCTACGGCTGCAAATCGCTAAAAACCATTGGTGATTTAAGCAAAGTTACAGTCATCGACTCCTCCACATTCGCTTCCTGCAGCGCATTAGAGAGCGTAGGCGATGTGAGCAGCGTAACTTCAATTGGTTATGCCGCATTTGAGGGTTGCTCTTCGCTTGTGCGTGTCGGCAACATGAGTAATGTCGAATCCATTGATTCTAACGGTTTTGCAAATTGCAGCGCCTTGGAACGCATTGATGAACTGGACAAGATCACCAGTATCGGTCAGTATGCATTTATGGGCTGTACTGCACTGAAGAGTATCGGTTCCCTGCGCAACTTGAAAACTATCGGGCAAGGTGCTTTTAACGGCTGCAGTGCACTGGAGCATGTTGACGATTTGTACAGCTTGACGCGCTTGGAATCCGATGTTTTCTCACACTGTGTATCGTTAATCAGCGTTGACTGGTCTGACAAACTAACCGTCATTGGGAGTAGTGCATTCTTTGGCTGCAAAGCGCTTGTCAGCATTGGTGATTTAAGCAATGTTACAAGCATTGAAAGTTCTGTCTTTAGGGACTGCATCGCGCTGAAATCAATCGGCAATATGCCCAAATTGGAATCAATGGGGTTGGATTGTTTCATGGACTGCACCGCACTGGAAACCGTCGGTGATTTAAGCAGCCTGAAGGAGATTCCATATGAGGCGTTTGATGGCTGCACCTCTTTGGTAAGCATCGGCGATTTGAGCAACGTAACCATTATCGGATCATACGGGTTCAACCAATGCAAAAAGTTGACCTCAATTCCGAATCTGGGCAGTTTGGAAAGCGTCAATCAATTTGCCTTCTCCGGATGCGAGTCGCTTGCATTTCTGGGTAATCTTCGCAATCTAACAAGTTTTGGCTATTCGCCTTTCATTAACAGTCCTTTCTATAACTGCCCAAACCTTGTCCTGGAAGTCCTGCCGGACTCCGCCGCTGAGCAGTACGCAAAGAGCTACAACATGCGGTACACCTACATTACGGAGTAATTCTCACATCACTTGGTTCTTCGCGGAATCTTGGGGCAACCAACAAGATTCCGTGAAGAGCCTCTTTTATCTTGCACCATTTCGTCCGCATCCACATCCATGTTGATATGTGCCGTTGGATTTCGCAGAACTATAGTGCGTTTCTAAAATGAGACCGGTGCAGTTTCAAGCAGATTTTCTTGCAATTCAAGGATGAAAACCGAAGGTTTACTGGCGGTAAATCGAGAAGTGCAAGAAAAGATGCCAAAATTGCACCGGTCTCATTTTAGAAACACACGCTAAGGAGCAATCAGCTCATAGAATTTGAGCGCCTCGACAATCGCAGTTTCCTTGTCTGGCGGACAGTGTGGCTGCTTTGCCTCCTCAGACTTCGGCTTGTTGCAATTCTCACGCTCAATAATGCCACATTTCTGCTTCACCTGTGCGATATAGAGGTAGCTGACCTTCAAGCCATTATGTTCCAGAACATACGCTTTGATTTCCTCGTAGGTTGCCTTTTTCTCCGCGGCAGTCAAATCCAGCTCGTCCATCTTCACTTCAATCTCGATATGGTCCTTGCTTTGAAGTTGGACAATGCACATACCGTCTCCACATGTTCCGTCCCCGGAAACATATCCACCGGCGTCGCCCATTCCGCCTGATACCCGCCGTCCACCAGCACGCGCAAGTCCCGCGCGAGGGTCTCCGGGTTGCAGGAAACGTACACAACCCGCTTTGGTTTCAGCATCAGCAGACTTTGCAGGAACTTCTGGTCGCTGCCGGCGCGGGGCGGATCCATCATCACCACGTCGGGCGCGTTTCCCTCCTTGGCGAGCTTCTGCATGAAACGCCCTGCGTCGTCGCAGAGGAAGCGCGCGTTCTCCACGCCGTTGCGGCGGGCGTTCTCCTTCGCATCGCGGATGGCATCGGCATTCAGCTCCACGCCGATTAGCTGCTTGCAGCCGTCCGACGCGCATAAGCCAATCGTACCCGTACCGCAGTAGGCGTCCAGCAGGGTTTCTGCGCCTGTCAGCTGCGCCGCGTCAATCGCCGTGCGGTAGAGGACTTCGCATTGCTTCGCATTCACCTGATAAAAGCTCTGCGGACTGATGCGGAAGCGCTTGCCGCACAGCTCGTCCTCCATGTACCCTTCGCCATAGAGGGTGATTTCCTTCGTGCCAAGCACCATGCTGGTTTCGCGCTGATTGCAATTCAGCACCACGGTCGTGATTTCCGGGTGGCGCTGAATCAGCTCCTGCACAAATGCCTTTTTTCCCGGGAATTCAAGGCTCGTTGCCACCAGCACGACCATAATCTGCCCCGTCACATGCCCCGTGCGGATGAGGATATGGCGTAGGAAGCCGCGGTGCGTGTACTCGTTGTAGATGCGCAGCTTGTAGGCAGGCAGCATCGCGACGATGGTCTGGATGATGCGGTCAGCGCGGCGATCCTCAATCAGGCAGTGCCGCACGGGCACGACGCGGTGCGTCCCCATGGCGTAGACGCCGCTGATGGGCTTGCCCGCCTTGTCCACAGCCAGCACGGCATGAACCTTGTTGCGGTAGTGGAACGGGTCGTCCATGCCCAGAATCGGGCGGACTTCGCAGATTCCGTCCAGCAGTTCCGCCACGCGCTGCTGCTTCCATTGCAGCTGCTCCGCGTAGGACAGGCGGGTCAGCTGGCATCCGCCGCATTTTGCCGCTGCGGGGCAGTTCCAGCGGATTTCGCGCGCCGGACGCTGCGCTTTCGCCTGCTCCTTCGGCGGATTCGGACGCGTTTCCTGCATTCGGCGGGTGGTCAGGTGCTTCGGTCGGCGGAAATTGCTCATCGTGTATGTACTCCTTCATTCTCTGTGGGTTCGCTCCATTATAACACGTCTCTCCCTGCCGCTTCAAGTCTTGTTTTTCCATCTTTTCATTTTCGCGCGACTATGCTACAATAGAAGAAACAATCTTCCGTGAGGCGATTTCGATGCTGTTTTCTTCCTCCCCCATCCGTCGTCGGACGTTCTCCTGTATGCGCGGTAATTTGACCATCTGCGGCACAGAGTACCGTCCGAATGGCGAAAAACTCCCGATTGCCATTGTCTGCCACGGTTTTATGGCGAATCAGCAGACCGTCCGGCAGTACACGAGGTTGCTGGCGAAAATTGGTTACTGCGCGTACTGTTTCGACTTCTGCGGCGGCAGCGTTCCTCCCTTGGGGCGGAGTGACGGCGCGACGACGGACATGTCGGTGCTGACCGAGGTGCAGGATTTGGAAGCCGTCATTCGCTATGCGCAGTCGCTTCCCTATACCAGCGATACGCTGCTGCTGATGGGCTGTTCGCAGGGCGGGATGGTGTCCGCGCTGACCGCTGCGAAGCATCCGGATGCAGTGGACAGGCTCGTGCTGTTCTACCCCGCCTTCTGCATCCCCGACGACGCGCGCGCGGGGCACATGATGATGGCGCACTTCGACCCTCAAAATCTGCCGGAGAAGATTCACTGCGGGCCGATGCCGCTGGGGCGCTGCTATCCCGAAGCCGTCATGCACATGGACGTTTTCAACGAAATCACGCCGTACACCGGGCGGGTGCTGATTGTCCACGGCACGGCGGACGGCATCGTCAAGCCGGATTATGCGAAAAAGGCGGCGGAAGCGTATGCGAACGCAGAACTGCACTTGATTGACGGTGGAGCGCATGGGTTTAACCGCCGCCATGACGCGGAGGCGATTCGCTATTTGACCGCATTTGCCGCTTTGTGAGGGGGATTTTATGACCACCGTCGAAATCTGGGGCGCACGCGCCGGGCAGACGCAGTCCCGCCTGTTTGAAGAAATCCGCCAATGCCGTGAAGCTGGTCAGCGTGTCCTGCTGCTCGTGCCGGAGCAGTACACCCTGCAAGCCGAGCGAGAACTGTTGGAGCAGCTGAATTTGCCGGGGCTGCTGGATTTGGATGTACTGTCGCCGCGCAGGCTGGGGCGGCGCATCCGGGAGAGCGCTGGCCATTCGCCCAAAGCCGCGCTGGACGAAAGCGGGCGACGGATGGCACTGGCGCAGGCGCTTTCCCTGAAGCAGGAGGAGCTGCACTATTATCGCCGCGTCGCGCTGTCACCCGGGCTGCCGGAGAAGCTGTCCACGCTGCTGATGGACTTCCAGCGCACGGGGCTGTCAAGCGAAGAATTTGCCGCCTATGCGGAGGAGCTGCCATCCGGCGCACTGAAGGCAAAGGCGCATGATTTGCTGCTGCTTTGGCAGACGTATGACGTGCTGATTGCCGAGCGCTTTCAGGATGAGCCGACGCAGCAGTTTGAGCTGGTGGAACGGCTGCCGGAAAGCGGGCTGATGCGCGATGCCGCCGTGTTTGTCTACCAGTTTGACATGCTGCCAACGCCGCTGTGCGTCCTGTTGGCGACTGCCGCGCCGGAATGCACCCGCATGGTCGTTGCGTTCACGATGGACAAGGACACTGCAAGCGACGGGCACGTTTTCGCCTCCCAGCGCAGGAGTGCGGCGGAGCTGACCGGATGGCTGCGTCAGCGCGGCATTCCCGTGCAGTGGAAGTGGCTGCCAAGCGAACCCGACGGGCGTGATGAAGCCCTCCGCCACCTCGAAGCGCACCTGTTCGCCCGTGACGGCGTGGTGTACCCCGGCGACGCGTCCGCCCTGACGCTCCATGCCGCCGCAAACCCGTATGCCGAAGCCGCTTTCGCCGCGCAGACGCTGCAAAGCTGGCACGAGTGCGGCATTCCGTGGCAGTATATGGCGGTCGCGCTGGCGGATGCGCAGAGTATGGCCGGCATCCTCGCCGTCACGCTGCAAAGCGCGGGGATTCCCTGCTATCAGGCGCGGAAGGACAGTGCGGCGCGGCACGGCTTGAGTCGGATGCTCGTCGGCGCACTGCGTTGCATCTCCGGCGGATTTCTCCGCGCGGATGTGCTGCAAGTGGCAAAAAGCGGCTTTTCTTCCCTGACCCGCGACGAAGCCGATTCGCTGGAGAACTACGCCATCACGCACGGCATCAACCGCGGCAAGTGGCTGCGTCCGTTCCCTTATGGCGACGACGCGGCGGATATGGACGAACTGCGTGTCCGGCTGATTTCGCCTGTGCAGGCCCTTCGGGATGCGCTCCGCCGCGCAAAAACAGCGGGTGATTCCGTCGAGGCAATTTTCCGCTTTTTGGAGGATACCAATGCGTATGACCGCCTGATGGCGCGCGAGGAAGCGCTGCTTTCGCGCGGGATGGCGGCGGAAGCAACGCAGAATCGGCAGGTATGGACAATCCTGATGACGCTGCTTGATCAGCTGTATGCGCTGCTGAGCACGCAAAAGGCAAATCAGCGGGATTTGGCACGGTTCGTGGAATCCGGTTTGACAGGCGCGTCGATTTCGTCCCTGCCGCCGCAGCCGGACACGGTGATGATCGGCGAGGCGGGGCATTTGATGACCGGGCGGATTGATGCGCTGCTCGTCATGGGAATGCAGGATGGCGCGCTGGGCAGTACGGCGGATTCGCTCCTGTCCGAGACGGAGCGGCGCACGCTGTGCGACTTGGCGCAGCGCGCGATTGGCCTGACGCAGCAGGAGACGTGCGCCCTGCGGCAGTCGGACTTCTACCGTACACTATCCCTCCCCCGGCGCTTTCTGACCGTCACCTGTTCGCAGGGCGGGCAGGACGGCACGGCGTTTCGTCCGGCGGGGCTGCTGGAGGACATGACGCAGCTGTTCCCGCATATGGTGGTATCCGGCGGCGTGCTGGCAAACGACGTCGCGCCGCTCTCCCCCGCTATGGCGCTGGATGCACTGCCGCACCACCTGCGGCAAGCTGTCGACACCGACACGCCGCTTCCGGCGCAATGGGCGAACGTCCTGCGCTGGCTGTATTTCGACCCGGAGTGGCACAGCCGCTGTCAGGCCGTGCTGGATGCGCTGAACCGCCACGGCACGGCGATTTTCCTCTCCCGCGACCACACGCGGCGGCTCTTCACGCAGGACAAGGTGTCCATCAGCCGTTTGGAGGGCTTCGCGCAGTGCCCGTATCGGCACTTTGTGAACTACGGCTTGAAGCCCGTCATCCGCCGCGAGTACGAGTTCGACCCGGCGGATGTGGGCGATTTCTACCATGCCGCGATGGAGGGGTACGCCGCCCTTGCGCTGAAGGAGCCGGATTTTCCGGATTTGCCGGACGAAAAAATCCACGCGCTGATGGATACGGTGCTGCTGCCGCTGACGACCGCGTGGGCGGATGGCCCGCTGAATGAAACGCCGTCCCTGCGCCTGCAGGGCGAGAAGTACCGCCGAACGGTGCACCGCGCCGCGTGGATGTTCACGCATCACGCACAGCACAGCCGCTTCCGCACCGTCGGCGAGGAAGTTGTGTTTGGCGAGGAGGACGGGCTGCCCCCGGTGGTGCTGACGCTGCATGATGGACGGAAAATCGCCCTGCGCGGCAAAATCGACCGCATCGACCGCTGGGAGGGCGACGAGGGCGTGTATCTGCTCGTATCCGACTACAAGAGCAGCCACCGCGACATTGACCCGACGCGCCTATGGTACGGGCTTCAATTGCAGCTGCTGCTGTATCTGCAAGCCGCGTGCGAGGGGCTGGACGGCAATCCGGCGGGCGCATTCTACTTCACGATTCAAGACCCGATGGTAGATACGGCGGATGTAAAGGAATCCGCGGAAAAGGCGATTGCGAAAAAGCTGCACCTGAAAGGCATTGTGCTGGCAGATGTGGACGTGGTGGAAGCGCTGGATTCCAATCCGGGATATTCGTTCACGAAAATCTTTAATGCGGATAGCAGCGTCGCTTCCTCGTCTGATGGCTACACGCCGGAGGAAATGGCAGCACTGCTTGCCCACGCCAAGAAGATGGCGGCGGACCTGGCCGACCGCATCCGCAGCGGCGAAATCACCCCGTCCCCCGCCGTCATCAGAGACTGGAACGCCTGCCAGTGGTGCGACTGCGCCGGAGTCTGCAAGCTCGACACGTCCATCCCCGGCCATGAAAAACGTGAACTTCCGCCGCTGAAGAAGCAGGATTTATTGACTCTCATGGCGAATGATACAGATGCACCCGGCAATGAGGAGGACACGTCACCATAAAAGCGGTGAATTTTTCTCCCGAACACAAAGGAAATTCATCAGAGGCATTGCATCCGGGCGCAAAATGGTTTATAATAGAGATACGAAACTCTCACTCACAAGGAGGCGTTTACCCATGATTCAGATTATCGCAGGCAAGAAGGGCTCCGGCAAGACCAAGCGGCTGATTGACATGACCAACAACGCGGTCAAGACCAGCTCCGGCAACGTCGTTTTCCTCGACAAGAACGACAGCTATATGTACGAAGTGGACCGTGCGGTTCGTTTCGTCAACGTCGAAGAGTACAGCGTTTCCAGCGCGGAAATGTTCCTCGGCTTCCTCGGCGGTATGCTCGCCAGCAACTACGACGTCAAGACCGTCTTCATCGACGCGTTCCTCAAGCTGATCAAGATTGACCTCGCCGACGCGAAGTGGTTCTTCGACAGCCTCGAAAAGTACGCGCAGAAGCATGATGTGACGTTCGTGCTGTCCGTCAGCGCCGATCCCGAAGCGCTGCCCGACTTCTGCAAGGGCTACATCATCTAATTGGAACAGCCCACGAGGGCGGCGGAGCATGTAAGCCGCCGCCCTTTTGATATTTCGCGCGCAGGGGGCAAGGGGGGCGAGTGCAGGCTTCTCCTGTTTTCATTGTCCCTTGTCGTTCCCGCAGGAGCGCCCCCCTGCAACATAATTACCTATTATAATAGGTAGGAAACCCAGCAACCGCAAGCAGAAACTCGGCAAGAACCCCTTCTTGCCCTCAACCCAGCAGGCATCGCCCTGCGGATAGGAGCGTGATTTCCATGTCATTCATTTCCACCCGCGGCGGCGCCTGCGTCACGGCGTCCCAAGCCATCCTGCGCGGTCTTGCGCCCGATGGCGGTCTGTATGTCCCGGCGGTGTTCCCGCAGATGACGCTGGCGGACATTGCCGCGCTGACCAAACTTGACTACCGCGCCCGCGCGCTGACCATCCTCCGTGGCTATCTTGATGATTTCAATGTGCAGGAACTGACAGACGCAATTGCCAGCGCCTACGAAGCCGCCAAGTTCGATGACGCCGCGATTGCACCGACGAAGAGGCTCGACAGCAATACCCATGTGCTGGAACTCTTCCACGGACCGACGCTCGCGTTTAAGGATATGGCGCTGCAGCTGCTGCCGCACCTGACGACGCTCTCCGCCAAGAAGAACGGTGAAAATCGCGAAGTGGCAATCCTCGTCGCGACCAGCGGCGACACGGGCAATGTCGGGGTTAGCTGCATAGTCAAGGACGCGCTGTA
>OGZO01000791.1_pt1 | contig 23898 bp, 18 predicted proteins | sample 1576721 | NCBI WGS metagenome assembly OGZO01 (sample SAMEA3541516, study PRJEB24748) | human gut metagenome | biome: human gut; feature: human-associated habitat; material: faeces | place: China | collected 2012 | reverse complement strand
GTGCATTTATTTCCGGTTTCAAAACAAATAAAGATATTTTAAAGCGGGATATGCCGGTTAATATTCTGATCACTGCGATTCTCTGTGTTATGATCGCAGACGGCAGACTCAGCAGACTGGAAGGGATCCTGCTTCTTTCCGGAATGATTTTCTACATTGTAAATATGATTTTCTCTGCTTTAAAAACAAGAAGTAGCTGTCCGGATGAAAAGAGCATGCCTTTGTATAAATCTCTTATCTTTATCGCCGGTGGGCTTGTTGCCGTTATCTTCGGTGGTAATCTTGTAGTAAACAATGCAAGCCAGATTGCAGTATCATTTGGTGTGAGCCAGAACTTTATCGGTCTCACCATTGTTGCGATCGGTACCTCCCTGCCAGAGCTTGTGACTTCAATCGTAGCTACACGAAAAGGAGACAGCGGTCTGGCTCTTGGAAATGCAATCGGATCGAATATTTTCAATATTCTTTTTATCCTGGGTATGTCAGCTACGATCTCACCGCTTCATATCCTGTCTGAATCTGTTATTGACTGTGCAATTCTGCTGGTAAGCGGAATCCTGCTGTTTGTTTTTGCATATACCAGGAAGTCTATGAACCGTACAGAAGGAGCTATCTGTGTACTGAGTTATATCGGATATACAGCATATCTGTTTATCAGATGATACATCTTGAAATTTTGAACAAAAATCCCTTATCGTGCCAGATATTTGTATATGAACAGTTCTGCAGAATTGCATTTTCTGACGTAAAATGGCATAATAATGGCATACAGAATTTCCTGTATGCCATTTCATTTACATATTAAGGAGGCTTAAATGTCATGGAATTTCAGAAAGTATTAGAAACAAGAAGAACTGTCCGCAAATACAGTGCCGGTGTCACCAGAGAACAGATGGAAGAACTGCTTCGTGCCGCACAGGAAGCTCCATCCTGGAAAAACTCCCAGACCGGCCGTTATTACTGTGTCCTGTCAGAAGAGATGGTAGATAAAATCCGCATGGAATGCCTGCCGGACGCCGGAAATGCCGGTAAATCAGAACATGCCGCACTGATCATCACAACCTTCGTTCATGACCATGCCGGTTTTCAGAAAGACGGCAGTGCTGATAACGAACTCGGCAACGGATGGGGATGCTACGATCTTGGTCTGCAGAACGAAAATCTCATTCTGAAAGCCACAGATCTCGGTCTGTCCACTCTGATCATGGGACTCCGTGAAGCAGACAGACTCCGTGAGATTCTGAACATCCCGGAAACAGAGACTATTGTATCCGTTATCGCAGTCGGCAAAGCAGCCGAAGAACCAATCCGCCCACACCGTAAACCAATCGAAGAAATCGCGAAATTCTTCTAGATGAATAGCGTGAAATCAACTCCCTGTATGATAACTGGATCATGTAGGGAGTTTTTGTATATAAACAAGAGCACCGCTTCATATATTGAATGAACAGGTTATTTCCGGATGATTTTAGATTCTGGCAAAATCCACTGCTTACGATGACTCATTCTCGAAGGTACTCCTGAGAGAATGCCTAGTCATAGTTAGCAGTTAGTTCGCCAGATCGTTATCCGGTTACCTGTGAATCAATATATGAATCGGTGCTCTGTCTTATATTCTATCCTTTTATGCTTTCATCAATTTACGTCCACAGCACTGTTTGTACTTCTTGCCGCTTCCGCACGGACACGGATCGTTCGGATAAACCTTATCCTCTTTTCTCTGAACCGGTTTCTTAACAGATGTGTCATCTTTGTTTGTTCCGGTAACTTTCGCTACCTGCTCACGTTCAATCTTCTGTTCAACATGGACATGATACAGCATACGTACCGTATCTTCCTGAATAGAACTGATCATATTGTTGAACATCTCAAAAGCACTCATCTTGTATTCTACTACCGGATCTCTCTGGCCGTATCCTACAAGTCCAATACCCTGACGAAGGATCTCCATATCATCGATATGATCCATCCACTTGCTGTCGATGGATTTCAGAAGAACTACTCGTTCAAGTTCACGCAGCTGCTCTGCTTCAGGGAACTCAGATTCCTTCGTTTCGTAAAGCTTCACGGCTTCCTCTTTGATCAGATGTTTGATCTCATCTTTTCTCTTGCCTTTTACTTTCTCTGTAGTAAGCGGCTCGATCGGAATAATCGGAAGGAGTGTTGTATTAAACTCATTCAGATCCCAGTCAACCGCATCTACATCATCAGAGAAACACATGTCCACTGTACTGTCTACAATATCTGTGATCATCTTGTAGATCGTATCTCGCATGTTCTCACCATCCAGAACCTGACGACGCTCTTTGTATATAATCTCACGCTGTTCATTGTTAACCTGGTCATAATCCAGAAGATTTTTACGGATACCGAAGTTATTGAACTCGATTTTCTCCTGTGCTTTCTGAATTGCATTGGAAAGCATTTTATGTTCGATCTGCTCGTTCTCAGCAACACCAAGTGAAGTAAAGATCTTCATCAGTCTCTCAGAACCAAACAGACGCATCAGATCATCTTCCAGAGAGATATAGAAACGGGATTCACCCGGATCTCCCTGACGTCCGGAACGTCCACGCAGCTGGTTATCAATACGTCTGGACTCATGACGTTCTGTACCAATGATCTTCAGACCACCGGCTTCTCTTGCCACATCGTCAAGCTTGATATCCGTACCACGACCTGCCATGTTGGTAGCAATTGTAACAGCTCCTGCCTGTCCGGCCTGTGCAACGATCTCAGCCTCCAGTTCATGGAACTTCGCATTCAGTACGTTATGCGCAATACCTTCACGACGGAGCATCTTGCTGAGAAGTTCGGATGTTTCAATGGTAATCGTACCAACCAGAACCGGCTGCTGTTTCGCATGAGCTTCTTTAACAGCCTCAACAACTGCATTGAATTTTTCTTTCTTTGTCATGTAAACAGCATCTTCGAGGTCTTTACGCTGTACCGGTCTGTTGGTCGGAATCTCAACAACGTCCATTCCGTAGATATCACGGAATTCTTTTTCTTCTGTAAGTGCTGTACCGGTCATACCGCCCTTCTTGTCATATTTATTAAAGAAGTTCTGGAATGTGATCGTCGCAAGCGTTTTACTCTCTCTTTTGACCTTAACATGTTCTTTTGCTTCGATTGCCTGATGAAGTCCGTCAGAATAACGACGTCCCGGCATGATACGTCCGGTAAATTCATCAACGATCAGAATCTCGTCATCTTTTACAACATAATCCTGGTCTTTGTGCATCAGGTTATGTGCACGAAGTGCCAGTGTGATGTTATGCTGGATTTCCAGGTTCTCCGGATCTGCCAGGTTTTCAATATTGAAGAATTTCTCAACCTTCTTCACACCCTGTTCAGTAAGATTGACTATCTTATCTTTTTCATTTACTACGAAGTCACCGGTCTCAACAACCTCTTCACCCATGATGGCTGCCATCTTTGTCATCTCATGGCTGGCTTCACCACGTTCCAACTGCTGTGCAAGGATATCGCATACTTCATAAAGCTTGGTGGACTTACCGCTCTGTCCGGAAATGATAAGAGGTGTACGTGCCTCGTCAATCAGGACGGAGTCGATCTCATCGATGATACAGTAGTGCAGATCTCTCTGTACCAGCTGTTCTTTATAGATGACCATATTGTCACGAAGATAATCAAATCCCAGTTCGTTGTTTGTTACATATGTGATATCGCATCCGTATGCTGCACGGCGCTCTTCTGGTTTCATATCATTCAGGACAACACCTACTGTCAGTCCAAGGAACTCATGAACCTTACCCATCCACTCAGCATCTCGTTTTGCCAGGTAGTCGTTGACTGTTACGATATGAACGCCTTTACCCTCCAGTGCATTCAGATATGCCGGAAGTGTAGAAACAAGGGTTTTACCTTCACCGGTCTTCATCTCTGCGATACGGCCCTGATGAAGAATGATACCACCGATGATCTGTACACGGTAATGCTCCATACCAAGAACTCGTTTGGCTCCTTCACGTACGACTGCAAATGCCTCCGGAAGAAGGTCATCCAGTGTCTCGCCTTCACCCAGACGTTTCTTGAATTCTCTGGTCTTGTCTCTCAGTTGCTCATCTGTTAATTTCTGCATTTCCGGGCGAAGAGATTCTGTTTTCTCTACAAGCGGCATGATACGCTTTACCTCATGCTCACTTCTTGTCCCGAATACTTTTTGGAATAAATTCATAGCCTGCTCCTGTTTCTATATTTATTGATCACTTATATACGAAGTCATCGTATTTGTCCTATTTAAGAAATCCCTACTATTTTACCACTTTCCACCGGGGAAAACAATGAATATTTCTTAAATAAAGTATGTCCATGACGAATCCCCGTGCATTTGTTTGTTATTTCTAACTTGTGCTTGTCAATCAATCTTCGATATGCTATGATAATCTGCGTATCTGTAAGTTCAAAAGAAACCATAAACTCAACCTTCTACGCATCTTATGAACATACTTTTTTGACTGAGGTATTGAAATTGAAGAAAAAAGAACTGACTTTTATTATTGGCATCGTGGTGTTTGCCCTGCTCCTCTGGGGTGGCATGTATCTCACCCGCTGCGGGAATTACGGAAGTATTCGAATTACCGTAAACGGCGAGGAATACGGCACCTATTCCCTTGGGAAAGATCAGGTGATCAAAATAAACGGCACCAATGTATGCGAAATAAAAAACGGCGAGGTCAAAATGACCGAAGCCGACTGCCCGGACCACCTCTGTATGAAACAGAAAGCAGTTGACAGTACCGGTGGAACGATTGTCTGTCTGCCGAATAAAGTTGTGATTGAAGGCGAAAAAGGAGAATCCCTCAATGAAGATTCCCCTGAATTCGATACTGCTGTCTGAAACTTTATCATCATTCCGGGAGAATTCTCCCTGAAAGGAACCTGCCATGAATCAGAAAAAACTTGCCAATCTCGGGCTTTTTGCCGCAGTAGCAATCATCTTTGGCTATGTGGAATCACTGATTCCCTTTTTTGCCGGAATTCCGGGAATGAAACTCGGGCTGGCCAATCTTGCAGTCCTGTTTATCCTTGAAAAATATACCTGGAAAGAAGCCGCCCTTGTTTCTGTCATCCGTATCTTTATCATCGGATTCATGTTCGGAAATCTTTTCAGTATTCTGTACAGTCTGGCCGGTGCAGCTTTAAGCCTCACCGTCATGACGGTTATGAAAAAAAAATCCGACTTCAGCATCCTCGGTATCAGTGTTGCCGGAGGTGTCTCCCATAATATTGGTCAGCTTTTGATTGCCTGTCTGATCACCATGACGTCCGGTCTGATCTACTATGCACCGGCACTGCTGATCTCCGGTGTCATTACCGGATTACTGATTGGAACACTGACTAATGAAGTTTTGAAACGTATCCATTTTTAGGAAATATTCTTTCTGGCAATAACAAAACCCTGCTTCAGTCTCGCAGATCTGCTTTTGCGAAACCACAGCAGGGTTTTCTGTGTTCTTTATTTCTATTCAGCATCCTTCACTGTATAGGTATTCTTCATCAATTCAAATCGATCTTTTAATCCATCAGTCAGATACACATTCTTGTCTTCATCAACAAAAGCAGCTTCTGCATTGTATTTTTCCAGAAGCTTCAGCGCATCTTCCCTTCCCAGAACAAAGCACGCGGTAGAAAGACCATCTGCAAGAAGGCCGCTGTCACAGATCACTGTGACGGAATCGAGGCCATTCCATACAGGATAACCTGTCTTCGGATCCAGAATGTGATGATATCTCTTTCCATCTTCCATGAAGTATTTCTCATAGTCACCGGAAGTCGAAAGAAATTCTCCGCCCTCCAGTGTGATCACCCCAAGGTAATCTCCTTCTGTGTCACGTGGATCTGTGACTGCTACTTTCCACGGAGAATCATCCGGTTTATGCCCGTACGCAAACACACTGCTGCCGCCAAGATTCAGGATCATCCCTTCTACTTCTTTCTGATCTTTGAGAAAATCTGAGATCACATCACAGCCGATTCCCTTGCCGACTGCACCCAGATCCAGAGTGGTATCTTCTGCTAGAGTTACTTTATTTCCATCCAGAGTCACCTTCTGATAGCCGACATCCTTAAGAAGTGCATCAAGCTCTGATGTTTCCGGCACATGCGGATCCTCGCCGTCGATGTCCCAGAGCCGTATCACCTTGCCGAGCGTCGGGTCAAATGCACCGTCGGAATCACTAGCAAGTTGCTCAATCCTTGCAAGATAACCGGCAAGTTCCTCCGAAACTTCGGTTGTCTCACCTGCAGATGCATTCAGCTTTGCAATCTGGGAATTCTCATCTGTCCAGGACAGATACTTTGTCTCTATCTCACGAATCTTGTTTCCAATCTCCGTATTGATATCTTCACCTGTTGTGTACAGTGTCTCAGACACAACCGTGTCCATCGCAAAATCAGTATTTGTATATTTTTGTGCCTCAGTATCCGCCAGTACCGGAGCTGCCGACCAGACTGTACAGCTGATTGTGACAGCTGTCAATACACTTGCTGCTTTTTTGTTAAAATTATATTTTATCACTGTTTAATTTCTCCCTTAACACCTTATAACCGAAATACGCACTCGCTGCATCAGACAACGAATGCGTATTTATCTTTCGGCTATATCTTACCACAATTTGATTTTCACAGCAAGTTATATATTATTAACTTTCGAAATATTTTTCTATCAGCCCTGGCTTCTCTTCTGGATACTGTTTATGATAACTGCCATAAAGATTACAAGACCTTTAATAACGCTCTGCATATAAGCACTTACTCCGAGGAGTACCATACCATTTGCAAGGATACCTACGAACAGAAGACCAATAATGGTTCCACCAAGTTTACCTTCTCCACCATTCATATCGGTACCACCGATGATCGCACCAGCGATTGTGTCCATTTCCCAGGCATTTGCACAGGTCGGGTCACCGGAACGAACCTTTGCCGTAAGAAGCACGCCGGCAATTCCGCAAAGAGCACCACTGATAACAAATACCATTGTTTTTACCATTTCGATGTTGATACCGGAAAGCCTTGCTGACTCCTGGTTACTTCCAACTGCATAAATAGAACGTCCAAATGCTGTATATTTCATCACATACATAAAGATTGCATACAGTACGATCATGTAGATTACAAGAAGCGGCACAGGTCCAATACTTGCAGATGCAATCTTACCAAATGCGCTTGGAAGTCCGGCTACCGGACGACCGTTTGTCATAGTCTGTGCCAAACCACGAAGTGCTGTCATAAGTGACAGGGTTACAAGGAATGAATGCAGTTTCAGTTTTGCAGTAACACCACCTGTTATAAATCCGACAAGTGCACCAATAATGACAGAAGCGATAACTGCAGCAATCATCGGAAGTCCTTTGTTCATGATCATCGCACCAGATACTGAACAGAGTGCTACAAGAGAACCAACACTCAAGTCAATATTTCCACTGATGATGATCATTGTCATGCCGATTGCTACAATGGACTGAATAGAAATCTGTTTGATAATTGTCATAAGGTTGGTTACAGTCAGGAATTTATCACTTGCAACTGTGAGTACAATACACATCAGAATCAGGAACAGATACATTACATATTTCATCAAAAATTTTTTTATATCAAAAGATTTTTTCTCCATCTTTTTCTACCTCCATCATACAGCTTTCTGGCTGGTAGCGTAGTCCAGCAGAATATCCTGTGTCAAATCTTTATTTTCAAGTCTTCCGGTTATCTTACCGGCTGCAAATACAACGATATTATTTGCCACCTGAAGAACTTCCGGCAACTCTGAGGAAATCATAATAATTCCGATTCCCTGTTTTGCCAGATCATTGATCAATGCATAAATCTGGTTCTTGGAACCAATGTCAATACCTCTTGTCGGCTCATCCATAATCAGAACTTTCGGTTTCGTTGCAAGCCATTTTGCAATAACCACTTTCTGCTGATTTCCACCGCTCAATGCCTTGGCTTTCTGGTTGCTGTCTCTGCACTTGATACTCAGAGATTTTATGTATTCATCCATAAGTACACTCTCTTGTTTCAGGTCAAGTCCAAATCCTTTTTTGAGTTGATCCAGGATCGCCATGCCTACATTTGTATGAAGATCCATGTTCAGTATCAGACCTTCTTCTTTACGATCCTCAGTGATAAATCCGAGTCCAGCTTTCTTTGCATCTTTTGGAGAGTGAATCTGCACCTCTTTACCTTCGATAAATACCTGTCCGGAGTCTTTCGGATCTGCTCCAAACAGGGCACGGACAAACTCTGTCCTTCCTGCACCGGCAAGTCCGGCAATGCCAAGGATTTCACCTTTGTGCAGTGTAAGATTGATATTCTGGAATTTCTTTCCTGAAGAAAAATTTCTCGCTTCCAGAAGTACTTCATCTGTATAACATTTCACCTGCTCAGTCTGTGTCATATGTTTTCCAACCATATTTTCGATGATTACCTGTTTCGGTGCATCCTCGATATCCATAGTTTTGATATAATGACCGTCTCTGTAAACGGAAATTCTGTCACAGATAATCGGAAGTTCCTCTAATCTGTGAGAAACATATATGATACTGATTCCTTTGGCTCTGAGATCTTTTATGATCTTGAACATATTTTCAATTTCATTGTCCGAAAGAGAAGCAGTAGGTTCATCCATAATCAGCACTTTCAGATCATTTGACAGCGCCTTGGCTATCTCTACCATCTGTTTCTGGGCTACGCTCAGTTTTCCGACAATACTCTCTGGTTTAATATTTGTTACACCCAGACTGTCCAGAAGTTTCTGTGTTTCTTCATTCATTCTTTTCCAGTCAGCCCTCGGAATTGGGCCCAGGTTGTTATAAAGCAGTTTTCCCATAAAAATATTTTCTGCCACCGAAACCGTGTTGATCAGTGAAAATTCCTGATATACCGCACTGATTCCTTGGGCTCTGGCATCAAAAGTAGATTTTATCTCTATCTTCTGTCCTTCCAGATAAATATCTCCCTCATCTTTTGGATAAGCTCCTGTAATGATTTTAATCAGCGTACTTTTACCTGCTCCATTTGCTCCTACAAGAGCGTGTACTTCCCCTTTATATAATTCCAGTTCCGCGTTCTCCAGGGCAGTAATTCCGCCGAACCTTTTTGTCACATGTTCTGCTCTCAATACTACATCCGGCATGTGTATTCCCTCCTTATATTCCATAAGTAAGGGTGTTCCAACGGAACACCCCCTAACACTTTTCACTCTCTGTTATCAGCCAACCAGATCCTGATGTTCGTCAATATATGTCTGAATTTCATCCTGATTTTCTTTTGTATATGTGTAAGTAGGAATCATGACTTCTTTTTCAACATCCTCACCTTTAACTGCTTTAACAGCATTTTCTACTGCCTGATATCCCATTTCATATGGCATCTGTGTTGTGATCGCCTGAAGTTTAATGGAGTCGCCCTGCATATCTTTTGCAAGCTCTACAGACATGTCCGTTCCCATAAGTACTATATCAGATCTCTGTGCATTTTCCAGGGCTGCTGCACATCCGAGAAGAGAAGTCTGGTTCCAGCACCAGATCATCTGAACATCCGGGTTTGCTGTAAGAATCTGCTCGGTGATGTCAATTCCCTCTTCCTGGAGCTCTGCATCCTGCTCATTTACGATCTCGACAGTTCCATCATCCGTCAGTTCCTTAATTGCATCTTTGAAACCATTACATCTCTCAATTCCGATTTCATAGTTGCTGTCTCCGATAATTGCAACTTTGCATCCGTCTTTAAAGTTTTCTTTGATGTAGTCAACCGCATATTTTCCTGTATTTCCACCCAGTTCTGCCGGGACAACACCGATATGGCTTGTTACATCAGTATCAACAGTTGTATTCCATGTTACTACCGGAATTCCCACATCTACACTTGCACTTTCAACTGCCGCTACAGAAGCATCTGTTGCCAGAGGAGAAATAACCAGTGCATCTACCTGCTGTGCAAGGAATGTAGCTACATTATCAGATTCTTTGGAAATTTCATTGTCAGAAGATACGATAGAAAACTCTACTCCAAGATCTTTTGCCGCATCCTCCTGGCCCTTCATAACCTCCGCAAACCACTCGCCGGAATTATTCATAATTACAGAACCGATTGTAATATCTGCATTATCTTTGTCGGCTGCCATAACCGGTGCTGTCATGCCAAGCACCATTGCTGTACACATTAATACGCTTACTAATCTTCTTTTCATGTTTCTTTACCTCCGCTTTTAAAATAATCTGTTCTTTATTTGATGATTCTATTGTAAAAAAAACCGATGAAAATATAAATTCAATTTTTTCATCGGTTTAGTCTTATTTTTCACATCTGTATTCTTTTTTCAGGTAATAAATTTTATATCTTATGACTTCTGGTCCACATTTTCTTTTGTCATGATACTGGCCGGTGTTTTATACCAGTAACGTAAGGTAAATCCCTCTGCCGCTCTCTTCGCACAGCTCCATGCAAAACTTGCCTCAAATTCCGGTGACTGTGTGACAATTCCATATAACTTTCCGTCCCGTACGGCATCTATATAAATCTGTTCACTGCCAATTCCAATCACATGAATCTGTTTTTCCAACCCTTTTTTCTTCAGCATTTCATATGCCCCCATTGCCATATTGCTGTCATGACAATAGATCAGATCAATATCCTTGTCTTTTTTTATCAGATCCAGTACAGCAAGTGCTGCTTTTTGCCTGGACCAGTTTCCCTCCATAATTCCAACAATCTCAATATCCGGGTAGGAATCAACATATTTCAGAAATGTCTGTGTACGGTAGATCTGTGGATCAGATCCCTGCGATCCTTCTATAATACCAATCTTTCCTTTTTCATTCAGGCACTCCACAGCCATCTGGCCGGCCATATCCGCTTCTTCGGACATACTTCCTCCGACATATGTTGTAATATATTCTGTAGAAACTATATCCACTTTCATATTCAGATTAATAACAGGAATTCCTGCTTTTCTGGCATCTTTGATAATATTAAGAAACGATTTTGCATTTACCGGACAGAGTATGATCGCATCTACGCCTTCTTTTATAAACGTCTTCAGCTGTTTCTCCTGTTCCGATATACTCCATCCCGCATATTGCACTGTCATCTGGTAATTCGGATCATGCTCTGCTTCTGCTTCCAGAAGATTTCCCAGCGCCTGCTGATAGCTCGCCTGTTCTGATGCAAGAGAAACTCCGATTACCTTTGCACTGCCTTCTGTATCTTCCGGTTCGTTCGTATTTCCACGAACTCCCGGAACAGCTGTTGTAAAAATCACCAACAGAACAATTATGGACAGAGACAGAATTTTTCTGTATTTTCTAATATAATTTATTTTTTTAGTTTTCTGCATTTTCCATTTCCTCTGTACAGTACGGAAGAGTATAAGTAACAGTTGTTCCCTTTCCCTCTTCTGAGTCATAGTGCAATCCATACTCCTTGCCAAACCTGAGTTGGATTCTTTCGTTTACATTCTTTACGCCAATTCCTGAACCACTGATATTCTCCTGTTCTATTTCATATGAAAGCATTTTTTCACAGGTCTCCCTGCTCATACCGCAGCCATCATCCTTCACCTGAAGAATAAGATTCGGTTCTGAATGAAATGCCCGGATTATAATATGTCCACTTCCACGTTTTTTCTTTATACCATGATAAATACAGTTTTCCACAATCGGCTGAAGAATCAGCTTGATAATTCTGCACTTTTCCACCTCTGGTTCCACACGGATTTCAAATGTGAACTTGTCCGCATAACGCATACTTTGAATGATCAGATAATTTTTGACATGTTCCATCTCTTTTTTCAAAAGAATTTCTTCATTTCCTTTATTCAGGGAAATCCGGAACAATTTGGCAAGTGCTTCTGTCATCGCAACAATATTAGAATCCTGGGTCTCTGCCATCCAGATGATCGAATCCAGGGTATTATACAGAAAGTGTGGATTAATCTGTGCCTGCAGTGCCTGAAGTTCATATTTTCGCTTGTCTTCCTGCTCCTCCACTACCTGTTCCTTCAGATTTTCGATTCGTTCCAGCATACTGTTAAAATTGCCTGCAAGATGTCCGATCTCATCATCTGTTGTAATATCTACCTTTTCACTCAGGTTTTCCAGACTCACTCTTCCCATATGTCTCTCCAGTTTTTTCAACGGTCGTATGACATTTGTCAGAATACGATTCAGGCTGAACAAAGTGACCAGCAAGGTTCCGGCAACTGCCGTAACGATCAGCATACTGATTTTCCACAGATCTGCAAGCAGCCAGGATTGCGGAATAATATGTACAAGATTCCAGCCTGTACTTTTCATTTTTTTCTTTGTAATAAAGTACTCCGTTCCATCAAGTCTCGTGCGGAATGTACTTTCTGAATATTGTTCTGCTGTTTCTATAAGTTCCTTCAGATTCAGGTTCTGTATATCCATACCTGTACTGCTACTGTTCAGATAAATTTTTTCTCCGGCTTCATTGACAATTGCCAGTGCACCTGTTGTATTTTCCTTAAATGAATCACATATTTCTGTGATTTTATTCATATTAAGATTAACCAGTATGACTCCAAGGAAGGTTCCGTTTTCATAGTCCTGTATCTCCCGGCTCAATGATATTGCCTCATCATCCGTATCAAAAAATCTGTGATGGTTCGGTCCTGTAATCACCATATCATATGGGTTTTTTATTGCTTCCTGATACCACTCCAGATCCGAATAATCCATCACAACGTTCCTTAAACTGTAAAGTGACTTATTCAGCAGCACTTTTTTCCTTCCAAAAATCATGACAGAAGAAATATCCGGTCTGGAAAGCAGAGTGTCACTAAACGCCTGAGAGCTCATTTCATATGCCCGCATATTTTTTCCGACAGATGGATCTGTATAATTGTCCTCCCTGTCTATCACTGTTTCCAGATAATTTTGAAGATAATAATTATAATTTACGTTTTTTGCAATGGAATCTGCTTCTTCAAAGTAACTGTTCAGATATGCATCCAGATTTGCAAGACTTTTTTCCTGGTTTTTTCCCTGATTACGGATAGTTCTGGAATATACGATCCCATAAAACAACATTACCATCACGATCATGGCAAATATAATAAGTGTCGTCATCTGCTTCAGGGCTCTGTTTTTTAACCCGGCTGATTTTATTTTTTTCACATCTTACTCCTTTGCCCTGAATTCCGAAGGTGACATTCCGGTATATTTCTTAAATGAAATACTGAAATAATGCGGATTTGAAAATCCCGTTTCATACGCGATCTCATACGTTTTCATGTCCGTTGTGCGGAGAAGCTGCATACATTTTTCCATACGCACATCCGTCAGATATTTTACAAAATTTGTACCGGATTCTTTCTTAAAAAGTCCACTTAAATATCCTGTACTTACGGAAGCATACTCTGCCGCGGAACTTAATGACAGTTCGGAATCCCTGTAGTTATTCATAACAAATTCTTTCACCCTGTCAATAACCTGCATTCCACTGTTGGTCTGGACAGAATTCATCTGCTCACAGATTTCACAGGCAAAGCGATATAATTCTTCTTCCAGATCTTTCACTGAACTGAACCATTCAAAATCCTGATACAGTTCAAATCCCCACTTCCATATCTTTTCAGAAACTTCCTTCAGAGCCGAAAGTTCCCTCAAAAGAGAAGTTACCACCTCAATATAAATCATCTTAACATTTTTTCCTGACAGCGAACCGCCCCTATGAAATGCACTGTTTATTGCATCTCTGATCTGTTCCCGGTTTCCAATCTTGATTCCTTTGATGAGATGATGCATTTCTTCATACGGATAATAAAACGATTTCTCAAGATAGTTAAGGTCTGCAATATCATAAACAGCATCACTTCCCAGTGAATACTTACATTCCAGAGCTTTCTCTGCACTTCTGTAGGCACTGTTCAGTTCTTTTGCAGAAGATGCCGGATTTCCCACCGCACATGTTGTCTTAATTTGAATCGTATTAAAAATCGCTTTCTGGATCACGCACAAAGTATCATAAAATACTTCATGCATTTCCTCACCCACAGAGTCACACTGAAAAAGGATCACCATCCGGTCTCTTCCATCTTCAAATACATAGTGTGCTTCTCCCAGACATTCACGTGCAATGTTTTTTGCCGCAAACAGATAAAGATCATAATCTGCCAGTGAAATATTATCCAGATCAAAATCCAGAACTCCTACTTCATACGTTCCCCTCTCCAGATTGATATTCATATTTTTTGCACGTTCCAAATATAGATTGATATCTCTGTTTTCTGAACAGACGATTTTATTCAGTGTCTGTTCCCGCAGCACCGGCATACTCTGTCGAAGCTGGCTTTTCATAGAGAATACATATTGCCTCTGCTTATTCTCAATGTGAAGTTTTTCGCATATCTGAACCATCTTTTTATAAAGACTCTCTGCCCCGATAGGTTTCAGAATGTAATTCTTCACTCCTAGACTTACAGATTTCTGAGCATACTCAAAGTCTTCATGCCCCGTCAGTATTACCACATGAATATCAGGAAATTCTCTCGACAGAATCTCACTCAGTTCCAGCCCATCCATAAACGGCATCACAATATCTGTCAGCACAAGATCCACATGCTTTGATTTTATAATATCCAGTGCTTCCTGTCCGTCTTCTGCCAGAAAAATCTGTGAAAACCCCAGTGATTCCCAATCTATAATCTTTTTTACACCATTACGAATCAATGGTTCATCATCAGCAATTAAAAGTGTATACATATACAGTTCCCCCTTTTCCCCCATGCATGTTCATATTCTATTTTAAGGAAAACTCTTTATTTAAGCAACTGCTTTTACCTGTTTTCAGATTTCCGTTACTGTTCGCCGTAACTTCTCATCCATGACAAAGACCAAAAGGGATGCTGCACAGCCCGTTCCTGCCTGACGGTTTCTGTACAGTATCCCTGAAATTTCCGATATTATTTTTTGTTAAACATCCCTTTTATTAATAAATTTTATTTACCTCATCAAACATGGCTTTGATATTCTGAGGTGGCACATCATCCTGAAGACCTTCATGGCTTGGAGAAATGATAAGACCTGTCGGAAAGATTGTACGAAGTTCTTTTACTTTCGCAGCAACCTGCTCCGGTGTTCCGTTTGGAAGAAGCTCCTGCGTATCAACTCCACCGCAGAAGGAAACCTGTCCTTCAAATTTATCTTTCAGATTCTGCGGATCCATGCCTGCTGCCAGTGCCTGAATCGGATGAATGATATCCACTCCGGCTTCGATCAGAAACGGAATTGCTTCCACAATAGAACCACAGGAATGATAAACAACCTTAACCCCATAGCTGTGTGCTACTTCAACCAGTTTTTTAGCTCCCGGAATCACAAATTCCTTTACCAGCTTCGGACTGATCATCAGACCTCTCTGACTTCCCATATCATTACCGATCAGAATTGCCTGAACTTTGCCTTTGGTAGCTTCCAGGAAAATTTTTAATGCTTTTACATAAAAATCAACAATACGGTCATCTACATAATGAACCATTTCCGGATCAGAAATCATATTCATCAGACAGTTTTCCATTCCAAATGCTGCACATGTATCCTGGAAATGGCATGCCCACAACATTCCCATGACGACCTTGTCTTCCGGAGCTTCGTCTACCAGACGGCGGCATTCTTCTGGATCAATATAAAGTGCTGGATCCGGCCATTCAAAATTAACTGCTTCGATATCTTCAATATCTTCGCACTGTGCAAAACATCCTTCTGCCGTCAGTGTTCTGTGCTCTGTATCAATATCACTTCCGTTCATATACCAGTCAAACGCCGCAAAAATCGCAGAACAGGTAGGTGATTTGTAAGGAATTTCTACTGCATAGAAATCATCTCCGCATACTTTCTTCAATTCTTTAATATTGTCTACGTGATAGTATTCACATAATGCAGGCACTGCCTCCGGTGTTGGATCTCCCAGCCAGCATGCCGGTCTGTCGACAGGTTTTCTCTCTACAGTTGCATAAAATCTCTCTCTGCTGTTCATATCATCATCCTCTTTTTCTATTTTTTATATTTCATTGCTGTTTTTTTAATTTTTATCTCTCTCCTGTTTTCAGTCCAGATGATAAATTTCTTCCATATCTGACCAGAATTCACCTTCTGCACGATCTTCTAATGGCTGCATCAGTGGTTTTACTACATCCCACCATCTTTGAGTAGCCGGATCTGCTGCCATCTTTGCCATATCTGCGTCAAAATCTTCGCCTTCATATTCGAAATAAGCAAACAGGTAATCGCCTCTACTGAAAATAGAGTAGTTTTTGAGTCCACATTCTTTAATCATTTCATTGACACCCTGCATTGGATTTGCATGCCATTTCTTATAATCAGCCAGTCCATCCGGTTTTGCTTTTATTATCTGTCCAAATCTTCGTACCATAAATTCCTCCTCCATTTCTTTCCGGCATATCTGACAGGAATCACCACCGTCCCTGTACGTCTTTTCTTATCTATTAAAGATTATAAAAAAAAGCGATAAAAATATGAATTCAATATTTTCATCGCTTTAGTCCTTTTTTTCATTTGTTTATATTTTTTATTCAAAGAACATGGCGTCCATATAGAAATCATTAAATACCTTATCCGTTGACAGTGCAATTTCTTCCGACACTTTCACCAGGCTGGACACTCTTTCTTCCACATCTGCTTCACACAGATATTTCCCGGCTCCACCAAGCGAGCTGTTTCCAACTGCTTCAATGTGTCCTTCAAATTCTTCCGGAAACATACCGATTGCAATTGCCTTATCTGTATCAAGCTTATAGCCAAATCCTCCTGCAACATACACTTTGGAAATTTCTGTTTTATTGATTCCATAGCGACACGCCAGAGTCTCTGCTCCCGCCCGGATCGCCGCCTTGGCAAGCTGGATTTCACGCATATCCTTCTGTGTAAAAAGAATCATCCTGTTATCTTTTGTTTCAGCCAGCGGATATCCTTCATCAAAATATTCATCTTCAAGCCGTCCGGTCTCATCAATCAGTTCCTCTTTCAGAAGTTCAGCAGCAGTCTCCACTACACCAGTGCCACAGATACCCACCGGAGGGGCATTTTTTATCGTTCCAACTTCAGCCTTATTCTCTTCGATATGCACAGTGCAGATTGCCCCCGGAATACTTCCTGTTCCCCAGGTAATATTCCCTCCTTCAAAAGCTGGTCCTGCGGCAGTGGATGTCACCAGAATCCTGTCTTTATTGCCAATTGCCATTTCTCCATTCGTTCCAAGATCGATCAGCATACAAACTTCTTCTTTTCTGTCAAAATCACATGCAAACAGACCTGATACGATATCTCCACCTACATAAGCAGAAATTCCCGGCAGAATCTGAACCTCTGCATCCATCTCTTTCATTCCGAGGATTTCCTCTGCATTTCCACGGATCAGACCGATATTTACCGGTGTAAATGGATAGACACCAAGGCTGGAACAGTCATAGCCCATCAGAAGATGTATCATTGTCGTATTTCCACTGATCACAATATTTTTGATTTCTGTCAGGGCAAGTTCATTTTCTTTTACAAGTTGTTTCAGGCCTTTTTCAAGGTCATCACGGATACATTTCTGAAGTTCTTCCTTCCTGCCTTCTGTTGATGCCTGGATACGTGAGATAACATCTGCACCATATGCTCTCTGACTGTTAATAAAAGCAGCTTTTCCCAATACTTTATGGCTGTCTTTTCCGATGAGTTCCATTGCTATCGTCGTCGTTCCGATATCAACTGCTACTTCGTATCCATTTTCCCTGACTGCGGTTATCTTTCCTGCATTGCCTTCTTCACCGTAATCCTCTTCCGATAGAGTGCCCGTCAGTACTTCAAATTCTGTTTCATCATCCAGTGAAAATTCTATTTCCAGGTCATCTGACGGATACACTCTGCATGCCAGTCGCCATCCATCATTAAGTTCTTCCTCGGTAAATACAGATTTGTCCTCTGCCGTAATATATGTGCCCTCATTCATTACCCTCACACGGCATTTTCCACAGAGACCTTTTCCCCCACATGCAGCTGCGAACTGATAACCTTCTTTTCGAAGTCCTTCCATCAGGGATATCATTGGCGGTAACTCGAAGCTTCCAACCTCCATTCCTTTATGTACGGTAATCTGCACCGGCTGCACTCTGCGGTGTTTGCAGGTAAAATTATTGCAGGATCTGCAGTCGTGCTTTGCCCTGAACTCCTCTTTGTCATCTGACAAAACAAATATCTGGCACGAAGTTTTGACCGGATCATACATGAATCCCTCACTGATGTCAATATGAAAACGTTCTTTCAGCTGTAATCTCTCCCATGCCACTTTCTGCGCTTCCATGGATATATCATGCGGTGCCTCCAGACGCTTACGGATCCCAACTTTATGTTTCCTGCAAAACTTCTGTAAAGTGTCCATCATGGCATCATCCAGTGAAAAAAGAGCTGTATCTGCAATCGCATCAATCAGCATTCCTCTGAGTTCTTCTCGGGGTTGATGAGTCCAGGATTGACCACCATGAAGCAGCCGCTCAAACAAATGGGCGTGGAAGCGGTACAGATGCTGATTGACCATGTGCACAATCCGAAAAGAGAGCGCAAAATCAGTGTACATGTACCACAGCTTGTGGTGCGATCAAGCACGGCGCCTTTGCGATGATCTATTGGCCGTTCCCAATAAAGTAGTGCCGCTGCGGATGGCAATCATTTGCGAATGATGAACGAGCATGCAAACGCACAGGTCACGGCGATGAATCCAATACCGAGACTTGCTGCATAACCGTAAGCAATTCCATGAGATGTTTCGACTCCGGTTTGCACTGAATAAAGCAGCAGATAGCTCATGCTGGATGCGATATTGAATACGCCTGCATTCAGCCCCGGCAGCGTACCTGGCGCGTTCGCAGGGGAGAGCGCTACTGCCAACGCGTTGATCATGATGAACGTGAATCCCACATAGCCGATGCCAAGCGATACAGACAAAGCGATCAGTGAAGCAATTGTAAGGTGCTGCATTGCGTAGATGCCGAATCCAAGAGACAGAGCGGTGACTGCCAATCCCAACCGGAATACGGTTAAATATCCCAATCGGCCTGCAATCGGCCCTGCTATAAGGGCTACGGCCATGCCTACCGCAGCGTAAGGCACTAACGTGACCAATGTTGAGGTCTGAGCGCTCATGCTCAGCAACTGTTGATGCTGCGCTGCCGCTGGGATTACTCCATTCATGGTTGCGAATACGCCGACTAAAGCAAGAAACACAGTAAGCAGGAATCCCCATGTCGAACGCTGCTTTAAATAGTCAATGGAAGCAGGATAAGTTATCCATTAACACAGAAAGAACTTTCGGATAATTCTGCGAAGCTGCATGCGGAAATAACAATAAGCAGTGCCACGATTGCGAGATTATGCTCGTTGTTTCGAAGCATGCTGATGGACAGTAGTAGCGAGCTGAGCGCAATAACCAGACTGGAGATTCCTGGCCAATCCATGGGGGAGGCATTGCTTGCGAGACTCTCAGTGGCAAATAGCAGTATGGTGATGAACCCTAATGTCCCCGTGACGGCCATGGTCCAGAACACGGATCGGAATCCGAAACTGTTGGCAAGCCATCCGCCTGCAAGTGCGTCAAGGCCGGCGATGCCACCGTTTGCACACAGGGTAATTGCTAGGAGCGAGGCATAGCGTTTTTCATCGGTTACGCGCTCACGAAGCATGAGCAGGCATAGCGAGATGATTGGCCCGGTAACTCCTTGAAGTGCGCGGCCAAGGCATAGCGTAAGTATGTTTGGTGCTGTTGCTGAAATAACGCATCCGAGGGATGCCGTTGCAAGCATTCCTAGTGTGGTGCGTTTGCGTCCGATGAGATCCCCCAAGCGAGGCAGAAATAGCGAGAAGGCGGCAGATGATGCAAAGAATACCGTCTGGGTGGTGCTGATGGTATTTGAGTCGGCTCCAAGCTGTGCGCTCATTGATGGGAGCGCCGGAGAGAGCATGGATGCGTTGAACTGGTAAGAGAAAATCGCTAGGAAAAACGCGACCATAAGCAGTGGCAGTGGTGTTTTGGAAGCGGTGTCGGTGTTTTGGGAGTGGCTGTTCATGGTGTGCTTTCTTGAGGTGAATGCAATGAGGTAACTGCTTTCCGCTAAAGCAATCGGAGAAACTGTAATCGCAGCAAATATGCTAAAACGGTTTGGCAACTATGTCAAGCCATATTGGTTGGGGTTGCGCGGTAATTCTTTCGGCGTGTCGCCGTGCTGCTGTTGGGGTAAATGGAGTGACATGTTTGAAAAAAGCGGGTTTTTCTGAAATCTGGAAGCGGAATTTGCCCAAGCGATAGCTATTGCTGTCGAAAAGCAAGGTTGACATCATTGCCAAATCGATTTATCTTAATTCTGTCGTCAATGATGACTGAGACGAAATAGTCAACAAAGGAGTTTGAAATGACAATGAATGTCAAAGAAATGGGGTTTGGACATGAGTGAAATAACTGTTAATCCCCATGCTTCGCAACCAGCTAAAAACGGAAAGTCGGTTGCCTTCCTTATGGTGGCATTCCTGACCGCAACGTTCGCGTTCCAGCTCAATGCTTCCATGCTTTCGCCGGCATTGGTGACCATGCAGAACGAGCTGAATACCACGGCCACGCAGATTGGCCTTTCGCAGACGGTGTTCTTTACTTCGTCGGCATTGTTCTCGCTATTTCTTCCTCGTTTGGCTGATTTGGTGGGGCGCAAGAAGGTTTTGCTTGGCATGCTGATTGCCACGGTGGCCGGCTGTAGTGTTGCTGCGTTGGCTCCTAATGTGCCGATTCTGCTTCTTGGCCGTTTGCTGCAGGGTACGGCTGGTCCGATTGTGACGTTGTGCATGATCATGTTGCATGTTCGTGTACCTGACGAGAAGCAGTATACGAAGCTCATGGCCGTGATTACTTCCGTTAATGGTGGCATCGCCGGCGTAGACGCGCTTGCGGGCGGTTGGATCGCAGGAACTTGGGGATATCGTCCAATTTTCTGGGTTATGGCTGCGATTGGTCTGATTTCCGCGGTTCTGGTGGCTATTGTGGCTGATGACAGTACCTCTGGCACCAATGAAAAGATGGATTGGCCGGGCGTGGTCTTCTTGGTTCTCGCTGTTGGCACCGCGCTTACGGCTGTCAATTCCATGCAACGTATTGCCGAAGCTAACTGGCTTTTCATCGGCGTGCTTTTTGCCGTTGCAGTGGTTGCGTTTGATGCGTTCTGGAATATTGAAAAGCGTAGTGCGCATCCGATGGCGCCGATTCATTACATCAAACAGCGTCGCACTTGGGGCCTGTTGCTTACCGCGTTCCTCACCCTGACTGGCGTTTTCGCCATCATGAACGGTGTGGTTCCGGCTTTGGCTCAGGACGGTGAGGCGGGAGCTGGCATCAGCACCAGCGTCTCTTCGTTTGTGACGTTGACTCCGTATGCGCTTGTTGGATTGGCGTTCGGTCCGATTTGTGGCGTGCTGGCTACCAAGTTTGGGTACCTTAAGGTATTGCGCTGTGGATTAGCGGTAAGTGTGCTCGCAGCAGCGTTCGGTGTGTTTGTAGCTCAATCGCCGAGCCTGGCTGGACTGTTGGTCATGTCGATTGTGATGGGTCTGAGCTACGCAGGATGCGCCAACATTATGCTTAACGGTTTGGGCATCGTGCTTTCGCCTAAGGACAATCCGGGCTATCTACCGGGCTTCAACGCGGGTGCATTTAACCTGGGCGCTGGTATCAGCTACACGATTCTGTACGGCATCATGGATGCGTTCACCGAGTCGAGTGGCGCAACCGTCGGCTATACGGCCAGCATGGTTGGCGGTGCCGTGGTGCTGTTGCTCGCCTTCGCCTGCTCGTTCCTGATCCCCCGCCCCGAATCTCTGCACGACTGACGCGGAAGGATATTCTCGACCGAACTTGGCGGCATTTGGCATGAAGTTAAGCCGCTGGGTGATTGGGATTTAAGGCGTACGAAAGTTATTGATCCAATAGCCTTCCGTACGCCTTAAAATTGCATAATTCCGCGCGAGAGAATACGATTTTACATATAAAATTCATAAAAAGATTGCGGGGCGTGGGGTGGCTTTGATTCAGATTAACGTTCCTGACGATGTCAAGGTGCGTGCAGATGCTGCGTTCGCCCGTAACGGTATTACTACCCCAGGCGCCATGAAAATGATGGTCACGCAGGTTGCCAGTGAAAACAGAACGCCGTTTGATGGTCTTTTTTCTGTGGGAATCAGCCGCGAACTTGCGCAAGGTGTCCGTCGAGATATGCTTCGCGTGGGGCACGGGAGTATGGCTTGCTGTCGGACGATGCCACTGATGCCCGCATCGTTCCCGATTCGGTGCTTAATGAGTTGGGTCTGACTGCCGAAGAGGTGGGGCGGTAGCGGATGCTGATTCTGTCTGCACAAGTCGGGAATTGGGGTCGATTTTTGGGTTGTGCAGGCATAGCCTGCTTACTTAGGGGGAGGTTAGGTTTAAAATCGGGTGTTAGGGGGTAGGGATGATGTAATTTCTGTCTGCATAACTCCAGAAATGGGGCTGATTCTTGGGTTGCGCAGACGGGATTTGTTGGTTTGGGGGTATATCTGGATCTGAGATTGCGGATTAGGGGGAGATGATCATGCATATGATGTCTGCACAACCCTCAAAATAGGGCCGATTTTCGGGTTGTGCAGATGTCGGTGTAGATACTGCATAACCGGACGGTAGTGATTGGACGATAATGCCGATTGGTGGATGCGGCAGTCGCAGAGCAGATACAGTAATGCCCGTCTGAACGGTTTGGCGTAGAGGAAAGGCGACGTCAAACTTGCGAAGATGGTGGATGTTCAGACGGGCAAGTGTTTGTTTTTGCTGCGATGGTTTTATGAGGCTGCTTTCATGACGGTCACCTTCCATTTTCTGCCCCATCGTTGCAATTGCGCGATGTAGCCCCGTTGGTTTGCGTAGGCATGCCAGGCAACTGCGATTGCGTAGGAATCGAAGATTCGTATAGCTGGGATAATGGTTGGATTAGTCATGATGACAGCTTCACCGTTCGTTGCTGATTGGTTATCGATCACTCGTAGAGCGAGATGCACTCTTCAACGATGTCCCAGAATTTTTCGACATCGACGTCGATTGCGACGTCAGAGTTCTTCGGTTCGTCGGTGAGCAGGAAGTAGTCGCAATTGGTGCGACCATAGCTCTGCTCGCTGTTGATTTCAATGTCGGTATGCATGCTCTTGACCGTGATGACGGATGGGTCGATAAGGTACGCCACGGTGGTTGGGTCGTGCAGAGGACCGCCCTCCCAGCCGAACGTCTTCTTCTGGCCCTTGTTGAAGAAGGTCATCAGATCGCAGAACAGCTTGGCCGCACGATTGTCGTGCTTGGACATACGCTCGATGACGGACGGCAGCGCCAGAACCTTACGGGTGATATCAAGACCCATCATGGTTACCTTCACGCCGCTGGAGAACACAATATGTGCAGCTTCTCCATCTGCCCAGATATTGAATTCAGCAGAAGGAGTCACGTTGCCAAGCTGGTAGCAGCCGCCCATCAGCACGATCTGCTTGATCTTCGGCACGATGCGCGGTTCGATGCGCATGGCCATAGCGATGTTGGTCAGCGGACCGGTTGGCACCAGTATGATGTCGCCGTCGGAAGCCATCAGGGTTTCGATGATGAACTGGATGGCATGCTTGCTTTCGATGGTGCGAGTCAGCTCATCGAATTGCGGGCCGTCGAGTCCGGAATCACCGTGAACGCGTTCTTCTACAGGGCGCGGCTCGATAACCATTGGCACGCTCATGCCTTTGTATACCGGAACGTCAATATCAACCCGGGCCAGCACGCGGCCCACCCGCAGCGTTCCCGAGC
>OGZO01000771.1_pt1 | contig 24158 bp, 19 predicted proteins | sample 1576721 | NCBI WGS metagenome assembly OGZO01 (sample SAMEA3541516, study PRJEB24748) | human gut metagenome | biome: human gut; feature: human-associated habitat; material: faeces | place: China | collected 2012 | reverse complement strand
TGGGTGGCACTCATTTTTTGCAAACCGGTTATTTGTTACTTAACAGGAATGCTCCATTTTCGATTTTCAATACCAATTTGTCAGTAAAAGGATGCCCGAATTTTCGGGAAACAATGAGAAATTTTTTCCTCTGTTTGTTTTATAGCTGTATCATATCGCAGGAAATGAGGTTCCTCAATTCACAGAATTGAAAGAGTGTAGCAAAATTTCCCAGTTTTTGAAATGTGTCTAAGATATAGGAGAAAACAGACGGACGGGTTGGCTTTTTATCCCGGACATGGAGCTTTACATAAGATTGACATGGCGATAGATTCCGTTAAAATAGAAAGAAAGAGACGACAAACAGGGGTAGTAGAGTATGGAATATTTGGATATCGTAGATGAAAATGGAGTACCGACCGGGAAAATAGCAGAACGGACAGCTGCACATAAGCAGGGACTGCGGCACCGTACCTCTCATGTCTGGATCCTGCGGGAACGGGCAGGAAAAGTCGAGGTACTGCTGCAGAAAAGAAGTCAGAATAAAGATTCCTTTCCGGGCTGTTACGATATTTCCAGCGCCGGACATATTCCTGCAGGAGTAGATTTCATTCCGTCTGCGCTGCGGGAGTTAAAGGAAGAACTGGGCTGCAGTGTTTCGGAAAATGAGTTGATTTATTGCGGACAGCGCAGATTTTCCTATGACGGCGTTTTTCATGGAAAGGAATTTCATGACAGGCAGGTCAGCAACGTTTATGCGCTATGGCTGGATCGAAGGCCGGAGGATTTTGTCCTGCAGAAAGAAGAACTGGAGGAAGTGCGCTGGTTTGAATTTGAAAGCTGTCTGAGACTGGTTGAGAAGAACGAAATTCCGCATTGCATTTATTTGGAAGAGCTGCAGATGCTGCTTCCAGAGGTGCGGAAGCGGGAAAGGCTCTGTATTCTGGTCACGCCGCCAGTGACGGAGGAAGAAAAGCAACAGCTTTTGCAGGCTGCGCCGGGACAGAAGTTTTTCTTTACGGAAAAGCCGGAGGTGACAGAAGAACAGCTGCGGCGCGCGGACATTATCCTTGGCAATTTGCAGAGTCCTTTGCAGTTAAAAAAGTGTGAAAACCTCAAATGGATTCAGTTGAATAATGCCGGGACGGAAGGCTATTGTGAACCGGGGCTTCTGCCGGAGAGTGCACAGCTTGCGAATGCGACGGGTGCTTATGGAATGGCGATTTCGGAGCATATGATCGGTTGTCTGTTTGCCTTACGGAAAAAATTGCTGCTGTATTGGGACAACCAGAAAGCACATTGCTGGCGTTCGGAAGGGCATGTAAAAGTAATCGAAAGATCGAATGTACTGGTGATCGGCTGCGGTGATATCGGAATGACGTTCGGCAGAAAGATGAATGCACTTGGCTGTCGGGTGAGCGGAATCCGCAGAAGAGTTTCTAAAAAGAGCGACTGCCCGGAATGGATGGAGGGTATGTACGGCATGGACAGTCTGGAAGAACTGCTTCCAAAGGCGGATATCGTGGCGATGAGCCTGCCGGGCAATGCATCGACGTATCATGTGCTGAGCCGGGAGCGGATTGCGTTGTTGTCGGAAAATGCGGTTGTTTTAAACGTCGGACGCGGAACGGCGATCGATACGGATGCCCTTGCGGATGCGCTGTATGCGGGAAAAATCGCGGGGGCCGCGCTGGACGTCACAGATCCGGAGCCGCTTCCGGCAGACCATCAGCTCTGGAATGCGCCGAATCTCTTGATTACGCCGCATGTTTCCGGAGGTTTTTCCCTTCCGGAGACGCTGGAAAAGATCGTCGGACTGTTTGCAGACAATCTGGAACGGTATTTTGCAGGACAGCCGATTGAAAATCTTGTGAATCTGCAGACGGGGTATCGGGAGTAAAGTGCCTGTAAAGCAACTGTGGATTGCTGGCAGTTATGTACCGCAGGCGTGTAGAGTCCCAGTGAATTGTGTGGGATTTTTAGCGCAAAGCGCCTGCAAAATGGAGATCAGTATGGAAAAAGCATATAAACTGGAATTTGGGGGACAGCCCGGCGGAGAGCTTTTCATGACTTGCTGCGGGTGCTCTCGGACAGAACCCCTGCACTGCTTCGGACCGGCGATGAAGCCGCATTATCTGATTCATTATGTACTAAACGGCAGGGGGATTTTCAAAATGGAGGGCGAGGAATATCCGCTGGAAGCAGGATGCGGATTTTTGATTGAGCCGGGGCAGATGAGCTTTTATCAGGCGGATGAAAAAGATCCGTGGATGTACATCTGGGTCGGCTTTGCGGGCGAGCGCGCGGAAGAATATGTCAAAAGCATGGGGATATCCCCGCGGCACCCGGTGTTTCATTCGGAGCAGTCGGATGAGCTTTACAGCATTGTCCGGGACATGATGGATCATAATACGGTCGGCGTTGCAAACGAGCTGCGCCGAAACGGTCTGCTGCATATTTTTCTGTCGGTTGTGGCGCAGAGTATGCCGGAGGAAAGGCGGGAGGAAACGGATCGGGCGAACCAGTATGTCCGCCGGGCAGTGGAATTTATTCAGCGTAACTACTGCAACCCGATCCGGGTGACGGACGTGGCGGATTATGTCTGTGTCAACCGCAGTTATCTATATACTCTGTTTCAGAAATCTCTCGGTATGTCCCCGCAGCAGTTTTTGGCGGCGTACCGGCTGACAAAGGCTGCGGAAATGCTGATGGTGCCGCATCTGCCGGTGGAAAGCATCGCATTGTCCTGCGGATATCAGGATCCGCTTGTGTTCAGCAAGGCGTTTCGGCAGATGAAGGGGGTTTCCCCGACGATGTATCGGAAGCAGATTCAGCAGGACGAAAACCGCGTCAACCGGGAGCACTTAAAACAGGTAGAGGAGTTTATCTCCAAAGTCGGCAGGCTCGAGCTGGGCGGGGAGCCGTGACGGAAGCGCGGCGCGGGTGTGTCGGGGGACACAGAATGTATAATGCTGTAGAAGCGCAGACAGAATAGATCGCAACGCGCTGCGGCACAGGAAAGGAACGAAATGCTCAGGATTGCATATTGTGAGGATGAGTCGGCACAGGCACAACAGGTCAAATCTTTTTGGAAAGAATGGAGCAAGGCGCGGGAAATCAACTGTCAGGTGGAGATTTTCCAGAACGCGGAAAGCTTTCTTTTCGCGCAGGAACCGCTCCGAAGGCTTCCCTATGATATGCTGCTGTTGGATATCCGTATGAAAGAAATGGATGGATTCGAACTGGCGAAGAATATTAGAATATTTGATTCTGAACTGAAAATCGTATTTTTGACATCCGATCCCGGTTATGTATTTGAGGGCTACGAGGTCGCAGCGTGGCGGTATCTGTTAAAGCCGGTGACAAAGCAGAAGCTGTTCGAGCTGGGAGATGCATTGGCGGCGGAACAGGGCAGGAGGAAGCCGTCCGTTTTGCTGGAGCAGTCCGGGGAGCAGGTTCGCGTCGATCTGGATGAGGTTCTTTCTGTGGAGGTCTGTGGACACTACACGACGATTTGCCTGACGGATGGGGAAAAGCTGGAGATCAAACAGAGCTTTGCTGCGGTACTGGGGCGGCTGAATGAAGCTGCGGGCGCGGGGCAGATGGGACGCATCGGCAGCGGAAGAGAAGCGGCGCAGATAGAGCACATCGGCAGCAGTGTGAATGCCGCGCTCGAACCGTTGCCCATCGCGTCTGCGCCACGGTTTATTAGATGCCACCGGAGCGCGGCGGTCAATCTGGAAAAGATCGTCCGGATCGGGAAGCAGAGCTGTCAGTTGGAAGGAAAGGTGGAGCTGCCGGTCAGCCGGGGCATGTACCGCGAGCTGAATCAGGCGTTTATCAGGGAAAACTTACGACATGAGTAACTGGAAATTTTGGATTGCACTGGTTGTAGTCGGGCTGGTTATCTGCCTGGCAGCGATTGTTATGGTCTGGAAAATTTTGCAGAAGCAGTACGAAAAATCGATGCTCGATTACCAGAACCGTATGCTTTCGCAGGAGATGGAAGAGGTAAAGACGATTTATAAAACGATGCGTGGCTGGCGGCATGATTATCACAATCATATGCAGTCGGTAAAAGCGTACTTGGCGGAGGAAAATACAGCAGGTGCGCAGGCATACCTGGATAGGCTGGAAACGGATCTGGATCAGGTGCGGTTGCTGTTCGATACCGGTAACATGAACGTGGATGCGATTTTGAATGCGAAAATTTCGCTGGCGCTGGAAAGAGAGATTCCGTGCCATTACAAGGCGACGATTCCGAAACAGCTTTCGGTTTCGGACATTGATCTGTGCGTGATTTTGGGAAATCTGATCGACAATGCGGTGGAAGCTTGTCGGGATGTGGAGCCGAAAAGTCAGTTTCTGCGCCTTTACATCGCACCAATGAAGCAACAGTTCTATATTTCGGTCAGTAACGCAACGAACGAGTTGGTGCGTAAACTGGACGAGGACTATATTTCCAGAAAACGTGGAGACCACGGGCACGGCTTAAAGCGAATTGACGTCGTGGTGAAAAAATACGGCGGCTATATCAACCGAAAAAATGAGCCGGGCGTTTTTGTGACAGAGATTATGCTGCCGCTGTAAAAAATAGGATACACGCCTTGTGAGTCAGAAAAAAGCAGGACTATGTCGCTTGTGCATGAATTTTGACAGTTCATGCACTTTTTTTATACAAGGAAAAAAGTATGTTACAATCGACAGCAGAACAAAAAGAGGAGGAAGCCGGTGTGAAAGAGAAAAATTACAGCGTAGCACAGAACCTGTTTTACATATTTCACCCTGTGTGGAAGGAAAAACCGCACTACATGCTGATGTTGATCGGCGAAGCGGTTCTGAGCATCGGGATGATGCTGATGGCTGCAGCAGTGAGCGCAGTTGCGGTATCGAGTCTGGAAAAAGGAAATGACGTGATCGTTTTAATTGGTTCGATTATGGCGTTTTTTATCTGCTATGGAGCTGGAAATGTCGTGTATACATTCCTGAAAATTCGAAACTCCTTGATTCATATCGAAATGCGTCTGGAATGGTATGTACCGGAACTGTTTTTAAAATGTATGGGAATGTCAGTGGAAAAATCCGAACAGGAGAGCACAAGACAGCGGGTTGAGAAGGCAATCCTGGCAGTTTCATGTAACAATAGGGGAGTCGAGGGAATGAGCCGAAACGGGATGACTTTTCTGGCAAATGTGCTGGGAATGGTCGTTTATGTCCTGATTGTCGGAGGTCTGGACATCCGGATTCTGGGACTGCTGATCGTACTGTCGGGGCTGACACTGATTTCTTCAGAAGCAGCAGTCAGATATGATAAAAAAGTGACAGACCGGATGGCGTCTGAGGAACGGATATTAAACTACGTTGAGCATATTGTGGACGATACGGCGGGCGGAAAGGACATCCGGATTTTCAACCTGTCTGGATGGCTGACTGGCAAATATGAGCAGGCAATGACGGCGCGCAGAAAATTAAACTACGGCTATGATATGCTGGATTTTTGCGGCAACGCGACGGAGATTGTTCTGGCTGGTGTCCGTGATCTTTGCTGTTATTTTTATCTGCTTTCGATGATGCAGAATGGAATGTCCGTTGGAAATTTCGTTTTTTACCTGGGATTGATCAGCGGATTTGCGTCATGGTTTTCCCAGCTGAGCAAAACCTATGGTGAGATGCGCAAAAACAATCATCAGGTCAATGAATTTCGGAGCATTGTGGATGAAGAAAAAGAACGCTTGGAACATAAAAAAATACCGACAGATGGGTTTGATGAGCTGGAAATCGTGTTTGACAACGTTTCCTATTGTTATCCAGGTACGGAGAAAAAAGTGCTGGATCAGATTTCTTTTATATGGGGAAAAGGGGAACATCTGGCGCTTGTCGGCTTAAACGGTGCGGGAAAATCGACGCTGGTGAAGCTGATCTGTGGATTTTATGTTCCGACGAACGGTCGTGTGCTGGTAAACGGTGTCGATACGCGGGAGCTGAATCTGACAGAATATTTTAAACACCTTTCTGCGGTTTTTCAGAATGAATGGATTCTTTCCTATACAATAGCGGAAAATGTTGCGATGGGAAAAGACTGGGAGAAAGATCGAATCTGGGAGGCGTTAAAGCTCGCCAAAATCGATTCGGTAGTAAAAGCGCTGCCGAACGGGATTTTTACTTATCTCGGAAAAGAAATCGACCAGAATGGAGTGCTGCTTTCCGGTGGAGAGCTACAGAAGCTTTTCTGGGCGCGTGCGCTGTATCGCAATTCGAAGCTGATTTTGCTGGACGAGCCGACTGCGGCGCTGGACGCGCTGGCGGAGGATCAGCTGTATCAGGCTTATCACAAAATGACGGAGAAAAAAAGCGCTATGTTTATTTCGCACAGGCTTGCGTCGACGAGATTTTGCGACACAATTCTAATGCTGGAAAACGGAAAAATAGTGGAATCTGGGACGCACGAAGAGCTGTTGGCGAAAAAAAGCTCTTATGCGAAGCTGTTTGAGGTGCAGAGTCGTTATTACAGGGAGGGACAGGAAAATGGATAAGGCAGCAGGAATGAGCATCCGGAAAATGTGGAATTACTGCATTTTCCAGTCTTCCCGGTATCGGGGAATGAAATATATCATCGTGCTCGGAGCGTTGAGCGCGGCGTCGGTTTCGTATATCAACAGCTTTTTGTATGCGGGAATTCTGGATCTGCTTCTGGCAAAGCAGTATAGCGCGGCAAAGGAACAGATTTTAATTCTGGTTGTGACAGTCGTGCTTGTGAGTCTGACAGCGCGGGCATGTGAGCTGATGTTTCGGCATTATACGGAGCCGAGCGCCCTGGAAACGAAAAAGAAAACGGCGCAGAAAACATTTTTAATGGAGTACGAGGAGCTGGAAAAGGAAGCTGTCATCCGGGCATTTCAGCGGGTGCGCAGGGGAATTAACGGACACGGCGGCATCACCCAGCAGCTGATGGATATGTATCATTTTTTCACCGGAATGATACAGGCGGTTTTTGCGGCGTTCTTTCTGGGAGTGCTGCTGGTACAGTCCGACTTTTCCAAAGAAAATAAACTCCTGTTTGCAGTAGGAACGGCGTTTCTTTTGCTGGCGTTTGCAGCTTTTTTCCAGCTGGGGAATCTGGCGGCAGACCGGATTGGCAAGCTGGATCTGGAAAAAAACAGAGCCAATGAAGCCGGAAATTCAGAAGGCAACTATCTGTTTGGTGTTTCCTGTTCGGATCGTTACATCAAAAATATCTGGATGTATTCCATGAAAGAGTATCTGGTCGGGAAATATCAGAAAATGACGGCTCGGATTTTTGCAAAGTATATCAACGCGGAACGAATGATCGGTGTATACAATGGAATGGTTATGTTTGCGCTGGAAATTCTGACCGGATTTATTTATGTATACATCAGCTGCAAGGCACTGGCGGGGAGCATTTCGGTCGGGCAGGTGGTTATGTATGCCGGGGCGATCGTTACGATGATCAATGCGATTCGGAATATGATGGAGTTAAAAATACGGATCAATTATTCCAATGAATATTTAAAGACCTATGAGGAATTTTTAACGCGTCCGAACATGCACTATGACGGCACGCTGCCGATTGAAAAACGGGACGACGGCGATTATGAGCTGGAATTTTCCCACGTTTCGTTCCGGTATCCGGGCACGGAAAAGGATGTGCTTTCGGATGTGAGTCTTCGGTTTAAAGTCAGAGAAAAGCTGGCGGTTGTCGGCAGAAACGGCGCGGGAAAAACGACGTTAATCAAGCTTTTGCTTCGGTTGTATGAGCCAACTTCGGGAACGATTACGTTGAACGGGATTGATATCGGAAAGTACGATTATCAGGAATATGTGCAGATTTTTGCGGCGGTATTTCAGGATTTTCGAATATATCATCTACCGTTGGATGAAAATCTTGCAGGTTCGGAGAATGTGGATGCTGAGCGGGTGAAAACTGTGCTGGAGCAGGTCGGTCTGAGGGAGCGCGTTGCCCGCATGAAGGATGGCGCGCATACGCTTTTGGGGCACGATATTGGGGACGGCGAACTGCTTTCCGGAGGGGAAGAACAGAAGCTGGCGATCGCACGGGCGCTTTACAAAGACGCGCCGTTTGTCATTCTGGATGAGCCGACCGCAGCGCTCGATCCGATCGCAGAGGCGGAAATCTACGAAAATTTCGATGCACTGGTCGGCAAAAAAACAGCAATTTACATTTCCCACCGCATGAGCAGCTGCAAGTTCTGCGACCGGATCATCGTGCTGGATAGCGGGCGGCTCGCAGAGGCTGGCACGCATGAAACGCTCATGCGGCAGGAGGGGATTTACTATGCGCTGTATGAAGCGCAGGCGAAGCATTACGCGGAGTGAAGAAAGAGGCATTACTTTCGGATTCCGGCGAGCACCTCATTAGGAATAACAAATTCCGGGCAGCCCATGGACATGGGGGCAACATCGCCTTCGTTGAAGCAAATCACAACTTCGTTGTTCTGATTTAAGTAGAAAGAAGTGTTGTCTGTGATGGAGGTAAAATCCCATTCCGGCATATCGGAATCCAGCCAGTAAATTTTATTTTCATCTGCCGTCATCTGTTCTTTCATCTGCTGTTTGATATTGTCGCTGATAGTGGTTAAATAATCACTGCCCTCCTGGAAAAGATCTGCAAGCTGCAGGCGTTTTCCGGTGGAAAGATCAATGGTGTAGTAGTAGTTCCGTTCTGCACCGCTTCCGGCAGATTGGAAGCAGATCAGCTTCAGGGTGAAATACTGATCGGTGGTCGCCAGAATTTCGGATTTGACGGTCATGTTCTGGTAACCCTCTTCCTTAGCCTTACTTTCTTCGAATTCTGCGATCAGGCGGTCTGTGATGGTCTGAATTTCTGTATTGATTTCCTCTGCTGTTTTCTTCGTCTGTTCGGAAACAGCGGAGGATTTTTGTGTATCCGCGTCAGTGTCCGGTGCGACAGTTACCTCCGGAACCTGAATGTCTGCGCTGTTTCGGTCATCTTCGTAGTGATAGTCCCGGAAGGTAACGACTTCAACAAGCCTGGAGAGCACAGGAACCTGGCTCATTGCGTAGGCAACGGAAGCGGAGGTGTTCGGTAAGATGACCAGAGCGGCAGCGGCTGCAGCAGCGGCGATCCCACAGCGGCGTGTGATGGAGCGTCTGTGGGCAGCATTGGAACCCTTCTGGCTGTTCTCCTGCTTTGCCTGAGAGATCTTTTGTTTCATCTGTAAAAGCTGTTCTTCGGACATGTGGATGTCCTGATATTCTTTTTTCAATTCCTGTAACTGTTTTTCACGGTTTTCCATAATAAAAATCCTTTCTGAGAGTGATGGCGGGGCTGAGCCACCGCTTGAATGGTGTTGAACTTGCTGCACGCTGATGGGTCTCGAATGTGGTCGGCAGCTGTGTCGGGCGGTCAGTCCAGCGACAACCGGAGTTTTTTGAGACTGCGATATAGTCTGCTTTTGATGGTATTTGTGTTTTCTTCCATGATGGCTGCAATGTCTTCCAGCTTCATATCTTCAAAATATTTCAGCTCTACGATCATGCGGTCGCGGGGCGGCAGCAGCTCCAGCGCATGTTTCAGATCGAAATTCTCGTAAGCGTCTTCGTAGTGTGGCTCGTCGTTTCCTTCTTCCAACGGCTCCGTTTTTTTCTGCTTACAGAAAGAAAAAATCTCGTTGAGCATGATTCGATACAGCCAGGTGGCTGCATAACGGATCTCTTTTAAGTCAGAGCTGCTTCGGATAGCTTTATATGCGCCGTTCTGGACGATATCTCCTGCGTCTGCTTCGTTGTGGACGTAGCTGTAAGCGAGCCGGTAATATTGATCGTAATTTTGCAAAAGCAGATCTTCTACCGCTTTTTCTTTTGTTTTTCCGGATAATGATATCACGAAGAAATTCGCCTCCTTCTTTTGTTGTTCTGAGGATTAGACGTTGTAGGCGGGAAAAAAGTTTCAGGGAGTTTTAAATTTACTCTACCATACCATTATTTTTAACAAATTTGGTTGAAAAATTTCCGAAAATAGAACCAAAGGTTCTTTAGTAGAACTAAGGGCTCGTGGAGCGGAACAGATAGGAAACCTATACTTTACCCATACTATCAGTACGAGACTATAACGATAAGGGGAAGGGAAAAAGTATATGCTTGGGGAGCAGATTAAACGGTGCAGGGAGAAGCGTGGATTTACACAGGAGCAGCTTGCAGAAAAAATCGGAGTCAGCATAGAGACGATTTCCAGTATTGAACGGGGCATCAAAATGCCCAGACTGCAGAATTTTGTGGCGATCGCAAATCAGCTTGGCGTTTCAGCAGATGAACTTCTGCAGGACGAACTGGATTTCGGCTTTATCGCGGAAGCGAACGCTCTTTCCAAAAAGCTGGAGAAATTGTCGAGGGCAGATCGGAAGCGGATTTTAGAGACCATGAACTTTCTGATTGTGCAGGCTGGCGGAAAATCGGAATAAGAGTTTCGTTTTTCAGTGGAAAAGAAAAATTGCATCGGACTGGAGAAACGACAGAAGCAGGCAGGAGCTGACGGGTATCTGAATCGGACGGAATAGGATAGGAAGCGTCGGCTCCGCTTGGCCCTGAGAAAAGGAGAGGTGATGTGCTTTTATAATTATCAATAATGATAGTGTATTATATGGTAGTAATAAGGATTGATAAAGCAAAGGTTCTGTGGTAGGATAAAAGCAAAGAAAGGCTTTAGGCTATCCGCAGAATCGGAAAGGATAGCATATGAGTGAAACGGAAGATAAAAAAAGAGAAAAACGGCATCAGGAAGATCTTGAGCGTCTGCGCAGTTTCCGACCGATTGACGATACATTCATGCGGGGACTTTTTAAAGATAATCTCCCACTGGCAGAACTGGTTCTTCGGATTATTACCGGGAAAAAGGATCTGACACTGTTAAAGTGTGAAACACAGGCGGATTTAAAGCGGGTGACCGGAGCAAGGTCGATTTGCCTGGATGCGTATGCAGAGGACAGTACAGGGAAAAAATACGATATGGAGGTTCAACGGTCGGATAATGGAGCCGATCCGCATCGTGCGAGATACCATTCCAGTGTGATGGACGTGGAAAATCTCGATGAAAAGCAGGATTACAGAGACTTGCCGGATACTTATGTGATCTTTATCACGGAAAAAGATTATTATAAGGCAGGGAAGCCAATGTATGTGATTCAGAATATGAACCTTACGCTGAACCAGCCGTTTGAGGATGGAACACATATTTTATATGTAAATGGCGAATACCGCGGCGATTCGGATTTGGGCAAGCTGATGCACGATTTTAATTGTACGGATGCGGAAGATATGTATTTTGACCTATTGGCGGAAAAGACGCGGTATCTAAAAGAGAATCCGAAAGGAGTGAATGAAATGTGCAAGGTTATGGAAGATTTGAGAAATGAGAGCTACGCGGAAGGACGCGAAGAAGGACGCGAAGAACAGGCAAAAATAACTGCTTTCAGAATGGGCAAAAAAGGGCGTTCACCGGAAGAAATCGCGGAGCTGATTGATTTTGACGTGGAAACAGTGAAAAAATGGCTGCAAACTACAGAAGAGTAAAAGAATAAAGGAATGCAGTCAAAATCGCAGAGCAGCAGCGGATTGGAAATTAAGTATAGTTAATTTTGAAGCTGGGAAAAATTTAGGTATTTGTGGAGAATTCAAAAGTTCTATTGCATAAAAATTTTCATTATGGCATAATATATTATAGAATTGCGGCGGACGTCTGCGGACTATGCCTAAGGGAGTTGGATGCGTCCAGCTTCCTTTTTTACTTTTTAGCAAATTTACATCTTTTTCGTCCATGTTATATTAGTACATAGGTGGACGGAAAATGATGATTTTCGTGATACGAATCTGCAACATTTCAGCAGATCTATAAGAACGTCGGTGCATCTCAGGATGATGCAGAGAAATTTAATCCCAACTTTGGGCAATAGTTTACGGATTTGACGGGAAATAGTGCGCAATATTGCGCCTGTGCGCAGAAAAGGCGCCCGAAATGGAAATTTGGTAAAATTTACAAATTCTGGTATTATTGACAAATAAATTCTATGCTTTTATAATGAAACTACCCTTTAGCAGAAAGCATTTCAATTTTCAAATCAGCATTTTTTTCATTTTTAAAAGGCAGTGATCTGCCTTTTTCAAGGGCGATTCAAGCTGTTATACCTGTTGCTGTGCGCAACAGGAAGCAGCTAAATTGCAGATCCCTACATCAAAGGACAACAATTGAATAAAAAATTTATATTCTGTGAGGAAAAGCCATGAAGAAAGAGATCAGTCTGGCGGAAGCTGCGCAGGAGCTGCAATTGTCCAAGACAACCATATCCCGTGCACTTTCCGGAAAAGGAAGGATCGGGAAAGAGACACAGGATCGTATTGCGCGTTTCCTTGAGGAACAAAACGCAGTGGTAAAAACCAGAAGTGGCATGGAGAAGAGCAAAAATATTGCAATCCTTTTTCCTTCCCATGCAATCGTTGCAGAAACCCCTTTCTTCCAGAACTGTCTGGACGGTGTTTATGCCTATTGCAGTCAGAAAGGGTATGATCTTTTCTATGTATCGGAAAAGAATGACGATCTTTCAAAATTAAAACAACTGTTGGATAGGAAGAAGGTAGACGGTTTTATTCTGACCCACTATCAACTGGGGAATAACCTGATTCAATACCTGCAGATGAAGAAGGTACCGTTTGTCCTTATCGGCTCCATTGACGATGATTCAGTGATCCAGGTGGACAGTGATCATAAAGCGGCAGGAATTGAACTGGCATCCATGTTATTGAGAAACGGGGAGAAGAACATAGCGCTGCTTTCGGCTGACAGCAATAATATGGTCAATCGGTACAGATGTGAAGGATTTTTGGGTGTGATCTGTCAAAAAGGAAGCAGTAATAACCAGGAACTGTTTTTTCAGAATGTGGATGGGCCTATGGAACTGGACCGGGCTGTTTTAAAAATCGTGGACAATAAGGCGGATTGTGCAGTGTGTACGGATGACGCCCTGTGCAAAAAGCTTGTTCGCAAGCTTCAGGAATATGGATGCCGGATACCAGAGGAGATCAGGGTCGCGTCCATGCACGACAGTATCCATATGGAAATGAACAATCCTCCAATTACGGCCATCCGGGTGGATGGTCATCAATTGGGATCAATAGCAGCAAAGGTTCTGATCGGAATGCTGGAAGGGAAAAAGATGCCGATTAAGAGTTGTGCTAATTACGAAATCCGCCTGAGACAATCGACAAAAAGAAAGAAGGAGAAACTGATATGAAACAAAAAAATAATTTTCTCGGTAAGCTGAAACGATATCGGGTTTTATTGTTAATGCTCCTTCCGGCCGTACTGTATGTAATCCTATTCAACTATATTCCAATGGCCGGGATCGTTCTGGCATTTAAGAAATATAACTATGTAGACGGTATCTTTGGGAGTCCATGGAATGGGGTGGATAATTTTAGGTTCTTTTTTAAATCCGGTCAGGCATGGAAAGTGACCAGGAACACATTCTTGTATAATGCGGCCTTTATTATCGTCAATAACATTTTGCAGCTGGCGGTGGCAATTTTTCTGGTGGAAATCAAAAACAAGAGATTTCGGAAAGTTTCTCAGTCCTTTATGTTCTTGCCCTATTTTATTTCATGGGTCGTGGTATCCGTAATTGCCTTCAATATCCTGAGTTACGACTATGGAATCGTGAATAAGGTGATTGTTGCGTTCGGCGGAGAAAAAGTAAACCTGTATAACATGCCGAAAATATGGCCTCTAATTATTATTGTATTCAATGCCTGGAAAAGTGTGGGCTATGGCTCCATTCTTTACCTGGCTTCCATTATGGGAATTGACACATCCATCTACGAGGCAGCCGAGATTGACGGAGCGGGGAAATTGCAGCGCATTTTTAAAATTACCATTCCGATGGTGCGTCCTACCATGATCATTTTGGTGCTGCTGGCAGTAGGCGGAATTTTCAGAGGAAATTTTGATCTGTTTTACAATTTAATCGGAACCAATGGCACGTTGTATGATGTGACGGATGTGATCGATACGTTTACCTTCCGTGCACTCATCAACAACAATGATATTGGAATGGCTGCAGCATCCGGCTTTTTCCAGTCCGTTTTATGCTTTGTAACCGTTGTTTTCGCAAACCGTTTGGTTTCGAGCTACGATAAGGATTATGCATTATTTCATTATTTTAGGAGAGAATGCGATGAAGAAAAAAAGTTTAAAGAAGTCAGGACGAAAAAAGATCAGTGGTGTAAATGTGGTTGGATACCTATTTTGCGGACTGATAGCGCTTGTTTGCCTGATTCCTTTTATCATGGTGCTGGCAGCATCATTTACTTCGGAAGAAGCGATTTCCTTATATGGATTCAGTCTGTGGCCGAAAGAGTTTTCCTTGGAAGCATATAAGGCAGTTTTCAAGTCGCCGGCGGTAGTCGCGAAAGCCTATCTTGTCACGATCACGCTGACTTTAGCAGGTACGGCGATAGGCTTGTTGCTGCAGACTATGACCGCATATGTCCTTTCCAGACGAGATTTTGAATGGCGAAGCGGTTTCTCTTTCTTCTTTTATTTTACGACTTTATTCAACGGAGGATTGGTTTCCATATACATCCTGATGACAAGATATCTGGGATTGAAAAATTCCTACCTGGCGCTGTTGCTTCCGTTGCTTTTTAACGTTTATAATCTGCTGATTATGAAAAGTTACATGTTGTCTGTTCCAGAGTCTTTAATCGACGCTGCGAAAATCGACGGCTGCGGGGACTTTATGATGCTTTTCCAGGTGGTTATGCCACTGGTTCGTCCTGCTCTGGCGACGGTAGGTCTTTTCATTGCACTGGCTTATTGGAATGACTGGTATAATGCAATGCTTTATATATCGGACAGCGAAATGTTTCCGCTGCAGTATTTCCTTTATGAACAAATCAACAATATTCAGGCATACCGAAAGATTTTGTCCAGTGCTGCCAGTGGCGCAGTAGCAGCGGCATTCAACTTGCCAACCCAGTCCCTCAAGATGGCACTTACGGTAGTGGCGACCGGTCCTATCGTTTTTGCCTATCCGTTTGTACAGAAATATTTCGTTCAGGGAATCACCATCGGTGCTGTAAAAGGATGATGAAATTAAGAAGCGCAACGTTGCGCACGGTTTCCTGCAAAAACTGGTTGATATTGCAGGAAGTTGAAAAAAATATTTGGGTTTTATGCGAATTGATGAAAAAAAAGAAATAAGCTACTATTTTCTTATGAAGAAAATGCTGCTTCATAAAGGGGAAAACACATAGGGCATAGAAAAGGAGGTTCTTTATGAAAAAGAGACTGTTGTCTGTATTGCTGTCAGGCGCATTATTGGGTACGCTTTTCCTTGGGGGGTGTGGATCGGAGGCGACACAAACCCAGAATAGCACAGAAGGTGCAGCGAGCACTGCTGTTTCGGAGAGCGAGGGGAAAACCTATCGGGGAAATGACGTTTCAGAACCGGTAACGATTAAGATGTACCTCATTGGGGATCGCACACCGGATTTCGACCTTGTGTATGATGAAGCAAATAAGAAACTGGAGGAAACCGTAAACGCCACGGTAGAAGTGGAATTTTTATCCTGGGCGGAGCACGATACCAAATATTCCCTTTTGTTTTCTTCCGGAGAAGATTTCGACCTGATTTTTACAGCTACAGGATGGGCTCATTACAGTGAAACGGCTAATATGGGCGGATTTTATGAGCTTACACCAGAATTTATTTCTACTTACGCTCCGGACATCCAGGCAGTAGCACCGGAAGATGCTTGGGAACAGGCCCAAATCGACGGAAAAATTTATATGGTGCCCTGTTATAAAAATGAGTACGCGAGTGGCGGCAACCTCTTGGTAAGAGGCGACCTGATGGAAAAGTACGGCTATGAAGATATTACCAGCAGGGACGAGCTGGAGGCATTCCTTGATGATGTATGTACAGGAGAAGCTTCCGTATCTGCATTAGGAACGGGCGGCGGAGAATTTCAGGATCTGTACGAATGGCTGACCCTTGGATATTCCGCTATCAACGGAGATGATAACAAGCTGTTCATGTATCATTATGCGGATCCTTCGGATCTGGAAGTCCGTTATATTCTGGACTGGGATGAGTTTTCCGATTATTGTCATAAAATGCAGGAGATGTACGAGAAGGGCTACTGGTCAGCAGATTCGCTGAATTCACAGGATGAAAAGCAGGACAATTTCTTGAACGGAAAGTCAGCTGTAATGACGTGGAACCTGAGCAATCAGCTATCGTATGGACGAATCGCAAATTCGGAACATCCGGACTGGAACAGCAGAATCATTGATTTTGCTCCTGACCTTGCACAGAAAGTCTATCCATATACCAATAACGGTGTGGCAATTAACAGAAACAGTCGTAATAAAGAAAGAGCAATGATGGTTCTGAACGAGTTTTATACCAACCCGGAAATTTATGATCTGACCAAACTGGGTATCGAAGGAGTACATTGGGAAGCAGTTGGCGAGGATCAGTATAAGCTGTTGGATAAGAATTCGGATTATGGTGTAGACGCAAACTGTAACTGGGGATGGACAAACGAAGCGATCAACCGAACAGAATATGTGGAAAATCCTACTCTGCTGGATGAGACCTACACAGGAATCATTGAAGGCTATGCGAATAAAATCAAGCATCATACATTGGATGCGTTTGTATTTGACCCGACGCCGGTGAATACGGAAATCGCCATCATCAGTACGTTGATGGACAAGTATTATAAACCGCTGAATCTTGGCATGGCGAAGGATGTAGATGCCACTCTGGAAGAGTTTTCAGAAAAAATGGAAGATGCCGGAGTTCAAAAGGTAATCGATGAAATGAACCGACAGATAGAGGAATTTGTTGCACAAAGACAGTAAAGAGAGTTTTTTAAAGGAGAAACGCTTATGAGAGCATATGATCCGGGAAAGATCGGATGTTATGCCGGATGGAGAAGGTACGAAAAGAACCCGATAATCGGTGAACAAATCGGGGAAGTTTCCGATCCAATGGTCCTTCCAATAAAAGATAGATTTCATCTGTATTACAGTCATCGATTTCTGAAGAAAATCCTGGTGGCGGTAGGAGAAAACGGATTGGATTTCCGCCCTTTCGCAGAAGACGGGGTAACGGAGGAAAAAACAGAATCCAAAGCCTATGTGATCGGTGACACATTTTACTCTGATGGAGGAGATTTTGGCTATTCCCTGATAAGGCGTCCAGAGCTGAAATGGGAAGCTGCTGTTTGCCAGCCGTTTGTTTTGTTTGCCAAAGGTAAGTACCACCTGTTTTATACAGGAAAGCGGTATGATCCGGTGACAGATGGATACGATCGGTCTGTGATCGGACATGCGACAGGAAATAATGCAATGAACTGGATGGCATCCAGATAGCCTGTTTTGGAGCCTGATCTTTTGTGGGAGAGAAATGCGGTCTGCTATCCCTGTGTCATCTGGGATGAAAAGGAAGACCTCTTCAAAATGTGGTATTCCGCAGGAGATATAGAGAAACCGCTGGCAATTGGCTATGCAGTCAGTCGTGACGGTGAACACTGGGAAAAACCCTATTCAGAGCCCGTTCTGAAAAAGGACAACAGTGTATTGGAAAAAGAGAGAGTGGGCGCGTGTCATGTGCTTCGGGACGGAGAACAGTATGTGATGTTCTACACTGCCTGGCAGGATGCCTTTAAGTCCAGAATCTGTCTGGCCAGGTCTGAAGATGGAATTTGTTGGGAAAGACATCCCAACAATCCAATCATTACAGGAGGTCAGTTTGGTGCATGGGATGTGGAAGCGGTGTGCCGTCCGGCGGCAGTGCATCTGGAGAACAAGTGGATCTGTTATTATACCGGCTGTGCCAGAAAAAACCACAGAATTGGTGCATTGATCCATGAAGGAGACGATCTGGGATTTTGCGGAGGACCAAAATGATAGAACAGGATCTGACAAAAATCGGTTGTCATGGAAATTGGCGTCGATATAAAAATAATCCGATACTGAAGGACGATTGGGGAGAGACTTTTGATGTCACCGTAATCCAGGTAGGGGAAAAGCTCAGGATGTATCTGTCTTGGAGAAGTACGAATAGCATTGCATTCGTAGAAGGTGTAGACGGGGTACACTGGAGTGAACCGGTTATTGTTTTGTCTCCGGATTTTACTACAGGATGGGAAGATGATATCAACCGTCAGATCGTACTGGAAAAAGACGGAAAATATCTGATGTGGTATACCGGCATGAAATTCTTAGGTGCAGGAGAGCGAATGAGCAGCGGCAGATCCTGCATCGGATATGCAGAGAGTGAAGACGGAATCCATTTTACCAGGAGAAAAGACCCGGTAATGGAACCGGAAGAAGCCTGGGAAAAAACAAACCTGATGTGTCCTCATGTATTGTGGGATGAAGAACGGAATATTTTTAGAATGTGGTATTCGGCAGGAGGTTTCTGGGAGCCGGATCAGATTGGATATGCAGAGAGTGAAGACGGGATCCATTGGAAGAAACACCCGCAAAACCCTATTTTCAGACCTGAGCCTACACATTTCTGGGAGAAAGAAATTGTTTCTGCCTGCCAAATCTTTCCGATGGATGGATATTACTACATGTTTTATATCGGATTTGAAGACATGTATAAAGCAACGATCAACGTCGCAAGATCGAAGGATGGAATCGAAGGATGGGAACGGTATCCGCATAATCCGATTCTGTCTGGCGGCCCGGAAGGAAGCTGGGATGTAGAAGCTGTTTATAAGCCATGGGTTATGCACATGGATGGTCAGTGGTTGCTGTGGGCAAACGGAAGAAGAGCTGCAGTAGAACAGGTAGGACTGTATATTCACGACGGCGACAACATGTTTGAGGACTGGAATGACTGACAGGAGAAAATTGTGAAGAAAAAGTGGAAAAAGCTTGTTCTGACCGAAGTCAGTCCGTCTGGGTGGTTGAAAGAGCAGATGCAAATGCAGATGAACGGGCTTACCGGTTGTCTGCATGAAAAATGGGATAGTGTCGGTACCTATTCCGGCTGGTTGGGAGGTACTGGAGAAAGCTGGGAACGTGGTCCCTATTATCTGGATGGGCTACTGCCACTATCCTATTATCTGAAGGATGAGAAACACTTTGAAATTTGCAAAAAATTTCTGGACTGGACGTTAAAGAGTCAGGATAACGAAGGAAATTTCGGACCGGAACAGACCAAGGAAGATTATTGGTCTCGTTTCATAATGTTGAAAGTGATGATTCAATATTATGAAATAACGAAAAAGGAAGAGATTATTGAATTTATTGAAAACTATCTGAAGTATTTAAAAACAGCCATAGAAGACAGACCTTTAACAGGATGGACCCAGGCACGGATAGGAGACGTGCTATATGTGATCAAATGGTTGTATGAACGTTTCCCGGCGGAATGGATGATGGACCTACAGAGGGAAATCCGCAGACAGGCAATCGACTGGACCTCCCTGTTTGCTGATTTTCCTTATCCCAGACCCACTGCCCATTACTATGACTGGAATGCTTTGAAACGCTTTCAAAATGAGGAAGTGGTGCAGCTGATGCAATATCATCAGACGCATGTAGTAAATGTGTCTATGGGTCTGAAATATGCTGCAATGGAATACTTTTTCGACGGAGATGATGAAAAAAAGAAGCTGGGAATCGAGGCACCGGGAATCGTGGAGAAATACCATGGGATAGCCAGTGGAGCGATAAACGGGGATGAACATTTGAGCGGCGGATCACCGTCTCAAGGAGCAGAGCTGTGCGGCGTTGTGGAACAGATGTTTAGCCTGGAAACGATGATGGAAGTATTCGGGGAACCCGAACTGGCAGACCGGCTGGAAAGAGTTGCATTTAATGCCTACCCGGCATCGATCAGTGAAGATTACATGGCGCATCAGTATTTGCAGCAGGCGAATCAGATTCTCGTTTCCAATGCAAAACGTAACTGGTTTAATAATGGGGACGATTCTAACCTGTTCGGACTGGAGCCTAACTTTGGATGTTGTACGGCAAACATGCATCAGGGATGGCCGAAATTTGTACAGCACCTATGGTTTTGGGAAGACAATTGCCTGGTATCTGCAATTCCGGTGCCGAACCATCTTGAGACGAAGTCAGAAGGCAAGAGAATTGTGATTGACGTGGAAACGGACTATCCATTTGGAGACATCGTTACTTATCTGGTCAGGGAAGCTGAAACGGACGTCAAACTGAAAATCAGAATACCGGGATGGTGTGCGAATCCGGAACTCCTGACAGAAGGGGTAAAGGCACGCAGGGAAGGAAAGAATTTCTGGATTGTGGAACATCTGGTATCGGGAAGCAGAATTACAATTCGGTATCCGATGGATGTACGCTTCAGTAAGTGGTATCACGATAGCGTTGCAGTGGAAAGAGGAAGTCTGGTTTATGCTTTGAAAATGGAAGAAAACTGGGAAAAAGAGGGGGAATGCTGTGGAATTGCTGATTATCATATCAGCAGCACAGAACCATGGAATTATGCCCTCAATCTTCAGGATATTCCAAAGACAGAGATCTACGGGAAGAGAAAGAATCCATTTTCCCATGAAATGCCATCTTCACAGATCCGGATAAAGGCAAAACGAGTGAAAGAATGGGAAATGGTCTGTAATAGCGCTGGTCCGGTTCCGGACAGCCCTGTTTCCTCCACAGAAAAAGAAGAACAGATTACGCTGATCCCCTACGGTGCTACCGCATTGAGGATTTCTCAGTTTCCATATTATTAATATGTTAGTGCCCATCGCCCATCTGTAAGCAAGCCTTATAGTGGATTCTTTTTGAGGAATGAAAGTGCTGCACTCCGTAAAACACTGGGATGCAGCACTTTTTGTCATAAAAGAAAAATGTACAGAAAACTTTTTATTCATGACAATAGAATGCTCGCAGAGCGTGCATTCTATTGTTGAAAACCATAATATATAGAACAGACTCTGCGATCGGCAGGGGCATATGAGGTAGAGAGAACGTGAGAGTACAATGGAACAGAAATTCTAAACTGTCTTATACACCGCAGTTTCTGACACTGGACAATACTCCGTGGTTTCCCCTGATGGGCGAGATTCATTACAGTAGGGTTTCCAACGGACGATGGGAGGAAGAGCTGTATAAGATGAAAGCCGGGGGAATAGACCTGGTGTCGGCATATACCATCTGGATTCACCATGAAGAAGTGGAGGGAGAATGGGATTTTTCGGGGGATCGTGACCTGCGGAAGTTTCTTCAGACAATAAAGAATTGCGGTCTTCATTGCATTCTGAGAATCGGGCCGTGGGCACACGGAGAGGTTCGAAATGGCGGATTTCCGGACTGGCTGATGCGGAAGGAAAAAGAAGGGCAGCTGGTAACAAGAACCAATGATCCGGAATATCTTCGCTATGTCAGGGAATTTTACGGGAAAATTGCAGAGCAGTCCAGAGGACTTCTTTTGTCTGATGACGGTCCGGTTGCTATGATACAGATTGAGAATGAGTATGGTCATGTGGGCGGAAGAACCGGAGAAGAAGGAGAAGCACACATGCGTATGCTGAGGCAGGTTGCCAAAGAGGTCGGACTGGAGGTTCCGATTTACACGGCAACCGGATGGGGAGGAGCTGTGACAGGCGGAATGCTTCCTGTTATGGGTGGCTACTGCGAGGCTCCCTGGGATCAGCGGCTGACAGAAATTGAGCCCTCGGGGAACTATCTGTTCACGAAAGAAAGAAATGATCACAACATCGGGTCTGACCATGGACTCGGGGTTGGAATTACTTTTGATATGGAACAGGTTCCATATCTCACCGCAGAGCTCGGAGGGGGTCTGCAGGTGACAAAACACCGGAGGCCTGTAGTAACCGGTAGAGATACCGAGGCAATGACACTTGTCAAGCTGGGAAGCGGCTGCAATCTTCTCGGATATTACATGTATCATGGAGGAACCAATCCGGAGGGAAAGCGGACAACGCTGCAGGAATCCCGGGAGAACGGATATCCAAATGACCTTCCTGTGAAAAACTACGACTTCAATGCACCAATCCGTGAGTATGGACAGCTGTCGGACAGCTATCGGAGAATACGGAGATTATCGTTGTTTCTTCATGATTTTGGAAGTGATCTGGCTCAGATGACCTATATCCCGCAGCCGGAGAACCCAGGGAAGCCGGAAAACTTTTCTGCGCTTCGCACAGCCGTCCGATGTAATACGAAAACGGGGGCAGGTTTTCTGTTTGTGAATAATTATGTCCGGCACTATCCTATGCCAGAACATCGGGAAACCGCGCTGCAGGCTTTCGGAAAAGACGGAAGAGAGGTGTATGCAGATTTTGGTAAACAGGATATCCTGGATGGAGATTACTTCTTTTATCCCTTCCAGATGCCGCTGGGTAAGCGTGCTGTTCTGGAAAAGGCCAGGGCAATTCCGCTGTGCATGCTCCGGAATGAAAAGGGAGAGCCGGATACCTATGTTTTCTATACCAGAAATGGTGTAGATCCGGACTTTTGTGTGAGGGGAGATACTTCTTCTATCACGATACTCACACTTTCTGAAGAGAAAGCACTTCATGCACAGAAAATCATTCGGGGTGGAAGAGAGATTCTTGTGATTTCGGAAATGGATCTGTATCAGAGGGAGAATGGGACAATTGCAGGACTTCTTCGGACGAAAAAAACGGCAATGCCGGAAGTCAGAGCCTATCCTTTACCAGAGCATGCGATTTTTGAAATGGAGCAGGTGGATGCGAATACCTTCCGGAGATGTGTGAGTGTTTCGAATCCGGTTCGCTGCAGATTGACGGGAAGGATGGAAACCGAAGATGGAACAGATCTGGTCCTTTTGATTCACGTTGAGGGAATTAGAAAAGAGCTGGAGGAGGCATTGTTGATTCTGAGCTATGAGGGAGAGTATGCCGAGCTCTATCAGGACGGAAGGTTGGTGGCTGACAGCTTTTATACCGGTCAGTCCTGGGAAATCGGGCTAAAGGAGCTTGCCCATCAGCAGGAGGCAGATCTGATCGTTGTAATTCATCCGCTGAAGGAGAGCGCAGGAATTTATCTGGAAAAATGGCCTGTAATGAAGCACCATAGGGCTTGCAGGTTGGTAAATGCGGAGACAGCGGCGATCATTCGGGTTGAGTGAAAACAGGGAAGCGATAGGAATAAAGACATGAATACCAATGGGGAGTCTGTCACAGGATGTAAACGTCAAATCCTGCGCCTTGGCTAATTAGTTTTTTTATGCCACACTCTAAATGACACGAAAAAACTATTAGTTTTTTAGAGGAGGCTAAAGCGCATGGATCAATTAACTCACACTGTCCGCAGGTCGAACTGGATAAACATCATTCGACAGTGCCAGGACAGACCGGCAGGCACTACGGCAAAGCAGTGGCTTGCTGAAAACGATATTTCTGAAAAATCTTACTATTACTGGCTCCGAAAGATCCGCCGGGAAGTCTGTGAACAGGAGGAACTCCAGAAAGTTACCAACCCATCTGCCCTCTCTTTTGTAGAAATCCCGGTAAAAACTGCTCTGGACATAGCACCAGTGCCAACCGTCCCTGCAACAATGACTCCGGTTGCTGTAATCAGATCTGGCCGCCTGACGCTGGAATTATCAAACGATATTTCAGAGTCCCTGCTTTGCAGGCTGTTGCAGGAGGTGCTTCATGCTTGAAGATGCTGCCGGTATCCGCAGAGTCGTGATTGCCTGCGGATATGTGGATCTGCGCAAAGGGATCGATGGGCTGTCCATGATCATCGGAGACAGATACCATCAAAATCCTTTTGAAAAGGGAACTTTATTCCTATTCTGTGGCAGACGGTCCGACCGCATCAAGGGACTTCTGTGGATGGGAGACGGTTTTCTTCAGCTCTACAAACGGCTGGAGGCAGGTTCCCTGTCCTGGCCGAGAACCAGCGAAGAGGCCGCAGACCTTACAGAGGAACAGTTCCGTTATCTTATGATTGGGCTGAATCCCCTGAACCCCAAAGTCAGGGAAGTAACACCGCAAAAGCCCACCTGATCTTTGTGCAAAACATAGATTTTTTATGCCTGTTATCCAGTCAGATTCATTCCCGGTGTTACAGCCTCTTCGGACGCTGTTTCATGGTCTGTGACGTATCCACAGGAGAATCCGGATAAAAT
>OGZO01000768.1_pt1 | contig 24169 bp, 24 predicted proteins | sample 1576721 | NCBI WGS metagenome assembly OGZO01 (sample SAMEA3541516, study PRJEB24748) | human gut metagenome | biome: human gut; feature: human-associated habitat; material: faeces | place: China | collected 2012 | reverse complement strand
GTTATGGGCGGTGGTGGCCAGCACCACCAGCGGGGCCAGCGCGTTCCCACACGCGCATACGCAAATGATCCTTGTCGATCACATTGATAAATTCGGTGTTGACCCGCTCCGGGAAAAGTTCATGTTTTTCAAAGACCGGACCCACTTCCTCCAGCGGAAAATCTCTGACATCCTCCCCGATAAAGGTGATGCAGTGCGGATTTCCCATAGATACGCAGGTAATATCATAAGACCTGGCCTTGATCTCTAATGGCTCCGCCACGATCGCTTCCCTTCGATCGTCCGCCAAGCCAAGGACAGATGCTTTGACGGGAACCTGCGCCGGAATGAGTTCCGGCTCTCCCATATCGACACGCACCTTACTGACCTTGCCATCTTCTACCGTCAGTTTCAATGTCTTGATGCCGGAAAGGGTGTTGACCGTGATCGTCGTCTTGTCTGTCAGACCATGGTCATAGACATATTTTGCAACACAGCGGATGCCGTTTCCACACATTTTCCCACGGGAGCCATCTGCATTATACATGTCCATTTCAAAGTCTGCCACATCAGACGCTTTTATCAGAATCAGCCCATCCGAACCAATGCCAAAATGACGGTCACTCACTCGAATGGCGGTTTCTGAAATATTGGGAATGACTTCCTTTGTGCAATCTACATACACATAGTCATTGCCACATCCATGCATTTTTGTAAATTTCATATGACTTTCCTTTCTCTTCTTTTTCTAACAGACCTGCTCAAAGACCGATTCCAAGCCCCACCGCAAGAAGAAGCGGTATTGCCACACCGGGTAGCCATCCCAAGAAAAAGGATGTGCTCTGCCGTAAGATCTGATTCTCCAATAGCATAGAATAATCTGCAAATTTTTTATCTATCTTAGCACCATAAAAGGCTGTTAGCAAACAGTAAGCAAGGCTGCATAGGAGAAAACCAAGACTTTCTAATATGCCAAAAGAAAACGCTAATCCCAGGAAAATACAAGATACGACCGCAACCGGAATGGTGATAAAAAGGTTTCTCTTGACCAGCAGTCCCTCCATATCTTTCTCCTCCATAGGCATAGATTCCATGATCCAATGCCGCTTTCCCTCCATGGAAAATCCGCAGTAACTACTGCTTCCCATACCGAGCAGTGCCAACAGTAGACAAAGGATCACAAGGTCAACACGTCCTCTGTCACAGTCAGCATATAAAAATTGCCTGATCTCCTGCGCCCTCAACAGGCAAAACGCACTCGACATAAGCGCATACATGGGGCCGATCAGCGTACTTACCATATAAGACCGCGAATGGATCCACTGACTCCATAGTCTTTCTTCCAAAGCCCGATGCTTGGTTTTTGCCTCCTGTGTGCCATAAGAAAACGTTTTATATACTTTTGGCGCGCGCAGTGCCAGCACGATTTCCTGATAGGCGACCAGCATAAATAAAAAGAAGAATAAAAACCAGACGGAGGAGGCTACCAAAAACAGGAAGAAAAAGGCTCCGTTATTTTCCACAACACCATTTTGATACATCCTGCCAAAGGAGTAGTTGGCACAGATTGCCCGGATGATCTCAGACTGATCTTTATGCATCGACACCGCATTGGATACATTTCCTATGGAATTTCCCACCAGAAGTCCCATGACAAAAAGCACTGCCAGCATGATCATCGAATGCAGTAAGTTGCTGTTTTTGACGGAACAAAGGATGAGTGCCAGGAAAATACCCGCCAGAGATGCGATCCCGGTGATCGGCAGACAGGTAAAACATAGCCCCACGATCCAACGTCCCAAAAAGCCCCCATCTACAGAAACTGCCATCAGATATGCCTGTAAAAAAGGAATATTGCTCAAAAGAACCAGTATGGTACATTCTACATACAAGCGTAAAAAGATCAAAAACACATGCCAAAAGGTACTGATGGGCAAGGATAAAAGAAATAGGGCATTATCATCACCGGCTAAGAGTTCATTGATCTTGATCATAGTAAAGATCAGCGTGAGAAGGCTTCCCAGCAGATAGCCTAAGACCGGTAAGACTCCTGCAAGCCCGCCCTTTGACAAAGTCTGTCCCAGATAATAGCAGACACCATACAGAACAAATGCCAAAAGCAGTGGCACCAGACTTCGCAAAAAGAAAGCGATTTTTGCTTTGCCGCTTTTTGCATAACGGAATTCGCTAAAACGAAAGATCCCATCCAACTGTAATTTCATCAAAAGTGCCAAACTACGCATGGCTTTCCACCTGCGCTTTCGCGAGTTCTAACTGTTCCAAAAAGACCTCCTCCAAGGAAGCCTCCCTGGTCAGTTCCTCTACACTTCCACTCACAACGATATGCCCATGATCGATCATGGCGACCTTGTCACACAACTTTTCTGCCACTTCCAACACATGGGTCGAAAAGAAGATAGCACTTCCCTGTGCACACAAGGCGCGCATCTCTTGCTTTAATACCGCAGATGCCTTGGGATCCAAGCCCACAAAAGGTTCATCTAAGACCAATAACCTGGGCTGGTGTACAAAGGCACTGATCAGGGCTACCTTTTGCTTCATACCATGGGAATAGGAAGATATCAGATCTCCCAAGGCTTCCTTGATCTCAAAGGCATCCGAGATCTTCTCGATACGTTCTGTCCGCACCTCCGTCGGCACTTCATAAATATCTGCGATGAAGTTGATATAAGAAATCCCAGTCATATATTCATACAGATCGGGATTATCCGGGATATATGCCATCTTTTTCTGGCATTCTTTCTTGGCTTCCCAAAGTGTTTTCCCATCAATATAGATTTCTCCATTATGGGAGGATAAGATGCCAACAATCGACTTGATCGTTGTAGATTTGCCGGCGCCATTGTGCCCGATAAAGCCAAAGATCTCTCCTTCCTCTACCTCAAGTGACACATGATCCACTGCCGGCTTTTGTCCATCATAAGATTTTGTAAAATCTTTTAGTTGCAATACTGTCGCCATTTGCTTCCCCTCAGCACTCCTCTTTTCTATACATCCTGCACGTATTTTAAGACAGTCTCATAATTGAGATTGCCGCCAAAAAGATCCAGTGCCGAACCGATCGTGATATTGATCCTGCCGTCACCGATCTCCTTGATGTGTGTAATGTCCTGATAATCAGAAATACCTCCCGCATAAGTGATCGGGATCTTGCCCCAGTCTCCCAAAAGGCGGACCAGATCTTCCTCGATCCCCTGGCACTTGCCCTCGACATCCGCCGCATGGATCAAGAACTCATCACAATAGGAAGAAAGCCGATCCAGTAACTCTGTCGTGATCTTTTCCTTGGTAAAATGCTGCCAACGATCTGTCACAATGAAATAATCGTCATCTGCCCTGCGTGCAGAAAGATCTAAGACGATATGTTCCTTGCCAACCGCCTCCACCAATCTGCCTAAATTCTGGTAATTGACCTTGCCATCAGAAAAGACATAGGACGTCACGATCACATGACTGGCTCCTTCCGCCAAAAAAAATGCAGCATTGTCCGCTGTAATGCCTCCACCGATCTGCATGCCTCCCGGGTAAGTATGGAGTGCCAAGAGTGCCTGTTGTCTGGTTGCCTCATAGTAGGGACTGTCCGACTTGTTCAGCATGATCACATGCCCGCCTTTCAATCCATCCTTTGCGTAAAAGTCTGCAAAAAAATCAGCATCCCGCTTAGATACAAAATTCTCATTTGCCTGATCGCCCTCATCCTGCAAAGAAGCTCCAACGATCTGTTTCACCTTGCCATTGTGTATGTCGATACACGGTCGGTATTCCATAATAATATGTAGTTTCCTTTCTTAAAAAATCATTTGGATTGAGCATAGCACACTTTGTACGAAAAAGAAACCTTTTGTTCTACTTGCCTATCCTCTGCTATTTTGTTAAAATATCATATTAAAGTAGGGCTTGGTTGTCTTGCCGAACCTGCTAAAATATGAAATACGAGTGAAAAGAAAGAGAGGAAAACACACAATGGGTACAATTATTGGCGAAGGCATTACTTTTGACGATGTATTATTAGTCCCTCAGTATTCTGAGGTTACCCCTAATATGATTGATCTGACTACCAATCTGACCAAAAAAATCAAGTTAAACATTCCTATGATGAGTGCAGCAATGGATACGGTTACCGAATCCAAGATGGCGATTGCCATGGCTCGTCAGGGTGGTATCGGTATCATTCACAAGAACATGTCAATCGAAGCACAGGCTGAAGAAGTAGATAAGGTAAAGCGTTCTGAGAACGGCGTTATCACAGATCCATTTTATCTTTCACCGGAACATACCTTAAAAGATGCTGACGAACTGATGGCTAAGTTCCGTATTTCCGGTGTACCGATCACCGAGGGAACCAAGTTAGTCGGTATCATCACCAACCGTGATCTCAAGTTTGAAACTGATTTTTCTAAAAAGATCAAAGAATCTATGACTTCTAAGGAAGACGGTCTGATTACTGCCAAAGTCGGTATTACCTTAGATGAAGCAAAAGCAATTCTTGCAAAGGCACGCAAAGAGAAGTTACCAATCGTGGATGATGACTTCAATCTCCGTGGTCTGATTACAATCAAGGATATTGAAAAGCAGATTAAGTACCCATTGTCTGCAAAGGATGACCAGGGTCGCCTGCTCTGTGGTGCCGGTGTTGGTATCACTGGAAACATGATGGAACGTGTTGAGGCTCTTGTAAATGCCCATGTTGATGTTATCGTTATGGATTCTGCTCATGGTCATTCTAAGAACATCATTGAGGCTGTTAAGAAAGTTAAGGCTACTTATCCGGATCTTCAGGTTATCGCAGGTAACATCGCTACCGGTGATGCTGCAAGAGCATTGATCGAAGCCGGTGCCGACGCTGTCAAGGTTGGTATCGGACCTGGATCTATCTGTACGACCCGTATTGTTGCCGGAATTGGTGTTCCACAGATCACTGCGATCATGGACTGCTATGCCGTTGCCAAAGAATATGGTATCCCGGTTATCGCTGATGGTGGTATCAAGTATTCTGGGGATATCACAAAGGCACTTGCTGCCGGTGGTAACGTATGTATGATGGGTAGCATGTTTGCAGGTTGTGACGAGGCTCCTGGTACTTTCGAGTTATTCCAGGGAAGAAAATACAAGGTTTACCGTGGTATGGGTTCTATCGCTGCTATGGAAAACGGAAGTAAAGACCGTTACTTCCAGGAAGGTGCTAAGAAGTTAGTACCGGAAGGTGTGGAAGGACGTGTTGCTTACAAGGGATCTTTGGAAGACATGATCTTCCAACTCGTTGGTGGTATCCGTTCTGGTATGGGTTACAATGGATGTCCTACCATCCCGGAACTTCAGGAAAGAGCAAAATTTGTCAAGATTTCTGCTGCTTCCTTAAAGGAAAGCCATCCGCATGACATTCACATCACAAAAGAAGCACCAAACTACAGTGTGGACGAATAATTTTCACTTCAAATAGTAAGAAAAAGAACAGCCATGTCCTATATGTGACATGACTGTTCTTATATTTTATGCAATTTTTACCTTTTCCTACTCGTCACGAAAATGACCTGCTATGATATCAAAGATACACCAGATACCTCCGCCTGCCGTAGATGCAAGAAATATCTTGATAATGCAGATCAATAGGGATTTCTTTGTCAATGTTCCTGCCATAAATCCAACATAAAGGAAACGCACCGGACGGATGAACAACCAGTAACCGCCTACATAAATGGCAAGAATTGTTCCCAGCAAGCCCAAAAGCACTGCTGTCACTTTTCGTATGTTTTTCTTCATATTTTACTCTCCCATATATGGCTTGCGTCATCTAAAAGATCACATAAAAACCTAAAAATCCGATCAAAATTCCGAGAAATGCTCCCGCGATCACATCATGAATATAATGCACACCACCGATCACACGTATCAGGGCAAGAAATACACCCGCCACAAAGATCACACCTGCTATCACCGGAAAAACAGGCATAAAACTCATGCCGATGATAAAGATTGAAAAGACATGGCGGCTCGGAAAACTCTTTCCCTTTGTATCTTTTTGAATAAGTGGTCTGATCTGCATCTGCTCATAAGGACGTGGTGCGTTGTAAACACGTCGGAATATGCTGACAACCACAAAGGCAACTCCCGGCACTAAAACAGTGTGATATAGCATCTCATATTTTTCTGAAAAAAGCAAATACAAAAGAAGCATAGGATATGCTGCCATCGTAAGTAATGTGATCACACGGTTTAGCCCCAGCATAAGCCCAAGCATTCCCGGATGCTTTCGTAAAGCATCTGCCATCTGATTATACTGCTCTTCGCGCATCCTACTCCTCCTGCACTTCACCATGCGTATCAATATATTGATTGACATCTGTCAAAAACTGTTGCCAAGCATCCTCATGCTCTACATAATAAAGTGGGCATTTTTTACCCGTCACATCATAATGACGAATGACATCGTCCGTTGTCAACTGAAAACGTCCCATCAGATATGCCGTCAACTCCACAAGCGAATCGTAAGTCTGCTGATTAAACTTACCTGTTGCATCCGGGTGACAACACTCAATGGAAATCGTGTCGTTGTTTCTGTCATTGGAAGCATAACTGATCTCATTGGTTGGGATGCACTGCACGATCTCTCCGTCAAGACCCACAATAAAATGACTGCTGGCCATAGTCTCATGACTGTCTTTTAATCCTTCAAAATAATTACGGTTCTGGATCGCAGTGGAACCCGGATTGGCGGTATAGTGTATCACAATCCCCTTGACTTCATTCATCGCAAGTCCCGGTCTGGAATAATCATTGATGGATAAGAGTTCCACATCAAGTTGCGGCTGCTGACTCACTACCTTATGGGCTGTTCTGCCCGAAAATACTTCAACTACCTTGTGTCCGATTCCCAGAAGTATTGTGATGGCACCAACTGTTGCTAAAAAGAGAATCACGATCTCCAAGATCAATTTTTTCTTTTGTTTTTTTGTAAATTTATGTCTTTTCTTCTTCGTTGCCATAAATCTATTATAGCCTTTTTTTTCATTTTCTCAATGCACAATAAAAAAAAGGTGCCAGAAATAAACCAACACCTTCCTAAATGTACAAAGCTGGATATAAAACTCACGCTATGTATTATAAACTGTATATATGAACCTGGCCTGTAATCCCACTGCCGTCCTTTGGCACTTCCTTCGGACGTCCATACGGATCCGGTGTGCTGCTCATCTGGCGTTCCAGTGTTGTTGCGACCTCAATGCGGATCTTATTTTCGCCTGCTGCCAAGGCATCTGACAGGTCGAATACATAAGGGGCAAAGATCTGCAGTCCCAGATGCTTGTCGTTGACATAGACATCCACAGTCTCAAAGGCATCCGTAATCTCAAGCCAGTATCTCTTTCCGGCCTCTGCCCTTAGTGTATTCTCATATCGAATCCAACCGGAAAATTCCGGATCTACCTTGGCATAATCATCCGGGAAGGATACTTCTTCGGCATCGGAAAATGCAGGATAGTCGATACTCTTTACGGTACTTCGTTTCCATGTATGCAGAGGTGCCAGTTCTTTGGCTTCATCTGCAATTGCAGTCTCTTCCGTCACGGCACCAGCAAGCATTTGATCCGTCCCTGCATCCTGAGCCAGCAATAGGAAACGGCTCTTGCCCGGAGCAAGTCTCAGGCTGATTTTTCCATCCTTATCATCACTTGCATAGATTTTTTGCTCCCATGCATCATATACATAGACAGAAATTGTCTTTTCTTTTTCCTGCACCAGATCAAGACTTCCCTCGTAAACTTCCTTTCCTTCGTTGACCAGCATGTAGATCTGCATGCCGTCTTCCTTAATATAATGATAATAACGGATGTAGGAATCCTGCGGTGCTATGGTAATATCAGCCACTTCTTTTGTCTTCTCCGCGATGTCAGCCAAGCCTATGATCTCTGCGTCCGCGAGATTCTCTTCCAAAACCTGCTCTGATATTTCTCCATCAAACACTCCCTCCGGCTTCCCATCAACAAAATATACCGGCAGACCGGCGTCGGTAAGTTTCTTTACGTCTGATACAAATGCTGCATCCATAAACTGCATATACGGTACAAGAACTGCCTGATACTTCTGTGTATTGATCTGCAAACTGCCAGTTTCGATCTTTGTATGATATGTTTCCTTGTCTGAAAAAGCATCAAATGGGACAAAATCAAATTCCACCTGATTTTCCGCGAGGGCTCTTGCCACCTTTTCATCCGGCAGAACCTTTCCTGTCCACTCACCTTCTCCATGATAGAGCAAAGCCACCGGTGCCACATGTCTGCCACCGGAAATCAGTTCATTGGCACGATTCATATAAACCATCAATGGTCCAAATGCCTTATACTCCGGATTGTGTCCATGTGCATAGAAATGTGGTGGGCAGTCCGGATCCGGGAACTGTGCTGCACTAAAGGCATGCGGAACATAGTGGTTGACACCTCGCACCATAAAGTGATCTGCCAGATATTTTTCCAGACGAAGTCCCTCCTGCCATCCGTAGTTTCCAAAGATCTCACACATAGCATTTCCATGCTTTTTCTCGTCCAATGCTGCCAGCGAACTTGCCAATTTTCCAAGCATAAAGTGATAAAACTCACCATTTCTTACCTGAAATACACCAAGGTCATAATTATCATCTTCGCCCTGTGGATATACCTGTCCACCGATATCATCAATGCCTGCCATATCCTGTCCAAAAAGTGACCGGAAGTAGTGTCCTAACGTAGAACCTGTCCGGCAGTGCTGTCCGTTATCCTCAATGATATGTCCGATGTACTGCACACCGTGGTCGCGACACCAATCACCGATCTGGTAAGAAAAATTCTTCTCTACCAGTCGTGTCAGTATATCCATATATGTATATCTAGCTTTTGCGCGCTGACTCTCATCGCCCTCAGTCTCCCAGATCAAAGGCAGTTTTCGGGCAAAATCTGCACCCAGTTGCGCCTTTAAAGCCGCCTCCAATTCCTGTCCCCATGGGTAGTCCATATCAAAACCAATGCCCATCTCATGGTGCAGTTCATACAGATGACCATTACCGAGTTCCGGTTCATCTGAGAAAAATCCTGCGATCGTCTTGCCAAAATCACCTGCATAGTGCTCCCAATGCTTTTCATAGACGGCATCGATCAGCACCCGGCAGGATGCACCATCCGTCATATTGATATAGTCCGGGTGTGGACCACGGTTTCTTGTGGTGTTCATCTTGTACAAAACGCCATCTTCCTGTGGTGTATATGTGAACGTGCCGTCTTCTGCAACAAGTCCTGTCAGATCTTCTGCCCGTCCATCCGAAAAATGTACGGATATCCCAAGCAGTCTATCATCTGCAAATGCCGATTGCGGCTTGCTTTCATCCTTGCCGCCAAACATCATGGCAATCTGTTTTTCTACATCCCCAGGCTTCTTCTCATCCGGATGTTTCACCTGGTCTGCATCCAGCGACAAGACCTCCCCTGCTTTCAAAACATACTTCTGGCAGCAGATACTACGTCTGGCCAGAGAAAGCGGTTGGTCCTTCATGGCTCCGTTGGCAAAGCCAGTTGGGAAATGGCTGTCATCCAGAATCCACACCTTCATGTTACGTTTTCTCGCCTCGTCCAGGATCACATCCATATCCTGCCACCATTTGTCACCGCAGAAATCCGGATGTGGACGACTCTCCACACAGACCGCTCCAATATTTGCTTCATCAATCGCTCTCATGTAATCACGGAGCGTATCCTCGTCCTCTCCATGCTGCCAAAAGAATGGCAGAATGTAATTTTCATGCTGATCGTTTAAAATCCTCTCAATTGTTTGACTCATCGCCTATCCTCCTCGTTTTCCTATGTTTCAAGACAAATTTTCTCGAAAATATACTTATCTTATTTTAGATTATACGAATCTCCTAATTCCTCTGTAATCTCTGAACTTAGCCATTGTATTGACCAAACTTCACATTTATGTTATGAAATAATAAGATAGACAGGAGGACAGCACATGACACCGGAACATCTTGATGAATTTTTACGACAGGAAAACGACTATGAAAAGGATCCCAGCGCCACCTTTAATCTTACGGCTTTTAACGAGATCCTCTTACATATGACCTCTTTCCCCTACATAGAGGATTCTATGGCTTTTACAGAACATATGATAATTTCTGCCGATGGTGTTATTGCATCCAAGCAGGATCGTCATCATGCGGTACTTCCCCATGCGCATAACTGGATGGAACTGGCATATATGTATTCCGGTCACGCCGATCTCACCATTGCCGGTCAAAAGATTTCTCTGGTTCAAGGGCAATGTATACTGATAAACTACAATGTTTCCCATTCCTGCGCCCCATGTGGTCACGATGATATTTTGATAAACCTCCTTTTGAGCCGTAATTATCTGCAAACGAATTTCTTTAACCGTTTTTCAGACAGCGGTTCTCTCGCCCACTATCTGATTGCCTCGCTTAACAATGAAAATAGGGAAAACGGTTATATCCATTTTAAATCGGCCGACAATCGCAGGCTTTCCGTTTTTATGCGGGAATTTCTGTGTGAATACTACGACAAAAGTATCCATTATAATGACTATCTGGACAGCCTTACGACCCTGATCTTTTTGGAACTTTCCGACATTTATAAGGACGAATCCATCCGGGATGCATCAGAACACAATGAAATTCTTTCCATCCTTCGTTATATTGAAGGCAACTACCGCAACTGCACCCTAAAAAGTACCGCAGAATTTTTCCACATGAATCCCAATTATCTGTCCGGTTACATCCACAAACACACAGGAAAAACTTTTAAGTCGCTTATTCAAGAACAGCGGATGATGCTTGCCACAAGACTTTTAAGCAACTCCGATCTTCCTGTCACAGACATTGCCCTGCAGGCCGGTTATGAAAATATCACCTTTTTTTACAAGAAATTCCGTCAACTCCACGGATGCTCGCCGGCAGAATACCGGAAACAATTCCAATAAAAACCTTCCCATACAAAGGATTTCCATGTAAAATAACCTATTCAGACAAAAGTTATGCTAGAAAGGATATAAGTAGTAAATAAAAGGAACACCGCCTCTTTGATTATAAAGACCGGTGTTCCTTTTCTTATTCCTTAATTGGCATTTGTATTGTTTGGTTTGGTCGTTTTATTGTTGTCTGTCATATTGTCTGTGGCATTTTCCACACCATTGGTCACATCTTTGACACCATCGGATACGCCGTCGGTCACATCCTTAACGCCGTCGCCTACACCATCGACAACATCATCAATGATGCCGCCGCCATTCTCCTTCGTCTTTGTGTCATCACTTGTGTCCTTCTTGTTGCCTCCGGTCGCGTCGTTGACATTCTGCGTTTCGTTCTTATTATTGTCGGTTGTGTTCTTGTTGGTTCCGCAACCTACAAAAGTAGCGAGTGCCAATACCGAAAGTGCCAATACCAGCAGAAGTTTTCCTTTTTTCATCGCGATATTCTCCTTTACACAATTTACCTCGTTCCTTGCAAGGCATTTATAGTATGGCTTGGATTTTCTGTTTTTATACCTAGTCCTATGCGTTTTATCGTTTTCGCTTGAGTGGGAAGATCAGGGCTCCCAAATAACCAAAGATGAGTGCCGCCGAAATCCCCACAGCCCCGGCCTTGAGCCCACCTGCAAAAGTTCCTAAGAATCCCTGTTCTTCCACGGCTTCTTTGACGCCTTTCCATAAGACATTGCCAAAGCCAAGCAGGGGCACTGATGCACCTGCGCCTGCAAATTCCACAAAAGGTTCATAGATGCCGATGGCTCCTAAAAGTGCTCCTGTGCAGACCAGAAGTACCATGATACGCCCCGGCAACATTTTTGTTTTTTCCATTAAGATCTGTACCAGGGCACAGATCAGACCGCCAATGACAAATGCTTTTACATAGTCCATCATGCCACCTCCTCATGTTCGATCACGACACCATGCGCAATGCCTGGTACACTGTTGCCCTCATTGAAACTGACCGGAGATAAGAGCGCTCCCGTCGGAATAAATAAGATCCGTTTCCATTTGCCAGATATGACACGGGGCAGATAATAGGATGCCAACGTGACCGCTGAGCAGCCACAGCCGGAGCCTCCCGCACAGGTGTGCTGCTCGTCTGCATCAAAAATCTCCATGCCACAGTCATAGTGATTGTCTGTGATGTCGCATCCACCGATACTGCAAAGTTCTGCCAGGATCTCGCTTCCCACACTTCCCAGATCACCCGTGATGATGGCATCATAATCTTTGGGACTCCGCTCAAAATCTTTCATGTGGTTTAAAATGAGGGCAGATGCTGCAGGAGCCATGGCAGCCCCCATATTCTGTGCATCCCGGATGCCCAGATCCATGATCTTTCCCGTTGTGATGCCTGTGATCTTTGCCCCGGATTTAACCGTTCCCAAAATATAAGCACCGCTGCCTGTGACCGTCCATGTCGAACAAAGTGGTCTTTGGTTGGCATATTCTATAGGGAAACGGAATTGCCGCTCTGCTCCGCCAAAGTGTGAGGAAGTGACCGCAGCAACAAGATCAGCATAGCCTGCCGCAACGCTCATGGCTGCCAAAGATAAGGCTTCTCCCACCGTCGAGCAGGCACCATACAAACCGAAAAACGGTCTTTGAAACTCCATCAAGCCAAAAGAGGATGCAATGGTCTGTCCCAAAAGATCGCCCGCAAAGAGATAGCGCAACTGCTCTCCGTCCATCCCTGCCTTCCCCAGTGCCAGCGTCAGCGACTCTTTTTGCATCTCGCTTTCCGCACGTTCCCAGGAATCCGCGCCAAATCGGTCATCCGTACAGATCATGTCAAAACAATCCCCCAGTGGTCCCTCTCCTTCCAATTTTCCAACAACAGATGCCGTCTGCATGATATAAACTGGCTTCGGCAGACAGAGACTGTCCGCTCCCATTTGTATTTGCATACTATCCTCCTCGCCACAGGGACGTTCCTTTTGCCACAAGGAGTGTCCCCTTTGGCTCGTTCCCATGTTTTCATTATTTTTCTATAGGATAGCGTGTGTAAATATGAGGGGAAATATGCATTTGAACATATGAATAAAAAATGTTACTCTTATGATTGTAAAAATCAAATAGGATGACTCCAGCGAGGGAATAATGAAAAAGATTTTATATACGATATTGCAACTGACTTGGGGCTTTCCACAAACCTTGGCGGGCTTTATTATTTTTCTAAAAAACCGTGACTGCCCGCATAAAAATTTCCATGGAGCAATCTGTACTACATGGAAGTTAAAAGCGAGTCTATCACTTGGCTTATTCATCTTTGTTTCTGATGATCCATTTTTCTATTATGAACATGAAAAGGGAAATTATAGCGAGGAAGATTTTTCTCAAATGTTTGTGGTGCATGAATACGGGCACACGATCCAGTCGCTCATCTGGGGACCGCTGTATCTGCTAACTGTCGGCGCGCCATCTATGATCTGGGCGAAAATCCCATACTTTGAGAAGAAGCGCACAGTTCAACATAAATCTTACTTTGATACTTATCCTGAAAATCAGGCAAACAGGTTGGGTGAAAAGGTGACCAGATTGAAGTCACCTGGAAAAATTACGGCGTGAGTTAATAGGATAATGGAGATGCACTTTCCAGATTTCACTATACTCTGGGAGTGAAAAATATAGATGCCAAAGGGGACGCTCCTTGTGGCAAAAGGAGCGTCCCTAATATAAAACGATACTATGTTTCTTTCCCACATACTGGGCATTGATTTCCTCGAATTTTTGTTCTTTCCTTTACAACTGCTTCCCACATATGCCCATTGCGACATCTCCAATGAATTCGCTTATGACTTCCCCATGTAACCATATCTGGGGTTAATGTTCCATTCTCCAAGACATCCCATTCATCTAATATATACCCTCTGTCATTTTGTTTACACCATGTTTCTAAATCATTTACTCCTTTTATTGCTCTTTTATTAGTATTGGAGCAGAATGGACATCCATGATTATATGTTCTACTTTTAATCTGTGCCTCCCATTCATGCCCCTTGGAACACTTCCACCATACCTTAATATGGCTTCCATAAGTAACAGATTGAGGCGTTATATCCAAATTCTTCTCATAGTTCCATTCATCACACAAATTTGAATTGTTCTCAATACACCATTCCTCTAACGTCACTTTACTTTTCTTATTGTTTCCAGTGTTACAAACCGGACAGCCTGTCCCATTTTCGCGATTATATACGGTTGCCCTCCATTCATGTCCCTTATGACATTTCCAATACACTTTTTCTTTATATGTTTTGGGGATTTCATCTGAAGATACAGTATTTTTTTCGTAATCCCATTCCTCTAATAACTTAATATTATTTTCTTGGCACCATGATTCAAAATCATTTTCTCCTGTTACCACTCTTTGTCCAGCACAATACGGGCAACCTAATTTATGCTCACCACGTGAATTAATTGATGCTAGCCATGAGTGACCATTTTTGCATCTCCACCAAACTTTTTTATTATTTCTTGCCGAATAAGCATCCGGTGTAATACCATCATTCTTTTCCAAATCCCATTCTGCTATCAATTCTGGAAATACACTAGCCACACTATTTTTCCTAAGAACATTCATATAATATGCTCTAATTGAAAGTTCATCCTCTTTTATATCTATAATTGGAATCGTATTATGATTAGTAATTGTATTAATAATTTTATATAATTCTATTAAAGCCCATTCAAATTCTGTTGTGATATATTTTCCGTTTAATGCTACAAATTCTATAACGTATTCCTCTTTACCATTATTAATAGACATGTTATCTTTTGTTTCTTTTAACCTGATAAGTTTTATCCCCTCCTTTACAAGCTTCCTAGTTTTCTCCAGATCCTGCTTTATTTTTTTCTTACTAGAATGCCACAGCAATCCATCATATTCAATAGCAATGCTAAATTGGGGTATGAAGATGTCTACTTCCTGTCCCTTTATTCTGTATCTCTGCAATATGTCATATTCTTTTCTTAAATAGAATGCCACAGCCTGTTCCGGAAAAGAAGTCTGTGTTCTAGCACAAATAGGACAATTTGTTTTTTTTCCTACTGTCCTATTATGTACTTGTGTTCTCCATTCATGATTCTTACTACATTTCCACCATACATATTTTCCACTTGCAAATGTTACTTCTGTAGGAAGAATTTCATTTTTTTCATAATCCCATTCTGTTAATAAATTTTCTCTTTGATTAATTTGGCACCATGATGCCAAATCATTATAGCCTACAAGAATTCTTTTAGGCGGATTGCTGCAATAAGGGCATCCAGCGGATTTGACAAGTTTCGTTTTCCCTTGCCTAACCCTAATTCTGCTTGAAATAACCGCATCCCATTCATGACCACAAGGTCCTTTCCACCAATACTTCTTTCCAGCACCTCCATGCAAAATCTCACTCGGTTTTACCCCGTTATTCCTTTCATAATTCCATTCATCTAATAAATCCAATCTCCCATTTTCCTTGCACCATGTTTCAAAATCATTATACCCCCTTAATAACTTTTTCCCAGCACAATATGGACATCCACGATTATTGATTGTTCTATTTCCTACCGTTGTTTCATATTGATGACCTCTATCACATATCCACCCAACTTTAGTATTTGACTTCGGCGTAATATGATTGGGTGTAGAAATATCTGTTCCAGATTTATTTTTCAATCCTTTATTAGCCAAATAATCCCACTCAATCAACAGGTCTTCTCTATTATTATTTTTACACCATGTTTCTAAATCATTTTCTCCAATAACCAACTTTGCCAATTTTCATTCACCTTCTTGTACACCAAACTCTCTTGTATTTTTAATATATTTCTTTTCATTCTTATCCAAAATGTGATTTGAGTACAGTTTTTCAAAAGATGATGATGCCATTGAATAAATTAAATTTTCCCTAATTTCATCTGTAATCGAAAACAAAAAGTTGTTGCGACACCCCTGTTTATTTTCATTACCAAATAAAAAAAGGCATAACTCTGAAGTTATAGGAAATATTATTTCATCATACTCCTCACATGGGAAATTTCTTGTACCAATATATACCGTCTTATTTGATGTAACAATCCTTTTTTGTCTATCAACACCAACTCCAAATGACATATTCCTTACTGGTTCAAACAATGCATTAAAAATATACATCTCTATACTATCTTCCTCAATTGAATTAAAAAATGGTAAGCAAAGCATTCTTGCAATATTTTTCGTTTGTTTTAAACTAACATCTTTCCCCCATGTTTCTTCGCTTAATTTCTCCGCAACATCCAAGATCTGTGGCATTCTTAAAATTTGAATTATAATATATGTGACCCAAAACACCTTTTCATCATATGTAAGAAAACAATTTGTTTTATAATTACTCTCTATAAAAGCTTTCTTTTCCAATTTTCCCCTATAAGCGCTAAACTTCTTTTCAAGACAAGCGAAAACACGTTCCAAATAATTAGGAAGTACTATTTCACCATTTCTTCCCGTAACTTCATATAGATTTTCACTATAACAAATTGACTTAATTGGAACTTCTTGAAGATTTTGCTTTTTCTTATTCAAATCATAAACATAAACTGTATAGCGAGAATTTGATTGACTCTTCTTTTCTCTTTCGTATTCTGGCGAAAATCCTCTCAAATATACTTGTGGTATGTAATGCTGTTTTTTTGTTATACTGTTATTTTTTGACATTTTAGATTCACTTCCCTATCGTTTGATATACAAGCATATAACACCAATTTTTAGATTATCCTTTTTATTTCGCATATCTTAATCTTCTTTCAAAATCCTCTCCACCATGCCTCGGGAAGTTCCTGTCAAGCGATTAATCTGCCTCCCAGAGACACCCTTTTTGTGCATTGTGCGTATATACTGATTTCGTAACAGGATGGTTAGTTTTTGAAATTCCGCAACAGATTTACATTCGCTTATCTCATATATGATTTGTCTGGCATGATCGTCTGTCATACGTTTCCGCATTCCATCGATGTCCAAATGTTGCTCGTCCGTATCTTTTGGATTTACTTTATGAAATTCTTGCATTCCACCTAAACCACCCATGAGATCCAACAAAAACTTCTTATCCGTCAATCCAGATACTTCCCCATTTTTCGTCAAATAATCATGATAACTATTCCACGGGTACTCCGCACCCAGTTCCTGCTCTAATCCCGCATTTACAGGATTGTAATGGATATATCTCGCCACATTCATCAAGGCTGGCACGTCCTCGATTGGGGCACTGAAAAACCGTCCATTTTGTACAAATCCCGTCCGATCATATTTGAGATTATACCATGTCGCATATGCTGTATTCAATCGACGAAAGATTGTTTCTAACGCACACTCATTAGAATGACGTATTAACAAATGCACATGATTCGACATAAGGCAATAGGCCCAAATTTCAAATTGACATTCCTGCTTATAGTAGGCCAAAAAATCCAAATATTTCACATAATCATCTACATCCTCAAATAATAATTGCCTATCTGCCCCTTTTATCACGACATGATAGGTTCGCGTGCTTGATTTTTTTCGCGCTTGTCTTGGCATCAATACCCCCCCTAGTACATGAATTTTCTTCCAAAGAACATCCTTTGTGTTCAAAATAAAAGTGAATTTCTGGCGAAATGCCATTGATAGAAAATATTCAGATTGAATATCTTTGATTGCGAGTATGACATATGTCATACAAAATTACAAGAAAATTTGCGAATTTTTAATTTTTTCGATTAAGCGCTTTAAAAATGTGTCTTGCCAAAAGGGACACTCCTTATGGCAAAAGGGACGCTCCTTGTGGCAAAAGGAACGTCCCTAGTGGCCATCCCTGCCCCAGCGAAATAGGTCTGCCATCTGGGCATCGTACTCATCCGCCGGACGGTAGCGCAGAAGCAAGGTTTTCAGATAAGCCTTGACCGGCTCAGTCTCTTCATCCGGTGTATAAGACGCTAAGGCTTCATCCACGATCTCCTTCATGACAAGCGGTGCGGTTTTCTCATCCACCGCCAGATCCATCAGACCTTTTAATTTTCCACAGGCATAATAATATTCATAGTTTCCCACCAAAATGGATGCCTGCATATCCAATTTCTTTTCTACAGCATTGACTGCCAATTCTTCTACCATTAATTACCACACTCCACACTGATCTCGTTAAATACACCCATGATATCGTCAACTGCAAGATCCTTTTTCTCCTTCCCGGACTTATCAAGAATCGCCTGCCCCTGATGCATCATCAAAAGCCGGTCACCATATTCCACTGCATAACGGAGATTGTGGGTGACCATCATGGTGGTCAGATGTTTTTCGGCTACGATCTTACCCGTCAGTTCCATAATGATCTCTGCTGTCTTTGGGTCTAATGCCGCCGTATGCTCATCTAAGATCAGCATGTCGATCGGTGTCATGGTCGCCATCAAAAGTGCCACTGCCTGCCTCTGTCCGCCGGAGAGGGAACCAACCTGCGTACGCATCTTATCTTCCAGCCCAAGTCCCAGCGGAAGCAGCAACTCCCGGTAATAATCTTCCCGGCTCTTTTTGACGCTCATACCCAGATTGTATGGCTTACCCTTATTGTCCGCAAGTGCCATGTTTTCCAAGATAGTCATATGCCCGCAAGTACCCTTGGAAGGATCCTGATAGACACGCCCGATACTGCGATGGCGCAGATAATCTTTCTGCCTTGTGATATCCTCGCCCCCAATCAGGATCTGCCCCCGATCCACACCGATACTGCCACAGATGATATTTAAAAGGGAAGTCTTTCCCGAACCGTTACTGCCGACGATGGAAACAAATTCTCCATCCTGGATCGTCAGATTGAAATCGTCAAACAGGCACATCTCGCTGACGGAGCCTGCATTATAATATTTGTGAATATGCTTTAATTCGATCATGCCCGCTCCTTTCTACGCTTTCTGCCCTGATATTTCTCGATCCTTGAGGAAAGTACCAGGATCAAGAGGAATAAGACTGCCGTTACCAGTTTTAAGTCCGTGGATTGTAGTCCGATACGGATGGCTGCTGCCACACAGCCCTTGTAAAGGATGGATCCCAGGATCACGCTGATAGAAAATCCAAAAACGCTGATCTGTCCGAAAAGTGCTGTTCCAATGATGACCGATGCCAGACCAATGACTGCGGTTCCAACACCCATAGATGCATCAAAAAAACGCTGCTGCTGGGCGAACATGGAGCCACTGAGGGAAACCAGACCGTTTGCAATGGCAAGTCCTAAGATCTTGATCTTGCCCTTGTCAATCCCCATCGAAGTCACCAGTGTTTCGTTGTCCCCGACTGCCTTTAAAAGATAACCGGATTTTGTCTTTAAGTACCAATCCAGCACACATTTTACGATCACGACAATGATCGCAATGATGATCAAATTCTTATAAGGCGACAGGGCACCGCCAAGCAAATGATTGGTCAGACTATTGTTATAAATATTGTCATAATTGTAGATCGGCAGATTTGCCTTTCCCGCAATACGAAGGTTGACCGAATAAAGTGCCGTCATCATGATGATGCTGGCTAAAATATCCCGCACCTTTAATTTTACATGAATGAGTCCTGTGATCGTCCCTGCCATAAGTCCTGTTGCAAAACTAAGAAGAAGGGTCAGATATGGGTTCATGCCCTGTGAGATCAAAACAGCAGACAAGGAAGCCCCCAAAGGGAAGCTTCCATCTACTGTCATATCCGGGAAATCCAGGATCTTGTATGTGATATACATACCAAGTGCCATGATCGCGTAGATCATACCTTGTTCAAAAACACTGATAACTAAAGTCATTTTATTCCTCGCTTACTGTGATCGTATCAAATACTTCTGCTTTTTCGGTAAATGTATTTGGTAAATCGATACCTAACTTATCTGCCACTTCTGTGTTTGCGTAGTAACTTGGGTCTGTGATCTTTTCAAATGGCATTTCAGAAGCCTTTGCCTGACCCTTTAAGATCTTTGCTGCCATTTTTCCGGTCTGGATACCCAGTTTCTTGTAGTCGATACCTGCTGCTGCAAGACATCCATTCTTTACCTGCTCTACTTCGGAACCGAATACCGGAATGTTTGCCTGATTTGCATGCTCAAGTACGGTCTGTAAACCGCTGACTACGGTGTTGTCTGTCAGGTTGGTAATGCAGTCTACCTTGCTTACCATGTCTGCTGCTGCCATATCCACATCAGCGATGGTGTTGATACCGGTCTCTACGATCTCAAATCCGTAATCCGGTGCATATTCTTTGTAAGTTTCAATGGTGCTGACTGAATTTGTCTCGCTTGTGGTGTAGATAATACCGATCTTCTTTGCATCAGGCATCAGTTCGCGGATCATCTCTAACTGTTCCTTGACCGGAAGTGCATCGGATGTTCCTGTGATATTTCCTACGGAATTTCCGTCATCATCTGCAATCTGCGCTGCGACCGGATCGGAGATTGCCGTATAAACAACCGGGATCTCTGTATTCATTGCAGAATTGTATGCGCTCATGGCACAAGGTGTTGCAATGGCACAGATCATATCGACCTTTTTGGAAACATAGTTGTCTGCGATCGTGCTTGCTGTACCGGTATCGGTCTGGGCATTGTCATAAAGGACTGTCAGGTTCTCGCCCTCAACAATACCTTCTTCCTTCAGCCCCTCCAAAAAGCCTTCACGGCAATTATCCAAAGAGCCATGCTCCGCAAACTGGGCAATACCGATCGTGTACTCTGTGTCGGATGACTTCTTGCTGTCACTGCTTGCGTTTCCACAACCTACTGCTCCGATTGCCATCATTGCTACCATCATTCCTGCTACAATTCTTTTCTTCATTTTCTTTTCCTCCTAGAATTCAATACTTTTTCAAAGACATTTGCCATTCTTTGAATGATGTATGAATCGGATTCGGAATTTGGACTGGTAAATAGGATAATAAAAAAACCGCCCCAGAAAAACTCTGAGGCGGTAATAAAATCATTATCGCGGTACCACTCAAATTGGCTGCTATGCAACCCTCTCATTCCACATACCATCATACGTGCCAGTTTAGTAACGAGTCTGGTTCCCGTCATCCCCTACTCTGAAAAGATCATTTCAGGCATGCCCTCACAAGTCCATTCCTAACTTTTTGCATTGCCATCTTCCACCAACGATGACTCTCTGTGAATGTTCCAAGATAGTACTTCTCTTGTTCAACGGTTTCTCAAATATATGTTATTTATACTCCAATGTTGTCCCTCTGTCAAGAATTTTTTATAAGGATTTTTACAAAAAATCTTTTCGTACCCTGCTAAGGATTCCATCCGTCACCCCCGTATTGTGCCGCATCCGCCGCTCCAAAGAAGATAGGGTTCTTACCTGCAGATCCAGATCATAGGTCACTTTATGCTTCTTACAATCCAGCCAGGCGATCGCATCCATGACCATATAAAGTTCCAGATACATATTGCCCAAGAGAATGGTCTTGAGCAGATGATAATCCTCATAGACACATAAGAGCATTTCATAGAGATAGTATATGTAATACTTGCGGTATTTGTCATAAGTTCCCGGCATTTCCTCTTCCATTTCCTGCCAGATCTTTTCAAAAAAGGCTCCTGCTTCCTCTGCCGTCTTACCATTACAAAAACGATAATAAAGCCGGATACATTTTTTCAGGTAAGCGTTGTTGACCGCCAGATTTGGCAGATCCAACTGATGCGCAATGACCTTATCTACCAGATCCATAGGGAAAAATAACATCTGCCTTGGTGCACCTGCATCCAAATCCTCCTGTTCTCCTACCCGCCTGCTTTCCTGACACCGGTTCCTATAGGCATCTAACACGGTATTTGCCTCAGCACGCTTATCACGCATCAGATGCTCATGCATGGCATCGAAGCACCGGTATTGCCGGTATAAAAGTGCGACGTCAAAACGCTCCTGCGTCTGTGCCTCATCCACCATGGTCTGACGCAGATCCTGTAAAAATTCTAAAAAAGGAAGATCCTCATTGCCTATCTTCCAAAGGATCTCTCTTTCTTCCTTTTGCCAAGGAAGCATGGAAAGCGGCTCTTTTTCCTCTAAAAACAGGCGTGCCACCTCCGGACAGGCAAGTTCTAAGGCGATCTCCGCAAATGCTTCATAAGAGATCGTGCGCCTCGGATATTCCCTGCATACACGCGGCATCAGATCCGTCCTGCCCTCCTGCTGCAAACCGCACAATCCCTCCCCGGTATGATAGGGACAGGATCCCAAACGCTTTCTGATCTGGGGGCTATCTGTCTTTTGTCCTTTGATATTTCGCAGGAGAGTCTTTCTACGGTCTGCCGGCTCCTGCTCTATCTTTTCCATCGTTTTCGCATCCACCAAAATCTGCCAGCCCTTGCAACAAGTCTTGGGGCATACCCCCTTGCTGCAATGAAATTTATCTAAAAAGGAAATCCCGAAATACTTCATACTATTTGTCCTCATCCGTCTCCTGTGCTATACTGTTCCGCGAACGAAATCATTTACGCTACGAAAAAGGAGATCTTCATGAAATTAGATGCCGTAATCTTTGATATGGACGGAACCATTACAGACACCGAAAAATTTTATAACCGCACCTGGCCACTCGCTTTTGCCGCCTGCGGTTATCCTGATTTTACCAGAGAAGATGCCCTGATGCAACGAAGCCTCAATCACGCGGATGCACAAAAACTCTGGGGCAGCCGCTACGGGGAGGATTTCTCCTTTGAGACCGTGCACCAATACAACACAAAACTGGTTTTGGATCTCATGGAAAAAGAAGGTATCGAGACAAAACCGGGCTTAGACCAACTGCTGACCTATCTCAAAGACCACAGGATCCGGGCGGCTGTTGCCACTGCCACCAAACTGGATCGCGCTTTGGAACGTTTAAAGACAGTCGGACTGGAAAACGCTTTTGATACCGTGATCAGTGCTTCCATGGTAAAACAGGGCAAGCCTCACCCGGATGTCTATCTGCATGTCTGCAAGGAACTGGGCGCGGATCCGGCGCATTGTCTTGCTCTGGAGGATTCGCCTAACGGGATCCGTTCGGCACATGATGCCGGATGTATTACCGTCATGATCCCGGATCTTACCATGCCGACACCGGACATTGAGCCACTGCTTTATGACTGGGCTGGCGATCTTTCCAAGGTCATCCCTCTAATCGAACGCTTACAGGCAGAATAAGAAGACACAAAAAGCAAAAGAGGCATGCACGCAGCATGCCTCTTGTCATTTCAAAAGCCTGTCTTTTATTTACCCTCATAGGTCACAACAGATGCGACATCATACTTTGCCAACTTATCTCTGCCGTGAAGTCCTGCAAGTTCCATCAAGAATACGATCTTGACAACCTCGCCGCCAAGTTCTTCTACCAGTTGTGCAGCAGCCTCGATCGTTCCACCGGTCGCGATCAGATCATCTACCAATACCACCTTTTGTCCCGGCTTGATAGAATCCTTGTGCATCTCGATCGTTGCAGAACCATACTCCAGATCATATGTCTTGGATACGGTAGCGCATGGCAGTTTACCAGCCTTACGAACCGGCACAAATGGCTTGTTCAGCGCATAGGCGATCGGCACACCAAAGATAAATCCTCTGGACTCTGCTCCTGCGATCACATCAAAATCCACGCCATCCAGCAACTTGATCATCTCATCGATTGCCAGATGTAGTCCATCTGCTTCCTGCAAAATACTTGTAACATCACGGAAGATAATGCCTTCCTCCGGAAAATCCGGAATACTTCTTATGTAGTCTTCAACCTTTTTCATCGCTTGACCTCTTATCTTTTATTTTATAATGTCCGATACCCTGCATCAAACACCAAGTCCTATCTCATGTTATACTCATGCGCCCCACATGTCAAGTGGCAGCCTTGCCCTTTTCCAGTATATCTTTCATCTGCTCACAGATCGCAATACTGGTATCCAGATCCAGATTTCTGACACTAGCCGCCAGTTGATCGATCCTTACCTGCAAAGTTTCCTCATAGGCATAGCCCTCCAGCATCTGCATGATCTGATCTATGCCGTCATAATCCAGATTTTCCGCATCGGCACATAACATAGAAAGCATACCAAGGATCCATGCTCTATCTGTCATATTTGGTTTCTTTTCTAACGGCTGCATATGCACCGAAAGATTTTGCTTCGGGCTTCGTCCGCTTTTGTATTGTATTTTTATCGCT
>OGZO01000752.1_pt1 | contig 24326 bp, 27 predicted proteins | sample 1576721 | NCBI WGS metagenome assembly OGZO01 (sample SAMEA3541516, study PRJEB24748) | human gut metagenome | biome: human gut; feature: human-associated habitat; material: faeces | place: China | collected 2012 | reverse complement strand
ACCGTGGAAACGGAAACGGCGGAAATGGAGATCGTCCGAACCGCAATGGAGACCGTCCGCAGGGAGAGCGCCGTTTCAACAATAACGGAGACCGTCCGAACCGCAATGGAGACCGTCCGCAGGGAGAGCGCCGCTTCAACAATAACGGAGACCGCCCGAACCGCAGCGGAGACCGTCCGCAGGGAGAACGCCGCTTCGGCGGAAACAATGGAGACCGCCCGAACCGCAGCGGAGACCGTCCGGGAGGAGACCGCAATAACGGCGGAAGAAGTGGAAACGGTGAGAGAAGCGGAAGACCATTCGGTGAGCGTTCCGCACGTCCAAACGGAGGCAGACCGGGAAATAATGGCGGAAGACCGTTCGCAGGAAAGGATGATGATTCCCAGAATCAGAACCGCCGTCCGGGAGGAGACCGCCGCAGAACCGAGCATAAGAGCTCTGCAGGCGATACAATGAGCCTTGGCATCAAGAAGCCAGGCCGTGATACAGGAAGAAAAGAAAAAGACAAAAACAAAGATTCTTTAAGAGAGAATAAATTCAGTGAAGACAGAGGAAGAGGCGGAAACCGTCCGAACCAGGGACATCATCAGCAGTCCAGACTCCCGAAAGCGCTCCAGAAACCGGTCAACAAACCGAAACAGGAAGCACCGAAGGATGAGGTAAAGGAGATTACCCTGCCGGAGAAAATGACCATCCGCGAGCTGGCTGAGAAGATGAAAATGCAGCCGGCAGTCATCGTAAAGAAACTGTTCATGGAAGGAACGATGGTTACCGTAAACCATGAGATCGATTTCGAAAAAGCACAGGAAATCGCGCTTGATTATAACATCATCGCTGAGCCGGAAGAGAAAGTCGATGTGATCGAAGAGCTCTTAAAAGAGGACGAAGAGGATGAAAAAGACATGGTTCCGCGTCCGCCGGTAGTCTGCGTTATGGGACACGTTGACCACGGTAAAACATCTCTTCTGGACTGCATCCGGAACACCCATGTCACCGACCGCGAGGCTGGCGGTATTACCCAGCACATCGGTGCATACACCGTTTCGATCAACAAACAGAAGATTACGTTCCTCGATACCCCGGGACATGAGGCATTCACCGCTATGCGTATGCGTGGAGCCAATGCAACGGATATCGCCATTCTCGTTGTCGCAGCAGACGACGGTGTGATGCCGCAGACCGTTGAGGCAATCAACCATGCAAAAGCAGCCGGCGTTGAGATCATCGTTGCGATCAATAAGATCGATAAACCAGGCGCAAACGTAGAGCGTGTAAAACAGGAGCTCTCCGAGTACGAACTGATTCCGGAGGACTGGGGCGGAAGCACCGTATTCGTTCCGGTATCTGCAAAGAACAACGAAGGTATCGACGATCTGCTGGAGATGATCCTTCTGACTTCCGAAGTGCTCGAGCTGAAAGCAAACCCGAACCGGAAAGCAAGAGGTCTTGTCATCGAGGCTGAGCTGGATAAAGGAAAAGGACCGGTTGCTACCATTCTGGTACAGAAAGGTACCCTGCATGTCGGCGATTACATCGCAGCAGGCGCATGCTCCGGTAAAGTCCGTGCGATGATGGATGATAAGGGACGCCGCGTCAAAGAGGCAGGCCCGTCTACTCCGGTTGAGATCCTCGGACTTTCCGATGTTCCGAACGCAGGAGAGATCCTCGTTCAGACCGATAACGATAAAGAAGCAAAGAACTTCGCAGCAACCTTCGTGGCAGAGAACAAGAAGAACCTGCTTGAGGAGACAAAAGCGAAGATGTCCCTGGATGATCTGTTCAACCAGATTCAGGAGGGTAACTTAAAAGAACTGGCACTTGTTGTCAAAGCCGATGTACAGGGATCTGTCGAGGCAGTAAAACAGAGTCTTGTCAAACTCTCCAACGAGGAAGTTGCCGTACGCGTCATCCACGGCGGTGTCGGTGCGATCAACGAGTCCGACGTTATGCTGGCAACCGCATCTTCCGCCATCATTATCGGATTTAACGTACGCCCGGATGCGAACGCAAAATCCATGGCAGAGCAGAACGGCGTAGACATCCGTCTGTACCGTGTCATCTACCAGGCAATTGAGGATGTTGAGGCAGCCATGAAGGGTATGCTTGAGCCGGTTTACGAAGAGAAAGTTATCGGCCATGCCGAGGTACGTCAGCTCTTCAAGGCATCCGGTGTCGGAACGATCGCCGGAAGCTATGTACTGGACGGAACGTTCCAGAGAGGCTGCAAAGTTCGAATCAGCCGCGAAGGAAACCAGATCTTCGAAGGAAATCTGGCATCCCTCAAACGTTTCAAAGACGATGTCAAAGAAGTGCGCTCCGGCTATGAGTGCGGTCTTGTATTTGAAGGATTCAACGATCTTCAGGAGTTCGATCAGGTCGAGGCTTATATCATGGTAGAAGTGCCGAGATAGAAATGAGGAATTAAGTTGAGAAAAAACAGTATTAAAAACACCAGGATCAACGGGGAAGTACAGAAAGAGCTTTCCAACATCATCCGGAACGAGATCAAGGATCCGCGCATCGGAATGATGACCTCTGTCACAGCGGCAGAGGTAGCGCCGGATCTGAAGACGTGTAAAGTATATATCAGTGTGTTTGGCGATGATGAGGCGAAGAAAGAAACCATCCGCGGCTTAAAGAGCGCGGAGGGCTTCATCCGCCGTATGCTGGCCAAGACCATTAACCTCCGCAATACACCGGAGCTGACCTTTGTCCTGGATGAGTCGATTGAATATGGCGTTACGATGTCGAAACTGATTGATGAAGTAACACACAAAGAAGACAAAAAGGATGAGGAAAATGAAGAAAATTGATGAAATTCTAAACGGAGTCTCCTGCATGGCCATCGCCGGACACGTTCGTCCGGACGGTGACTGCATCGGTTCCTGCCTGGGATTATACCAGTATCTTCGCGACAATCGGCCGGAGATTCAGGCAGATGTCTATCTTGAGGATCCACGGCCGGAATTTTCCTATCTTCCGGGCTTTTCTGAGGTAAAGACAAGCTGTGAAGAGAAAGCGTACGACCTTGTGGTCCTTCTGGATGTATCCAGCGAGGAGCGCATCGGCGTTGCCGCACCGCTTCTTGCAAAAGCGGGAAAGACGATCTGCATCGATCACCATGTGACGAATACAGAATATTGCGAAATCAATCACGTAGAGCCGGATGCAAGCTCTGCCTGCGAGGTGCTGTTCGGGCTTCTGGAGGAAGAAAAGATCTCCGAGCCGTGCGCCGAGGCGCTGTACACCGGTATTGTGACCGATTCCGGCGTATTCCAGTACAGCAGCACCTCTCCGCACACGATGCGGGTTGCGGCCGCTCTGATGGAAAAGGGAGTTCCGTTTACCAGAATCATCGAGGATGCATTCTTCAAGAAAACATACGTACAGAACCAGATTATGGGACGCACGCTGACAGAGAGCATCATGCTTCTCGACAAGCAGTGTATTGTCGGTATCGTGCGGAAGAAGGTCATGGACTTCTATGGCCTGACATCGGGAGATATGGACGGCATTGTCATCCAGTTAAAAAATACAGAAGGCGTTCACGTAGCGATCTTCCTGTATGAGCTGGAGCCGCAGGTCTTCAAAGTAAGCCTCCGCTCCGACGAGCTGGTTGATGTGAGCAAAATCGCAGCCGTATTCGGCGGCGGCGGCCATATCCGTGCGGCTGGCTGCACGATGTCAGGTTCTCCGTATGATGTAATCAACAATCTGACTCTGTATATCGAAAAACAGCTTCTTGCAGAAGAGGAAGAAGAGACGACAGAGGAAGAAGCATAAACAGGAAACAGCCGGGCGCAGAAAATATATCCACGCCCGGTTTTCTTGTGAAAAAGAGGGAGACAAAACAACATGATAAACGGAGTTCTGAACGTATGGAAAGAGGCGGGATTTACGTCGCATGACGTGGTTGGGAAGCTGCGCGGCATCCTGCACCAGAAAAAAATCGGCCACACCGGAACCCTAGACCCGGATGCGACGGGCGTGCTTCCGGTCTGCATTGGAAAGGGAACGCGTCTCTGCGATATGCTGACCGATGAAACGAAGACGTATGAAGCGCTGCTTCACCTTGGAATCGCAACGGATACGCAGGACATGAGCGGAACCGTGACAGCAGAAGCGCCGGTGACCGTGACGGAAGAAGAGGTGCGGGACTGCATCGCCTCGTTTGTCGGGGAGCAGCAGCAGGTGCCGCCGATGTATTCCGCGCTGAAGGTTAATGGAAAGAAACTCTACGAGCTGGCGCGGGAAGGCATCGAGATCGAGAGGAAGGCCCGCACGGTGCACTTTTACGAGATCAGCATTCTGGAAGTGAAGCTTCCGCTGGTGCGCATGGAGGTAACGTGTTCGAAGGGAACGTATATCCGCACCCTGTGCCACGATATCGGCGAAAAACTGGGCTGCCACGGATGTATGGAGCAGCTGATCCGCACGAGAGTCGGCCAGTTTGACCGAAACGGAGCGCACACGCTTGACGAGATCGCAGCGATTGTCGGTGAGGGCCGCCTTTCGGAGATCCTCGTGCCGGTCGATGAAATGTTTGCCGCGCTGCGCAGCTTTGCGACAGCGGACGATCATGCGAAAAAGCTTGCGGAAAACGGAAATCCGCTGAAACCGGCGCAGATCCGCGAAATCGGGGAAACTGCTTCCGGCGGGGACTTCGCAGAAGACGAGGAGTTCCGCCTTTATCTCGATGGCGGAACGTTTGTCGGTATTTATCAATACAGACCATCACAAAACTTAACCAGACCGGTCAAGTTATTTCTGGAGAGAACATGAGATATCTAACAAAAACACTGGATTTTGACAGCAGAGGGGACAGCGTTGTAACCCTGGGAAAATTTGACGGCCTCCACCGGGGGCATATGCTTCTGATCCGCCGTGTCCTTGCAATCGGCAGAACGGAAGGACTGGAAACGGTTGTGTTTACGTTTGACGTGCCGCCGCAGTCGAAAGTGCAGCATGTCAAGCCGCATCAGCTGCTGACGAATGAGGAGAGAAGAGCCCGCCTCGAACAGCTTGGCATGGACTGCCTTGTGGAATGCCCGTTTGTGGATGAAGTGATGCACATGACGCCGGAAGCCTTTATCAAAGAGATTCTGGTGGATAAGCTGCACGCGAAAAAAGTTGTTGTGGGAAAGGATTTCGGTTTTGGCTACAAGAGAAGCGGCACAGCCGAAATGCTGAAAGAAATGGGCCCGTCCCTTGGTTTTGAAACCGAGATCATCGAAAAAGCAGAGGAAAACGGCCGCGAGATCAGCAGCACCTGGGCACGGGAAGAGCTGGAACAGGGCAATATGGAAGCCGTGAGCGGTCTGCTCGGCTACGATTACGCGGTTCACGGCGAGATTGTCCACGGTCATGCACTCGGCAGAACGATCGGCGTGCCGACCATCAATCAGATCCCGCCGGCAGAAAAGCTGCTTCCGCCGTTCGGCGTCTACGTTTCCGAGGTGAAAATCGAAGGAAAAATTTATTACGGTATCACAAACATCGGTGTTAAGCCGACGGTACAGGAAAAATTTACCGGCGTGGAGACGAATCTTTTTGACTGCAGCGAGGATCTCTATGGAAAACAGGCGGAGGTTTCTCTGTTAAAATTCCTGCGCCCGGAGCAGAAATTTGCTTCGATCGACGCGCTGAAAAACCAGCTCGATCATGATGTTGCGGCAGGAAAAAAATATGTAGAAAAAAAGTTCGCTCAGCAGTGAAACACTCGCTGTTTCGCTGCGTAAGAAAGTGATTCAGGTGTGAGCAGCTCTCCTTTTGCGAAGCAAAACTTAAAATGAGAGCTGCGAAAGTTACAGTTCGGAGAACTGTAACTACGTGAAAATTCATCGCGAAAACATCTGATTTTAGTATTTACAATTCGAAAAGCGTATGCTATACTAATCGAGTATGCGGGACAAAAAAGATCCCCGGACCCTGATTCAGAGGCAGGACACTCCGACCACTTCTTAGTCAGCGGTGCAATCAAAATAACAGGAGGAATTTAAAATGATTTCGAAAGAAAAAAAACAGGCAATCATCAAAGAGTATGCAAGAACTGAGGGAGATACAGGATCACCGGAAGTACAGGTAGCTGTTCTTACCGCAAGAATCGAGGAGCTCACTGAGCATCTGAAAGTTCACCACAAAGATCATCACTCCAGAAGAGGTCTTCTGAAAATGGTTGGTCAGAGACGTGGTCTGCTTGACTACTTAAAGAAAACTGATATTGAAAGATACCGTGCTTTAATCGAGAAGTTAGGAATCAGAAAATAATCAGCTTGGAACAACGGGCGGGATACATTTTCCGCCCGTTTCTTTGCTTGTAAGATCAAAGACGCAAACGACATGGAGCCATTCTGAGCTGCATTGCATCCGTAAGAAGCTGCCAGTGGCAGGTTCTGGAGGTGCAGGAATTTTATCCGAGACCACTGAAAAACACATTGAAAAGCTGTATCCTGTCCGTATTCCGGTGTGCTTTTCAGTTGTTTCGGAAATTCTGCTCAGAAGAAAAAAAGGAGATTATTTATGTACAAGAGTTTTTCTATGGAACTGGCAGGCAGAACCCTGACCGTAGACGTAGGCCGTGTAGCAAAACAGGCAAACGGCGCAGCATTTATGCATTATGGCGATACTGTAGTTCTTTCTACAGCAACTGCATCTGAGAAACCGCGTGACGGCATCGACTTCTTCCCATTAAGCGTTGAGTACGAAGAGAAGATGTACGCCGTTGGAAAAATCCCGGGCGGATTCAACAAAAGAGAAGGAAAAGCAAGCGAGCACGCAATTCTGACCAGCCGTGTCATTGACCGTCCGATGCGTCCGCTGTTCCCAAAAGATTACCGCAACGATGTTACATTAAACAACATGGTAATGTCCGTAGATCCGGAGTGTGATCCGGAAGTAGTCGCAATGCTGGGTTCCGCAATCGCAACCTGCATTTCCGACATCCCGTTTGACGGTCCGTGTGCCATGACTCAGATCGGTATGATCGACGGCGAGTTCATCGTAAACCCGACTCTCGCACAGAAAGCCGTATCCGACCTGAAACTGACCGTAGCTTCCACCAGAGAGAAAGTCATCATGATCGAAGCCGGAGCAAAAGAGATTCCGGAAGCAAAAATGATTGACGCCATCTACAAAGCACACGAAGTAAACCAGGAAATCATCAAATTCATCGACAGTATCGTAGCAGAGGTTGGAAAACCGAAACACGCTTATGAGAGCTGCGCTATTCCGGAAGAGCTGTTTGCAGCGATCAAAGAGATCGTTCCTCCGGCAGAGATGGAAGAGGCTGTTTTCAGCGATGATAAACAGACAAGAGAAGAAAACATCCGCGTCATCACCGAGAAACTCGAGGAGGCATTTGCCGACAACGAAGAGTGGCTGGCAGTATTAGGCGAGGCTGTTTACCAGTATCAGAAAAAGACCGTTCGTAAGATGATCTTAAAAGACCACAAACGTCCGGACGGCCGTGCGATCACAGAAATCCGTCCTCTGGCAGCAGAGATTGACATTATCCCGCGTGTTCATGGTTCCGCTATGTTCACCCGTGGACAGACTCAGATCTGCAACGTAACAACACTGGCTCCGCTTTCCGAAGCACAGAAGCTGGACGGACTGGATGAGTTCGAGACCTCCAAACGTTACATGCATCAGTACAACTTCCCGTCCTACTCTGTAGGTGAGACAAAACCGTCCCGCGGACCGGGACGCCGTGAGATCGGCCATGGTGCTCTGGCAGAACGTGCCCTGGTTCCGGTACTTCCGACCGAGGAAGAGTTCCCGTACGCAATCCGTACCGTATCCGAGACCTTCGAGTCTAACGGTTCTACTTCCCAGGCAAGTATCTGTGCATCCACCATGTCTCTGATGGCTGCCGGTGTACCGATCAAAAAACCGGTTGCAGGTATCTCCTGCGGTCTGGTAACAGGCGAGACCGATGATGATTACCTCGTACTGACCGATATCCAGGGTCTCGAAGACTTCTTCGGCGACATGGACTTTAAGGTAGCTGGTACCCACGACGGAATCACTGCAATCCAGATGGATATCAAGATCCATGGACTGACCCGTCAGATCGTAGAAGAGGCGATTGCCAGAACGAAACAGGCAAGAGAGTACATCCTGACCGAGGTTATGGAGAAAGCGATCGCAGAGCCGCGTAAGACGGTCGGCGAGTTCGCTCCGAAGATCATCCAGATGATGATCGACCCGCAGAAGATCGGTGAAGTTGTCGGCCAGAGAGGAAAGACCATCAACGCCATCATCGATGAGACCGGCGTAAAGATCGACATCACAGACGACGGTGCAGTTTCCATCTGCGGAACCGAGCAGGCTATGATGGATCAGGCAAAGAAATATATCGAGATCATCGCAAGCGACTTTACCGAGGGACAGATCCTGACCGGAAAAGTTGTCAGCATCAAAGACTTCGGTGCTTTCCTTGAGTTCGCACCTGGAAAAGAAGGTCTGGTACACATCTCCAAGCTCGCCAAACAGCGTGTTGAGAAAGTAGAAGACGTTGTCAGCCTTGGCGATGTTGTAAAAGTAGTCTGCATGGGCAAAGATAAAATGGGCCGTGTAAGCTTCAGTATCAAGGATGTTCCGGCAGACGCGAAATAAATAGATCTGCCAGACGATAAAGAGCGGGGAACACAGAAAAAGGGATCTGCAAAACGGTTCGTTTTTCTGTGTTTTCTTATGTCCAATAGGAGTGAAAGCTATGAGATACCATAATATAACGAAAGACGATATGCTGAACGGAGACGGCCTGCGCGTCGTGCTCTGGGTCGCCGGATGCGGTCATCACTGCAAGGGATGTCAGAATCCGATTACCTGGGATCCAAATGGCGGCATCCCGTTTGATGACGCGGCAAAGGCAGAAATTTTTGAACAGCTGGACAAGGACTACATTTCCGGCATCACCTTCTCCGGCGGAGATCCGCTGTATGAGGCAAACCGGGCGGATGTGACGGCTCTGGCAAAAGAGATCAAGGAAAGATATCCGAAAAAAGATATCTGGGTTTATACCGGATATGAGTGGGAATCCGTCTGTGATCTGGAACTGATGGATTACACGGACGTGGTTGTGGACGGTCGCTTTATTCTTGCCCAGAGGGACGTTACCTTGGAATGGAAGGGCAGCCCGAATCAGAGAGTCATTGATGTGAAAAAGACGAGAGCACGCGGCGAAGTCGTACTGTTCGGCGAAAAGTAGTCACGCAAAAAGAAAAGGAGACGCTTTATGGAAACCATTAAAATTCAGTATTTAAACGATGAAATTGAGCGCCTGCGCTATATCGACGGAAAGTCTGACTGGATCGACCTGCGCGCGGCAGAAGAAGTAGAGTTAAAGGCCGGAGAATTCAAACTGATCCACCTCGGCGTTGCCATGCAGCTGCCGGAGGGCTACGAGGCGCATATTGTGCCGAGAAGCAGCACCTTCAAGAACTTCGGTATTATCCAGACGAACCACTGCGGTATCATCGACGAGAGCTACTGCGGACCGAACGACTGGTTCTACATGCCGGCGTATGCCCTGCGCGACACCGTGATTCATGTGAATGACCGCATCTGCCAGTTCCGCATCGAGAAACACCAGCCGACCATCGGCTTTGAAGAAGTTGACCACTTAAACGGCGAGGACCGCGGCGGAATCGGAAGTACCGGAAAAAGATAACAACAGACGAAATAAAAAGAGCCTCCGGGTGTCAGAAAATCTGACATTTCCGGGGGCTTTTTGTTGCGGGCACACCAAACATGTACATGGTATATCAAACACGATCCGGATCCGGCGAATCTGGTTTATGTTTTGAATGCTATTGTTTCATCTGTACCGTATTGTTTGTGATTTTGAATTTTTTGAAACTGTTGATAAAACTTGAAATCCTGCTATACCCATACTGCTTCACATCGAAGCCCGGGAAACGGTTCCGCAGGGCATCGTGAATAATGCTGAGGTTGTCGATATGGCCTCCGTTGGAGCAGATCAGATCCGTGATACATTTTTCGATCTGCTGGCGCGATACGGTGTTCTGGCGTTCCTTTACGAGGTAATTATGACCGGTTTTCAGCACTTCGATATCGTTCATGCTTTCTAGAAACGTGGAAAGTTTGGAATAACCGTAATTTCGAACGTCAAACTCTGAGAATTTCTTCTGCAGGATACTGCCGATCTCACTAAGTGTCGTATTTTTTCCGTGATCATTGTTCTCTGTCAGTACACGGGAAACCGTCCGCTCGATTTCTGCCTTGCTTGTAATGGAAGGGGTTTCGTCCTGAGAAGTGCCGTAGCGCGCCGGATTTTCCGAGACAGCGGTAATCGCAGGGGAGATATCGTCCTCGTTCTGGGAAATGATTTCGAGAATTTTAAAGGCATCGCACGCAACGCGGAAGGAAGAAGGGGTTTTCTGCTCGCCCATGCCGAGCACAAACATGCCGGATTCACGCAGACGCTGCGCCAGCTTGGTAAAATCAGAGTCCGAAGAAACCAGGCAGAAGCCCTCCACATTTCCGGAGTAGAGGATATCCATGGCATCGATGATCATCGCGGAGTCAGTTGAATTTTTTCCGTTCGTATTGCTGTACTGCTGGATCGGATTGATCGAGTAGCGCAAAAGCTGCTCTTTCCAGCTCTTTTTCGAGATATCGGTCCAGTCCCCGTAGATCCGTTTGTACGTGGCAACACCCTGGTCGGAAACCTCGTCCAGGATATATTTGATGTATTTCGGGGAAACATTGTCCGCATCGATCAATACGGCAAACCGGCTGTCTTTCTGTTCCATAGATTCTGTCCTTTCTGCGGCTTGAATAGTTACGAAAATAGATATCTCTAGTTTAGTACATTTCGGCCTACAAATCAACCGGGAGTTTGAAATGACAAAAAAACTTGTCAAAAGTATTGACAAATAAAGTTGTCAATGGTAGAGTAGTGGATGACAAGAAAAGTTGTCAAAAAGAGAGCTCATCTAAAAAACGTGACAAGAAAGGAGATGCTGCGATGCCGCTGTACAATCAGTTAAAAGAGTACCGTTCGAAGCTCGGCATCAACCAGACCGACCTTGGAAAAATGGCGGGAGTATCGAGACAGACCATCAGCCTGATCGAGCGGGGAGATTATTCACCGTCGGTGACACTGGCGTTAAAACTTGCAAAAATCTGTGAAGTAAAAGTAGAAGATATTTTTCAATATGAGGAGGATGAACCATGAAAGAAAAACAGGGGAACAAACCAAATTCCTACGGAAAGTTGATGAAACGGATGCTGATTTATATGGGAATCGGCGGAGTCTGCGGTTTTTTTGTCGGAATTTTTATGATGTTCGGAGTGAAAAATGGCATGAGTGATCTGAGCGATCTGGTCCGCCCGCTGGCACTGCCGATCATTGCGGTAATTTTCGTTGTAAGCATTGTCCTGATGGAATTTTACAGCCGGAAATTAAAAGATACGATGAAGCATCTCGAAGAAGCAGAGGATGAACAGTACGAAGTCTTAAGCTATGAAGAAGAGAAATACGGCGCGATGCTGATGAGCTGCAATGTGATTTCGCAGGTCTGCGATATCATCGTGCTGACATTTACCTTTTCCCGTTCCTGGCTGGAAGAAGCATCGGGAAAAGAGCTCGCCGGATTCCTGGCAACCTGTGCTCTGTTTTGTATCAACTTCTTTCTCTATGGCTATTATCAGATGCGTTATGTAAAAATGGTTCAGGCAGCTCACCCGGAGAAGAGAGGCGATATGAACTCAAAAAACTTCCAGAAAGACTGGATGGCAAGTTGCGATGAGGCAGAAAAAGAGATGGTATATCAGAGTGCCTATAAGGCCTATATGGCGCTGGGAAAGATGATTCAGATCCTGCTGTGTGCGACGATGATCCTGCATCTGGTGTTCCATACCGGTATTCTCGCAGTCATTGTCGTGGGCGTCATTTATCTGACGATGACACTCACATATCATCGTTCCTGTGTAAGTCTGCAGAAAGCAAAACTGAATCTGTAATCCTGTAAATACAAAAAACTGCGTGGAATGCATTTCAGAATCGTGCATTCCGCGCAGTTTTGCGTTTGGTATGAAAAATGTCAGCTGATCGGAGCCGTCGATGTCTTTGAATCATACTTTTTGTCGATATCCTTCATGACAAACAGATACGAAACACCGGTAAAGACAGCTGCCGTCACCCAGGCTGCCGGGTCACAGAAGCAGGCGAGCGGATAGCTGATGACTTTTATGGCAATCACAGCTACAATAAGGCGCGCAAAGAGTTCAGAAACACCGCCCATCATAGGCAGAAAGCCGTAGCCGCAACCCTGCATTGCATTTCGGAAAATAAAGATGGTGCAGAGCGGTACATAAAAAAGAGCACACATATAGGAATAAGTCTTTGCCCATGGCATCATGGCGGCCATATCGACATCACCCGAGAAGAAGAGGGAAAGACATGGCTTCAGAAGAAGGAAGACGAGAGCAGCGGCTGCGATCGAATACGTGATGGAAGTCAGAAGTGCAGCGCGAACTCCCTTTTTAATCCGTGGAATATCGCCCTTTCCGAAATTTTGCCCGCTGTAGGTTGCCATCGTCTGTCCCATTGCGGAAAAGCCCTGTGTGACCAGATTCTGCAGCTTACAGGCCGCCGTAAAAGCGGCAACCGCCTCCGAGCCGAACAGGTTAATGGCAGCCTGCATAATCATTGTACCGGATGCGGTGATGGCAAACTGGAGTGCCATCGGAATGCCCATCGAGAGCTGATGGCGGGAATCTGCCGCATGAAGCTTCCAGTGGTGTTTTTCCGGCCACATATCCGGCATGGAGCGATAAATATAAAAAAGACAGAGCACAGCAGAAATTCCCTGAGAGAAAACGGTTGCATATCCGGCTCCCGCAACGCCCATTTTAAAACGAATGATGAGAAGCAGATCCAGAAGAACATTTAATACAGCCGAAAAAATCAGGAACATCAGCGGAGTCTGGCTGTTTCCTACTGCACGCAGATAGGAGGAAAGCAGATTGTAAAAAATCGTAGCGATCAGGCCACCGCAGATAATCATAATATAGGAATAAGCGTCCTGAAAAATATTTTCCGGTGTGTTCATGAGATGCAGCAGCGGCCGCATGGAGATCATGCTGAAGAACGTCAGGACAACCGTGAAAAGGAGAGCCAGTAGAATGCCGTTTGCCACACTTCGCTTTACTCCGCGCGTATCCTTTGCACCGAACCGTTGCGATGTCAGAACCGTAAAGCCTGCTGTGATGCCCTGCGCAAATCCAAGCACCAGGAACATAATCGTTCCCGTAGAACCAACTGCAGCCAGTGCATCCGCTCCGACATATCGGCCAACGATAATCGTGTCTGCCATGTTGTAGAGCTGCTGGAAAATGTTTCCGATAATCAGCGGCAGCGTAAACTGCAGAATGACTGGAAGCGGACTTCCCTTTGTCATGTCTTTTTCCATGAGAAAACCTCCTCGAAATGATGGTAAAATAAGTTTTATCTTCGCTTAAAACGAAAGTTATTTTATCACATTCTGAAGAGGTTGTCATATCCTTATTTTGACATTTTTTCTGCGAAATTTGACGAAGGGAAAAGTGAACGACTTGAATAGACAGTTATAAAAATTTGTCATATGCAGACTTTATTTTTTCCGCCATTTGCTGCAGCCTTTGCGCGCGTAGACCGAAAATACGAACTGCAAGATCACCGCAGGAAAGTATAGTTGCGCCGCCGTCAATTTCCAGATCGGAGGCAAGAAATTCCCGGATTTCCTCCAGAAGGGTATCTGCGTGCTCCGATCGTGAGAGAAAGAGATTTACGTCTCGAGTCCCTGCGAGTGTGAATACGCACCGATTGGAAATAAAGCATCGTTGATCTGAAGAAGATAAAAATTAAGTTCGGACATAAAAAGTCTCCTGAAAATCATAAGATACGGAATGAGCCTGCCCGCGAAAAGAGGTCGGCCCATTCTTCCGAAGGTACGGACAAAAACCGCATCAGTGATGATGGTTGTGGATGGATGCGGAAATCCGCTGGTCAAAATCGAGCTTTTTCACCTCTTTTTCTTCACCGGGCTCAAAACGGACCGAAGTTCCGGAGGGAAGAATCACCGGACTCATCGGAAAAAACGGAGCAGGAAAGAGCACGGCGATCCGCCTGATGCTCGGCCTTGTAAAAGCGGAGAGCGGAACGATCGAACTCTTTGGAAAACCGATCACAGAGATCACACTGCAGGACCGGCAGAAAATCGGTGTATCGCTGGCAGAGTCGGGCTTCAACGGACAGTTTACGGTCGCGGAGCTGCTTGGCACCATCACGGGAACCGTTCCTGGACAGGCGGAAATTTTTGCGGTAAGCATCGCAGTTGTGCTGATTTCGTATGGGATCAGTGTAAGATTTATGGAAAAACGGGAGATTTAGAGAAATTCAAAGACGCCGGATTTCATGTTTGTATGTGAAATCCGGCGTCTTTGACATGAGGAAAAACAATACGGAAACTTGAAAAAACTGCCGTGATATGGTATTCTCATAGAGTCGTTGACTCGAAAATAATAGAAGAAACAAGAGGAAAAACATGAAGAAATTATTTGCACAGATTGTGAAATTCGGTATCGTCGGCTTTATCAGCTTCGGCATCGACTACGTGACCGGTCTTATTGTCCTGAATCTTGTGATGGCGCTGACTTCCAGCTCTTACTTTGAAGCGGCATCCCTCATCGGTTCCGTTGCCGGATTTACCGTATCGGTCATTGCAAATTACATTTTAAGCTTCAAATTTGTCTTTGAGCGGAAAGAAGAAATGAACAAAAAAGTCGAGTTCATCACCTTTGTCGTCCTTTCCCTGATCGGCATGCTGCTCAACAGTTTCCTGATCTGGATCGTCGTAGGCCCGATCTACGGCGGTAATGTTGCACTGCAGCAGAACATAGGCCATAACCTGATCTACACAATCGCGAAAGTATTCGCGACGGCGATTGTTATGGTATACAATTTTGTGACCAGAAAAATATTTCTGGAGAAAAAGTAATTTTGAAAAGAGTTTGAAAAAGGCAGCGCAGAAAAACGCTGCCTTTTTTGAAAAAAGAAAGGCTGGTGCATAAAAAATGGAACATTCGATCTTACAGACAGTATTGTGGAGTTACCTGATTTGTATTAATATCATTACCATAGCAGTCTATGGAATCGACAAACGAAGTGCGGTGCGGGGAAAATGGAGAATCCGCGTTTCCACCTTGCTTGGACTTGCGGCAGCCGGCGGCTCGGTGGGAGCCTTGCTGGGCATGCACCTGTTTCATCACAAGACAAGAAAAAAGAAATTCACGAGTGGAGTCCCGCTGATGCTGGCGGCGCAGATCCTTCTTCTTTTCTTTCTGGCAAAAGCAGGTCTGCTGTTTTTTGCATAGAGAGCAGCAGAATTTGAAAGAGGGTTAAAAAAATGAGAGAAGAACAAACGAAGGCGACAACAGAACGCCTGATTTTTCACGTAGATGTCAACAGCGCCTTTTTATCCTGGGAGTCGGTGCGGCGGATCCAAGAGGGACTGCCGGATCTGCGGGACATTCCTGCCTGTATCGGCGGCGATCCGACGAAGCGGACAGGAATCGTTGTGGCAAAGTCGATCCCGGCGAAAAAATGCGGTGTCCAGACCGGTGAACCTGTGGCAATGGCACTGCGGAAATGTCCGAACATGGTCATTGTCCCGAGTGATTTCGACCTCTACGTCAGGTGTTCCCGTGCCTTCAAGAAAATCTGCGCCTCCTACACCCCGGTCATGGAATCCTTTTCGATCGATGAGGTATTCCTCGATATGACGGGAACTTCCCTTCTGTATCCGGACCCGATTGCGGCGGCGCACGAAATCAAGGACCGGATTTACGAGGAGCTTGGATTTACCGTCAATATTGGAATCTCCACAAATAAACTCCTGGCCAAAATGGCGTCCGATTTCGAAAAACCGAACAAAGTGCATACCCTGTTTCTAGAAGAAATCCCTGCGAAGATGTGGCCTCTTCCGGTACGCGAGCTTTTGTTTCTCGGCAAAGCGTCCGAAAAGAAGCTGACCGAGGCCGGAATCCGAACAATCGGAGACCTGGCGCATGCGCGCGAAGCGGATATCCAGACGCTGATCGGCAAGAAAAACGGCCATCAGCTGTACCAGTACGCCCGCGGCATCGACGATTCCCCCGTAAAAGCACAGCCCGATGAGGCGAAAGGCTTCAGCGCAGAGACGACCTTTAACGAGGACATCGTCTCTATCGAACAGGTCGACCCGATTCTTCTCGCCCAGTGTGACATCGTGGCCGCCCGCATGCGTCGGAAAAAGAAAAAATGCACCTCCGTTTCCATAACCTTCCGCACCCTCGATTTCCGAAACCGCTCACACCAGACAAAACTTCCAAATGCGACCGATATCACAGATGAAATCTACCGCTGCGCCAAACAGCTCTTCCGCGAATCCTGGAAAGGAGAGCCCCTCCGCCTGATCGGTGTCTCCGTAACCGGCCTTACCGAAGACGATTTCGAACAGCTCTCCCTCTTCGAAGATCCCGAAAAGAAGGAGAAAAGCCGTAAACTCGATGCCGCCCTCGACGCAATCCGCCAGAAATACGGCAACGACAAAGTCACCCGCGCAAGCATCCTGAACGGAGCACAGGGAATTGCAAGAAAAGCGAAGGCACAGATGAAAAATGATGCGGAAAACTGAAAAATAATCTTCAAAGAAGGCAGCGGAGAAAAACGCTGCCTTCTTTGAAAATAAAGCAAAACAACGATAATATTCGGAAAAATGAAAATACAACAATTGATATATTTCTGAAAATAAGATATAATAATCGGAAAGAAGCACACTGGAAAGGAGGGAACGAATGAAAACATGCAAGGAAATGGCAAAGCTATGGGGCGTTACGGAACGCACTGTAACAACTTTCTGCAAAACAGGTAAAATTCCAGGAGCCGTAAAAGAAGGAAAAAGCTGGCGCATTCCGGATGAGGCAGAAAAACCAGTGGATGGCAGAATACTGTCAGGAAAGTATGTAAAAAAAGAGGAAAAAGAAGCAAAAAAACCACTTCCGATAGGAATATCTGATTACGTACGGGCACAGTCGGAATATTATTATGTGGACAAGACAGGAATGATCAAAGAATTTCTGGATCGAAAACCGCTGGTATCACTGTTTACGCGGCCGAGACGATTTGGAAAGACGTTGAATATGGATATGCTTCGCGTTTTCTTTGAAATTTCCGATACAGATACCAGCCAGTATTTCCGGGACAAAGAAATCTGGAAATGTGGAGAAGAATACCGAGAGCATCAGGGAAAATATCCGGTTATTTTTCTGACGTTTAAAGATATAAAATTTGCGTCCTGGGAACTGACTTTTGCAAAAATTGCAGAGCTGGTACAGGAAGAGTTCGGCAGACATAAGGAACTTGGAACGAGTGAGAAACTAGAACTATATGAGAAGGATTATTTTCGGAAAATACTGGCAGGTCAGGCAAATGAAGTAGAACTTTCTTCGTCTCTGCAGAAACTTTCCAAAATGCTTCATGAACATTATGGAAAAGCACCGATCATTATGATCGATGAATATGATGCACCGATTCAGGAAGGCTATTCGAAAAAGTTTTATGAAGAAATTGTTGGATTTATGTGGAATTTCTTTTCCAGCGCATTCAAAGACAACCGGCATCTGTCGTACGGTTTTTTAACTGGAATTCTGCGGATTGCACAGGAAAGTATATTCAGTGGTCTGAATAATCTGACGGTAAATTCCATTCTGGATGAGACATATGATAAATACTTTGGATTTACCCGTGCAGAAGTCCATAAAATGCTGCGGGATTACGGTGCTCTCGAAAAAGAAGCAGAGCTTAAAACCTGGTATGACGGATATCTTTTTGGCGCAGAAGAAATTTACAATCCCTGGTCCGTGGTCAACTATATTGCACAGGGGTGTATTCCAAAGGCATATTGGGTAAACACCGGAAAGAATGAAATTCTGGAAGAAGTTCTGAAGGCAGCGACAGAGGATGTCATAGAGAAATTGTATGCATTGCTGCAGGGAGAGCGAGTGGTTGCGAGAATCGATCAAAATGTAGTTTACCGGTCTCTGCTGGAAGAATCCTCCAGTATTTACAGTCTGCTTCTGGTTGCTGGATATCTGAAAACACCAAAAAAGGAGTTGCAGACAGACGGATCGTATCTGTGTGAGGTATCTATTCCCAACTGGGAGATTGCGGCAGTTTACAAAGCAGAGATTTTATCCCATCTGCTGCAGATTGGAGCAGTAACCAGAACGACAGCAGACCGGATTGCGGAAAGCCTGTATACGAATGATGTGAAAAAACTGCAGAGTGCGATTGCAGAGTATATGGACAAGTCGATCAGTTTTTACGATGCGGGCGCAGAAGGTTTTTACCATGGACTGGTACTGGGACTGATTGCATTGCTGGATCAACAGTATAAAATCACATCTAACCGGGAATTCGGAGAGGGACGGTACGATATCAGCCTGTTCCCGCGAGAACTCCGGTATCCTGGCATTCTGATGGAACTAAAATGGAAAAAGGGGATTACAGAAGACACACTGAAAAAATTAGCGAAAGAAGCATTAAATCAGATTGAAACACAGCGATACGATACAGAAATGCGGCAGGAAGGGGTTACGGAAGTCATCAAACTTGGAATCGCCTTTTCTGGAAAAAATGTAAAAATTTGGACGGTATAAAAACAGGAGAAGACAAAACAGGGGGAAGCAAAATGAAAAAATTAACAACGGCAAAGATATGGCAGTTCGCAGCAGGCCAGTTTGGATGGGCGCTGCTGTCTGGTATCATATCGAACTGGCTTCGGGGTTTTTACCATCATTGGAGGGATCACAGCCTTCGGAAGAATTTTTGATGCATTCACTGATCCGATGATTGCGTCCTGGTCAGATCGGTGCACTTCAAAAAACGGACGGCGGATCCCGTTTTTAAAAGGCGCGTTCCTGCCGCTGGCACTTTCCACCGTGCTGGTGTTCTGGTCACCGGTGAATGAAAACAGCTGGATCAATGCGGCATTCGGTGCAGCTGTATTCTGCGGCGCAGGCGGACTGATACTGATGTTTTACGATGAGAAAAAGATTAACTGCGTGATGAACGGAAAAGCATAGGTCAGTACTTAGCACGGCGGCCTTTTTTATGTGTAGAAGCTATCCGGCATAAAGGAGAAAGGATCACAGGTGATACAGACCAGATGCTGCGGCAGCTGCAGTTTCACATTATCTCGAAATCAGCTCCTCCGCATGCTTTAATGCATCCGAAATATTCGAACAGAAATTTTCTTCCCCGACAAGCTCCACAAAGCCGGATTTTTTCATCACCTTCATCGGCTGCTCATTCGCATGAGAGAAGACGAGGGTGATCCCTTTCGATTCGCAGAGCTTCGTCAGATTCTGGAGTGCATTCATGGCTGTACTGTCGATCGCCGGTACGCTCCGCATCCGGGGAACGAGACATTTTGTGAAATCCTTTACCACGATGTGCTCAATCGCATCCGCCGCGCCAAAGAAGAGCGGTCCTGTGATCTCGTATACACGGATTTCCAGCGGCAGCTTCTGCAGATGTTCATCCACCGCCGGGGAATCATCGTCTACATAGACCCAGCTGTCGGCGTGCGTCCGCCGTTTTTGATATTTGCCGCCGTTCTGGCAATCGCTCCCGTAGCCGGAATACCGCCGAAAAGCGCAGAAGCAATATTTCCGGCACCCTGTGCAATCAGCTCTGTATCCGAACGATGCTTGCTGTTGATCATGCCGTCCGCAACAACACAGGAGAGAAGCGACTCAATCGCCGCAAGCACCGCGATCGTAAACGCATTTGGAATCGCCGACTGAATCAGTTTCATGTCAAAAACCGGCAGATGAAGCGCCGGAAGCAAGAGCCAGTGCGATAGAAAGAGGAAGTGCAATGATCGCAACGATGATACCGGCAGTCACATCTTTGGCAAACTGCGCGCGGTCATAGGACTTCAGAGAAGTGAGTAGCATTGGTTTGAACGAATTCATTTGAAAAGCTCGCTTTCTGTATTAGATTTGTATTACTGTTAGAACAACTTTCCAAGTATAGCATAAGAGACGGGGAGCAGGAAACCCAAAAAGGAATTGTTTGTCTTTCTATACAATCATGTTATGCATGACATTGCACACAGCAGGCAGAAAAATCCGAATGGAAAATTTTTCTGTTACTTTTTTGATTTTTTCAGTGACTTTCCTCTATGATCTATGGTACACTAATCCATGCGCGTTAAAAACGAGAATAGAATATCAAATGGAGGAAATCTCAAAATATGAGCAAAAAGAAAGGCGAAGGCCTGAAATCATTCAACAGGGGATTTAACGTGCCGGATACCTACATTATCATCTTTTTTGTGGTGGTTATCGCGGCCGTCATGACTTTCCTCGTCCCGAAAGGCTATTACGAGACGGAGGATGTCACATACCTGATGAACGGGGTAGAAAAAACCCGTACCGTCATCAAAGACGGAAGTTTCCAGTATCTGACCGATGCTGCCGGAAAACCGGTCACAGAAGGCGTTGCACTGTTCAGCGGCGACGGCGGAACCGGATTTTTCAATTACATGTATAACGGAATTATCAGCAGCTCCGCCATCGAAATCATCGCATTTCTGATGGTAGTCGGCGGTGCTTTTGGCATCATGATCCGCACCGGAGCCGTTGAAGCCGGTCTGATCGGCCTGATCCGTAAAGCAAAAGGAGCTGAAAAACTGCTGATCCCGGTTCTTTTCGTCCTGTTTTCCCTCGGCGGAGCCGTGTTCGGAATGGGAGAAGAGGCCCTTCCGTTCACCATGATCCTCTGCCCGCTGTTCGTCGCTGTCGGATACGACACGGTCATTGCCGTGCTTGTCACGTACGTCGCAACACAGATCGGCTTCGGATCCTCCTGGATGAACCCGTTCTCTGTCGGAATAGCACAGGGAATCGCCGGCGTTGACGTCTTCTCCGGCGCAGGTTTCCGTATGGTGATGTGGGTGGTGTTCACCGCTCTTGGCTGCGGCATGACCATGTTCTATGCAGCAAAAGTCAAAAAGACCCCGGAAATCTCCGTTGCTTACGAAAGCGACCAGTATTTCCGTGATCAGAACGAAAAAACAGGCATCGACGAGGGCCATTCCTTCGGCATCGGCCATATTTTAGTTCTGGTAACACTGGCCGTTACCGTTGTCTGGGTCATCTGGGGCGTTATGGCAAAAGGCTATTACATGGCCGAAATCGCAACCCAGTTCTTCATCATGGGAATTGTGGCAGGTGTGATCGGTGTCATTTTCCATCTGAATGACATGAAAGTGAACGACATTGCCGTTTCCTTCAAAGACGGCGCAAAAGACCTGATCGGCGCAGCACTCGTTGTTGCGATGGCACAGGGCATCATGCAGGTGCTCGGCGGTTCTGATCCGACCACACCGACCGTTATCAACACCATTATGTACGGCATCTCACAGGCACTGGCCGGTCTTTCAGGTGCAGCCGCAGCCGTGCTGATGTATGTGTTCCAGTCGGTCTTCAACTTCTTCGTCGTATCCGGCTCCGGTCAGGCGGCGATCACCATGCCGATCATGGCACCGCTCGCGGATCTTCTCGGCGTATCCCGCCAGACATCCGTCCTTGCGTTCCAGCTCGGTGATGCCTTCACAAACCTGATCGTCCCGACCTCCGGCTGTCTGATCGGCTCCCTGGCGATTGCAAAAATCGAGTGGTCGAACTGGATCAAATTCATGTGGAAATTCTTAGGGATACTGATGATTGGAGCAGTCATTACGATTCTGATTGCGGTTGCCATTGGATTTTAAGAGGAGTGAGAGAAAATGATATTATTTCAGAACATAGACGTCTATGCGCCGGAACACCTCGGAAGAAAAGACGTTCTTACTGTGTATGATAAAATTGTCAAGATCGCAGATGCCGGCACGATAACGGCAGACGGCCTGCTCTCTGGCGCGGAGACCGTAGACGGAACCGGACTTGTCCTGACACCTGGCTTTGTCGACTGCCATGTTCACGTGCTCGGCGGAGGCGGCGAGGGCGGCTTTGCCAACCGCACCCCGGAGGCGACGATGGAAGGCCTGAACAAGTTCGGTGTGACAACCGTTGTCGGCTGCCTCGGAACTGACGGCATTGGCCGTGACATGTGCGCGCTCGTGGCAAAAACAAAAGGCCTCCGGGAGCAGGGCATGTCCGCCTGGTGCTACACCGGCAGCTATCAGGTTCCGGTGCGTACACTGACGGATGGAATTACGAAAGATATCATGATGATCGAAGAAATCATCGGAACCGGCGAAATCGCCATCTCGGACCACCGATCCTCACAGCCGACCTTCGAAGAATTCGCCCGACTGGCAGCAGACACGCGCCTCGGCGGCGTTCTTTCCGGGAAAGCGGGAGTGATCAATGTCCACCTTGGCGACGGTGCAAGATGTATGGAGCTGATCGAACGCGTCATCAGCGAAACCGAAATCCCGGCCAGCCAGTTCCTCCCGACTCATGTCAACCGGAACGAGAAGCTGTTCCAGAAGGCAATTGAATACGCCGTAAAGGGCGGTGCGGTCGATTTCACCGGAAATGAAGAGATCGATTACTGGGAAACTGTCTGTGATGAAGTCCGCGTGTGCAAAGGAATCCGCCGCATGCTGGATGCAGGCGTGAATCCGAAACACATCACCATCTCATCCGACGGTCAGGGCAGTCTGCCGATCTTTAATGAGAAGGTAAATCAGGCGTGCAATGCCCAGATTATCGTAGCTGACAATGGCTTTATCCGTATCGAAGACCTTTCCGACTTCCAGAGCGGTCTGTGCCTCCTTGAAGGAACGGGACAGTTCTTTGATGCTGTCCACACCTATAGGGAACGAATTAATATCTGCAGCTCCGGCATCTATCTATTACTAAGAAAAGGATTAGTATTAGTTGCTTTGCGAAATACGATCTAACAATCCTGCGCAAGCATCCTCCAGTAGATCGAGTACATACTCAAACCCTTCGGCTCCACCATAATATGGATCGGGCACGTGGTCGGCATGCGTAAAGCGGGTACAGTATTCCGTCATACGGTGTATCTTCTTCCATTCTTCCGGAGAAGGGGCACGATCTTTCAAGTCATCAATATTCCGGTCGTCCATCCCGATAATCAAATCGAAATTATAGAAATCTTCCGTTCGCACGGGGCGCGAACGATGTGTGAGCTCGTAACCGCGACGAATAGCATGGGCACGCATCCGGCTATCAGGCAATTCCCCCTGATGATAGGACAAGATACCGGCAGAGTCTATCACAAACTGATCTTCCAGTCCGGCTTCTGAAACCAAATGCTTCATCACACCTTCCGCAGAGGAAGAACGGCAAATATTACCCAGGCAAACAAAAAGTATTCTATGAGGCTTCATAAGCACATTTTTTATTTAAAAATGCAAATATAGAAGTTTTTTTGCATTCTCTTAAAATATTTCTTCTTCTCAGTTGTCAGCATATACAGAGAACGTTTTCAAAGCAATATGCAAATCATAAAAATTAGAACATCATGAAAAAAAGATTTTTTATTATATCTTTGTTTTGGGTATTAGCCATTGCGGCATTTGGAGCAATAGTCATGCTATTATGGAATTTCGTAGTACCCGGAGTCTTAGGACTGGCAGCCATCAACTTCTGGCAAGCTTTGGCATTGTTTGTACTTGCACACATTCTCTTTGGAGGATTCCCGGGCAGAGGAGGTTTTCCCGGCCGTAGAGGAATGCCCGGTGGTAAAGAGGGTAACCCGTTCCGTGCTAAATGGGAGAAGATGTCTCCGGAAGAACGCAAGGATTTTATTAATAAAAGAAAGAAATTCGGATTTGGCGGTCCTTTCGGAAGAGACGGATTCTTCAATGAAAGAAACTTTGATAGAAACAACGGTAGCGAAACTCCCAAAGAGAATGAATAACCTGACTGGCAAAGACAACAGTTTGGAAGAACTGATTGCAGAAAATCAACCCCGTTTGAAAGCATTTATCCGCAAGCGGGTTTCCACTAAAGAAGATGCCGAAGACATTCTGCAAGACGTGTTGTATCAGTTGGTGAAAACCATTGAAAGCACTTTCAATCCTATCGAGCAGGTTACAGCATGGCTATATCGCGTAGCACGAAATACCATTATCAATAAAGGCAAGAAAATGCAGGAGGAAGAACTGCCGGCGTTTCTTTTCCGGATATAACCTTATTGTAAAGACGAAAAGTTCCATCTTCATTATATGGTTCGAATATCGGTAAGTACTCATAATAATCCCTTCCTGGATTAAACAAATCATTCACATTAT
>OGZO01000733.1_pt1 | contig 24578 bp, 17 predicted proteins | sample 1576721 | NCBI WGS metagenome assembly OGZO01 (sample SAMEA3541516, study PRJEB24748) | human gut metagenome | biome: human gut; feature: human-associated habitat; material: faeces | place: China | collected 2012 | reverse complement strand
TGGTCTTCCAGGATCCAATGACTTCTCTAGACCCAACAATGACAATTGGTAAACAGATCATGGAACCAATGATGTATCATTATGGAACATCTAAAGAAGAAGCATATAAAAAGGCTGTAGAGCTTCTTGAAGAAGTAGGAATCACAAATGCAGAAAAACGTATGAAGAACTACCCTCATCAGTTATCTGGTGGTATGAGACAGCGTGTTGTTATCGCAATCGCTTTATCTTGTGATCCATATGTATTAATCTGTGACGAACCTACAACAGCCCTAGATGTAACTATCCAGGCTAAGATCCTTGAATTAATTCAGGACTTACAGAAGAAAAAAGGTATTTCAGTTATTTATATCACACATGACTTAGGTGTAGTTGCTAAGGTAGCAGACTTCGTAAACGTTATGTATGCAGGTAAGATTGTAGAAACAGGTTCTATCGAAGATATCTTCTACAGACCTTTACATCCATATACTTGGGGTCTTTTATCAGCAATGCCTGATCTAAATACTGATGATCCAGAATTATATACAATTCCTGGTTCACCACCAAACGTTACAAAAGAAATCAAAGGTGATGCATTCGCACCACGTAATAAATATGCATTAAATATCGATAAGAGAATTGAACCACCTATGTTCAAAGTAGAAGGTTCTACAACTCATAAGGTAGCCAGCTGGTTAATGCATCCAAATGCGCCAAAGGTAGAAATGCCTGAAGCATTAAGAAAGAGAATCGATAACATGATGAAAGAAGGTGTACCAAATAATGGACAAGAATAGTCAGACTCCAATTCTTGAAGTCAAGAATTTAAAACAGTATTTCTATCCAAGTAGAAAGTTTACTGTAAAAGCCGTTGATGGTATTTCATTCAAAATCATGTCAGGTGAAACATATGGTTTAGTAGGTGAATCTGGTTCAGGTAAATCTACTACTGGTCGTGCTATTATTAGATTATATGATCCAACTGATGGTCAGATCATTTTCGAAGGTGAAGATATCACTGGTAAGATGTCTAATAAAGCTCTTAAGACATTACGTACTAAGATGGCTATGATTTTCCAGGATCCAATGGCTTGTTTAAACCCTCGTAAGAAGGTTATTGATATTATTGCTCAGGGTCTTGATATTCATCATGATTATAAAGATGAAAAAGAAAGAGAAGAAAAGGTTTATAAGATTCTTGAAATGGTAGGTTTATCAAAAGAACATGCGAACCGTTTCCCACACCAGTTCTCTGGTGGTCAGAGACAGCGTATTGGTATCGCAAGAGCCTTAATCATGAACCCTGATCTAATTATTGCCGATGAAGCAATCTCAGCCCTAGACGTATCTATTCAGGCACAGGTTGTAAACCTAATGAAGAAGATGCAGAAAGAAACAGGTGCTGCTTACTTATTTATCGCTCATGACTTATCAATGGTTAAATACATCTCTGATAGAATTGGTGTATTACATTTAGGTCACTTAGTAGAAACAGGAACTGCAGATGAAATCTTTAGTAATCCTCTCCATCCATATACAAGATCATTATTATCTGCTATCCCTCATTCTAACCCAAGAGTAGAGAAGGTAAGAAAATCATTCTCTTATGATTATGAAACAAGCGGTCTTGATTATGCAGCTGGTACTCAGCATCAGATTACTGAAACACACTTTGTATTAGGTACTGATGAAGATGTTGAACAGTTCAAGAAAGACGCAGCAAACTTCAAATTATAACATCAAAAGACTATGACACTTATGTGTGATAGTCTTTTTTTAGGCTCTAAAATGTGAATAAGATACATTTCTACGTTGTAAAAAATGTAGTGATGTCACATTTATTCGTTGTAAAAAGTGTATAAATACCACATTTTTTCACTGTAAAAAATGTATTAAGATGGTATAATGAAATCAAGGGGGTGTCTATATGTATCGTTTAGCTATAAAAAAATTATTTAGATGGAAAGAAAAGCCAAATCGAAAACCTTTGATTATTGAAGGTGCTAGACAGGTTGGAAAAACCTGGTTGATGAAAGAATTTGGAGAGAAAGCATATAATAAGACTATCTATATTAATTTTGATTCAAATACTACAATGTCTGACTTATTCTCTTATGATTTAGATACAAATCGTTTAATAACTGGGATTGAATTGTATACTGGTCAGAAAATTGATCCAGATAATACACTTCTTATATTTGATGAAATTCAAGAAGTTCCGCAAGCATTATCTGCTTTAAAATACTTTTATGAAAATGCGCCTGAATATCATATCGTATGTGCAGGCTCACTTTTGGGTATCGCGCTTCATCAAGGGACATCTTTCCCAGTAGGCAAAGTGGACTTCATGAGTCTTTATCCTCTTACTTTCAAAGAATTTTTAATGGCTACAGGTAAAGAGCGATTTGTAGAACTACTTGATCAACAAAATTATCAGATGATAAATAGCTTTAAGCAAACATATATTGATGCATTGAAGCAGTATTATTATGTAGGTGGTATGCCAGAAGCTGTACAATATTTTGCGGATTATAATGATTATAATGAAGTACGAAATATTCAGAAAAAAATTCTATTCGCTTATGAGCAGGATTTTTCTAAACATGCACCTAATGAAATAGTTCCTAAAATAAGGATGCTTTGGAATAGTATTCCATCGCAGCTTGCTAAGGAAAATAAGAAATTTATATATGGTCTTATTCGCACTGGAGCACGCGCTAAAGAATATGAAACAGCTATTATGTGGCTATCTGATTGCGGATTAATACATAAAATTAGTCGTGTAAATCAAGCAGGTATACCTTTAAAGGCATATGAAGATTTAAAGGCTTTTAAAATTTATTTATTAGATGTAGGGCTTTTAGGATGTATGACTGGTTTAAAACAAAAGACGCTTGTTGAAGGGAATAATTTGTTTGTAGAATTTAAAGGTGCATTGACTGAACAATATGTATGCCAACAACTCAAGATAATAGAAGATTTGGATATTTATTATTATACAAATGAAAGAGGAAACTGTGAAATAGACTTTGTGATAGATAGAGATAATCAGATTACTCCAATAGAAGTAAAAGCAGAAGAAAACTTAAGAGCAAAGAGTCTTAAAACCTATAATGAAAAGTTTTCTCCAGATATTTGTATTCGTACTTCTATGTCTGATTACAGAAGAGAAGATTGGCTTATTAATCTACCTCTTTATGCAATAGAAGAAATAAAGGAACTATGAAAAAACGACACAATCAAGTGTCGTTTTAATCTTAATTCATGTTTTTTGAAACTTCTTAGTGACAAGTACTAATACAATCACAGAGTAGCTGTACTGATATAACCCATTACATAAGATCCAGTGGCATCAAAGAAGCTTGTTGAAATCTTAGGACCTACAAAAACACTGATATCATAACCAATAAAAATTAAACCATAGTTTCTGTTGTAGAACTTAGAACCAAAGATGATCTTAACCATAGGCGCAAATATGACTAGTAATCTACCAAATGAGAATCCTACTAAGGCGATACATAAATGAAAAAAACAACCTAGAGCTAGATGGTGATATCTTTACTCAGATTGTTTCTATGTGGAAACCAGAAGAAGAATATTTCAACTGGCATAATATATAGATACCAATTAAATAGAAGGGTCCTTTTTTGGTTTTACTTTATTATCTATTCTATTTCCATTTTCATCTAGTTTATAGAGGTTATTATATGTGACTTCTATATGTTTCTGATAGAGTCCGATATTAATGATTCTAGAGAACACAGCATAGATCAAAGCAGTAAGTGGTACACCGATAAGTACACCAACAACACCCCATAGATTACCAAATATAGTAATACCTAGTAAGACAAATAAACCACCTATACCTACAGATTTACCTACAATCTTAGGATATACCACATTTCCTTCAAACTGCTGTAAGCAAAGATAAATAATCGCAAAAGCTAACATGCTCTTACTCTGTGCTGCGGCCACTAAGATGAGTCCTGCAAAGAAGGTAATGAAATTACCAAACATAGGTACAAAGCTAAATAAGAAAGCCATAATCGCAATTAATTCAGGGAAAGGCATTCTAAATAAACGCATCGCAATATAAACCTCTAACATAAAACATGTTGCTTCTAACATCTGTCCTGTCACAAAACTATTAAAATAATGATTGGCTTCACTCATGATATCAAAGGCTATACCTGCACGTTTATGACCTAATATATATGCAATGAGTTTTCTACCTTGTTCAAGATGTTTTTCTTTATTTGCAAGAAGATAGAGAGCCATAAAGAATGAAGTGATGGCAGTAATGAATGAACCACCAATATTTGATACAAATTCTGTTGTTTTAAAATGAGGATTACCTAAGAAATTACCTGCAGTCGCAAGAATTGTACTTAAATCAATAGAGGCAAACCATTTCTGTACTTCATCTACTGTGACTGAATAATCAATATTAAATCTTTTACATAAAGAAGTAATATAGACAGCAAGTCTTTTTGCATAATTATCTAAGTTAGAGAATAAGAGTGAGAAGCTTTCTCCGATTCTAGGAATAATGAATGAGAAGAACATCACTAATATTAATAGTAAACATATAATAGTGATAGCCATCGCAATACCACGAGTTCCCTCTACTAAGAATTGAGGAAGCTTTAGGTTAGGTTTTTTCTTCGTCAATTGTTCTCTTGCTTTCACAAGTAACTTCTCTACAAGTTTCATTGGAATATTGATTACAAATGCGATTACTATCGCAATATAGAAGGGTCTTGCAAGTCCTAATGCATTAAGGAAGAAGTCCCATACTGATTCTAAATTAAAAAGAATAAAAGCTAAGACAATACCGTATGTAATATATTGAAAAATCTTATCATCTGGAAAATTGAAATTTTTGTTGTCCATAATAATCACCTAAGGAAATAGTACCACAAAATAAGGTGTATTGTTACTAGAAATTAAATAAGAAAAGGTTGAGGAATAGAAGAAATTTGCTATAATGACACACGTGAAAGGAGAATATAAATGAACACTATTATTATTAATAAAATCATGATGCATATGCTTGATTTTGAGCATCGTAAGATATATTTAAGTGAAGATTTCTGCGAATTAAATGATACAACTCAGGAATATTATCATAAAAAAGTAGAAAAAGCTTTATACAGTCCAGCTATTAAAGAACTTGTTGTGCCTTCACTTCATGAATTATTACTTCGTGCTGATAAGATGCTAGAAGATGATGAAGAATTCAAGAAACAGGCAAAAGAAATTAGTGAAAAGTTCTTTGCGTTAGGTTCAGTGATTGAAGAAATGCCTAATAGTAATATTTTATATGTGGATTGTTATCGTGATGGTGTACATATGATTGCCGCTTTAAAGCTTAATTATAAATATAATTCTGTATCTCTTGTAGAAGAGGAAAATGTCCGTATTACAAGAAGACAGGTTCTTCCTCAGATTGGTACAGCTGTTGATGAAGCGATTATTATAGATACAGATCATAAGAAGATATCTCTTATTGAAAAGAAGTATCTCATTGATGGCAAGATGGATACTTACCTTAATAGTCAATGGATTAAGGGAGAAGAAAAACTCACTGATCGTCAGAAGATTTCTACTATGAAGAAAGTAGTGAATAAGATTGATGATATTTATCATGTAAATGATAAAGAAGCACTTCCACTTGTAAAACAGGAAATATTAGAAAGAACACAGATGGGTGAACTTGTTAAACCGATTGAAGTTGTTCGTAAGGTTATGGAAAGAGATTACCAGGCTCAGGAAGAATCAGAAACAATGTTGAAGGATCTTGGGATTGGTGAAGATGATACAATTTCTTTAAATGCGTTAGGACGTTCTGTAGAGGTTGTTAAGATTACTCTTGATGAGGATATTCAAATAACTATGCCAGTAGATGAATATGTAAATGGATCTACTTTTGAAAAGAAAGAAAACCCTGATGGAACAGTTTCTATCGTATTAAATAATATTCAAGACATTACAATTAAGTAAACGCTTACATTTTTTTGCCTATATTGTCTGAAATGAATGAATTTTGGTCATATTTATTGTATAATAAAGTTTATGAAGGGAGACATATAGGTATGTTAGATAATTTCTTGATAAAATTGTTTTTTGAAGGAAAGTGTTTAGAAGCATATAAGGTATTCGGTGCTCATCCGGATAAAAAGGGCGTTCGTTTTACAGTATATGCACCACATGCAAGAAGTGTTCAGGTTGTAGGTAATTTTAATGACTGGGATGGAACACAGCATTATATGGAGAGATATAATGATGGAGGCGTGTGGACTCTCTATATTGAAGGGCTAAAGCAGTATGACCTTTATAAATATAGAATTGAAACACCTTCTGGAGCTATTGTTGATCGTGCAGATCCATATGCCTTTTTCAGTGAAATTAGACCAGGTACAGCATCTAAGGTATATAACCTAGATGGTTATCGCTGGCATGATTCTAGATGGATGAAGTCACGTTCTAATAACTATGATCGTAACATGAATATCTATGAAGTGAATCTTGGTTCTTGGAAGATGAAAAAGGAATTTACAGATACATCTGATGGAGAATTCTATTCATATGAAGAAATGATTGATGAAATCATTCCTTATGTAAAGAAGATGGGCTATACACATATTGAAGTAATGCCTTTAAATGAGTTCCCATTTGATGGCTCTTGGGGATATCAGGCAACAGGTTATTTTAGTGCGACAAGTCGTTATGGACATCCAAAACAGTTAAAGGATTTCATTAATGCGTGTCATAAAGAAGGTATAGGGGTTATTATGGACTTCGTACCTGCTCATTTTGTTAAAGATGGACATGGTCTTTATCAGTTTGATGGAGGCTGGGTTTATGAATATGCAGATGTGAATAACCGTTATTCTGAATGGGATTCAGTATATTTTGATGTGACAAAAGATACTGTACGTTCATTCTTAAAGAGTGCTGTTCATTTCTGGGCAGAAGAATTCCATATTGATGGTATTCGTTTTGATGCTGTCAGCAACCTTATTTACTGGAAAGGTAATAAAGACTTTGGTACAAACAATGGGGCTTTAGAGTTCTTAAAGACTATGAATGAACAGATTCATGAAAGATATCCTGCATTAATGACTATTGCAGAAGACTCAACTGATTTCCCATATGTTACTAAACCAGTTAAGGATGGCGGTTTAGGATTTGATTATAAGTGGGATATGGGCTGGATGAATGATACATTGAAGTATTTCAAAGAAGATCCAGTTTATCGTCAATATGATCATAATCTATTAACTTTCTCAATGATGTATTTCTATTCAGAAAGATTTATTTTGCCATTCTCACATGATGAAGTGGTTCATGGTAAAGCAACTATTTTAAATAAGATGTGGGGACTTGATGGAGACAAGTTCGCGCAGGCAAAAGCTTTATATACATATATGATGACTCATCCTGGTAAGAAGCTTAATTTCATGGGTAATGAATTAGGTGAATACAAGGAATGGGATGAAAGAAAAGCATTGGCTTGGAATATCTTAGAATATCCACAGCATGATTCTTTCCATCATTTTATGCAGGATTTAAATAAGATGGTTGAAGAACATCCAGCTCTTTATAGTATGGATTATGATCCAGAAGGATTTAAATGGCTGGTTGTAGATGATCATAATCAGAGTGTATTCTCATATGCTCGATTTGATAAGAAAGGCAACTGTTTAGTTATAGTAGCTAACTTTATTGGTAATAGTCATGATAATTATGCTGTACCAGTACCGTTTGCTGGAAGCTATAAAGAAATCTTGAATACAGATAAAGATAGTTATAACGGTTCAAATTACACAAATACACGTGCTTTAAGATCAAAGAAAGGTACTTGTCTCAATGAAGCACAGAGTATTCATGTAAAATTAGCGCCATTTAGCGCGGTGGTATTTGAATATCATAAGCCAGCTAAAAAAGTGTCTTCTCCAAAGAAGACAAAGAAAAGTGTTGTAAAGGAAGGAAAGTAGTAAATGTTTAATACAAAAGAAGAATTTAAATATGAATTTTCTAAGCGAATCATTGAATCATATGGTCGTACAGTAGAAGAAGCACATTTAACAGAAAAGTTCATGGTTCTTGAAACTATGGTTCGTGACTATGCATCTGTTAACTGGGCTATGACAAAGATGGCAGTTCAGGCTAAGCAGCAGAAACAGGTTCACTATTTCTCAATGGAATTCTTAGTTGGTCGTCTATTAGTCAACAATATGATGAACTTAGGTATCTATGAAACTGCAAAGGAAGGTCTTGCAGATTATGGTATTAATATCCATGATCTAGAAGAATTAGAATCAGATGCTGGTTTAGGTAATGGTGGTTTAGGTCGTCTTGCTGCCTGCTTCATGGATTCTTTAGCTTCTTTATCTTATCCAGCTTTCGGTAATACTATTCGTTATGATTATGGTTTCTTCAAACAGAAGATTGAAAATGGATACCAGGTAGAAGTACCAGACCAGTGGTTACGTTTAGGTAATATGTGGGAAGTAAGAAAACCTAAGCATGCAACAGAAGTTAAATTCTGGGGTAAAGTAATCTGGGATGATGCAACTGGTGGATGGAAGCATGTAGATTATGAAGCAGTACGTGCTGTACCTTATGATATGCCAATTGTTGGTAATGATACTAAGGTGACTAATACATTAAGATTATGGAAAGCTGAACCTAGTGAAAACATTCCTACAAATAAAGATTTCCGTCAGTATGCTCAGGAAGTCAATGATATTTGTCAGACATTATATCCTGATGATTCTACACATGCTGGTAGAGTATTACGTTTAAAACAGCAGTATTTCTTTGTATGTGCTGGTTTAAATTCTATTATTCGTGCACATTTAAGAGTATATCCTGATTTAACTAACTTCCATGAAAAGAATGTTATTCAGTTAAATGATACACATCCAGTATTAGTTATTCCTGAATTAATGCGTGTATTTATTGATGATTATGGAATGGAATGGGATGATGCATGGAATATTGTATGTAAGACTTGCGCATATACAAACCATACAATCCTTGCTGAAGCATTAGAAAAATGGCCTGTTGATATGATGAGAGACTTATTACCAAGAGTTTATCAGATCATCGAAGAAATCAATAGACGTTTCATTGGTTTCGTAAAACAGCAGACTGAAAATGATAACGAACTATTACAGAGAGTTATGATTATTAAAGATGGTCAGGTACATATGGCTAGACTTGCGATTGCTGGTTCATTTAGTGTCAATGGTGTAGCACAGCTTCATTCTGATATCTTAAAAGAAAGAGAAATGAAGGATTTCGATACTTTATATCCTAACAAGTTCAACAATAAAACGAATGGTGTCACTCATAGAAGATGGCTTGCATATTGTAACCCACAGTTAACTTCATTAATTAATGAATCAATTGGTGATAGCTGGATGCATAGACCAGATGATTTAGAAAAGTTAGCTCCTTATGTAACTGATTCAATTACTCAGAGTAAGTTCTATAATGTAAAACAGCAGAGAAAACAGATTCTTGCAGATTACATTAAGGAACATAATGGTATTGATGTAGATGTGAACTCTATCTTTGATATTCAGGTTAAGAGATTACATGCATACAAGAGACAGTTATTAAATGTCATGCATATTATCTATTTATATCAGAGAATGAAAGAAGATAGCAGCTTCAGAATTTATCCACATACTTATATCTTTGGTGCAAAAGCAGCTCCTTCTTACTATTTAGCTAAGAAGATCATTAAGTTAATCAACAGCGTAGCTGAAAAGGTAAACAATGACCCAGAAACTAATAAATACTTAAAGGTTGTATTTATTGAAAACTATTGTGTTACTATTGCTGAAAAGATTATTCCTGCTGCAGATGTATCTGAACAGATTTCTACTGCTGGTAAGGAAGCAAGTGGTACTTCTAACATGAAGTTCATGATGAATGGTGCATTAACACTTGGTACATTAGATGGTGCCAATGTAGAAATTGCGGAATTAGTTGGTGATGATAACGTAGTTATCTTTGGTATGAAGGATAATGAAGTCAATGACTTAAAGGCAAGTGGTTCTTATAGCTCTTGGAATGAATACAACAATAATCCAAATATCAAGAAGGTTATTGATTCATTAGTAGATGGTACTTGGAACTCTTCAAGAGAAGAATTCAAGATTATCTTTGATGAATTAATGGCTAGAAATGATGAATACTTCTTATTAAAGGACTTTGAAAGCTATAGACTTGCACAGGAAAAGATCAATAACTTATATCAGGACCGTGCTAACTGGTCTAAGATCTGCTTAGCTAATATTGCAAAGAGTGGTCATTTCTCAAGTGATAGAACTATTGAAGACTATGTAAAGGATATCTGGCATTTAAATAGGGTAAAAATCTAATGAAAGATACATTCGTACTAGATGTAGATGGTGAAGAAGTAACTTGTGAAGTCATCTTGGGATTCACAGATGACGCAACAGGTAAAGAATATATCATCTATACAGATAACAGTTCAGATGAAGATGATCAGTTGAATATCTATGCTTCACAGGTAGATCCTAAAGATGCAGATAATATTCTTCCTATTGAAACAGAAGAAGAATATGCATTTGTACAGGAAGTATTAGATTCAATGATGTCTGAAGAAGAATAAAGACTCAAAGGCTTAACGATTATGTTAAGTCTTTTTTTTAATGATATATGGCTTTCTTTTTCAAATTTAGATACTCTCTTTTCTTATCTTGTTTTTATGATAGAATAAGGGAGAGAAAAGGGTGGGATTTAGACATGCAAAGAGAATCAATTCGTATGTATGCTTATGCGATTGACTTTGATTTAATCAAAGTTGATTTATCATTAAATTATTATAACGGAATTTCAAGTCAGTATTATTTAAAGAATTTAGATACAAGTGAAGTTAAGATACTTAAAGGCGAAGCGACTGAGAAAGAAAATGGATTCCAGTCGTATCTTTTGCATACAGACTTTTCTGTAGGTACAAGATATAAAGTGTTTGATAATTATGGTTTAGCTTGTTTTTTAGATTTTAGTCAGCTTTCTATGAGTAAAGATTTTGATGATCATTTTTATTATGATGGTGATGATTTAGGCAGTCATTATACAAAAGAAAAAACGACATTCAAGGTCTGGTCACCTCTTTCTACGGAAGTTGTATTAAAAATTTGGAAAGATGAAGACCTTCATTATTATCCTTTAGAAAGAGGAGATAAGGGTGTCTATAGTACAACTATTAAGAAAGATCTAGATGGTTATGAATATGTTTATGTTATTGGAATGAATGAACAATCAATAGAAACAGCTGATCCATATGCTTATTCTTGTACAGCTAATATGCATAGTTCAGTAGTCATTGATTTAGATAAAGTAAGAAGAGTAGATTATCCTTTGACACAACTAAAACATAATACAGATGCAGTTATTTATGAAGTCGGTGTCAGAGACTTCTCTGTTGATGAATATGGACAGATTACACATAAAGGCAAGTTCTTAGGATTCTGTGAAGAAGGTACAGTGACTAAGAATGGTTTTTCATCAGGTATGGACTATTTAGATATGCTTGGTGTCACACATGTACAGCTTTTACCAATTAATGATTATGCAACAGTAGATGAAGATCATCCAGATTTACTCTATAACTGGGGTTATGATCCAGCACAATATAATGTACCTGAAGGAAGTTATATTACTGATCCAAATGATGGCTATAAGAGAATATTAGAATGTCAGCGTATGGTACGCTGTATTCATAAGCATAATATGAGAGTTATTCTAGATGTAGTCTATAATCATATGCATGATGTGAATAACAATACATTAGAGAAGACAGTGCCTTATTATTTCTTTAGAAGAGATGAAAATGGGGAGTTATCTAATGGTTCATGGTGTGGTAATGATTTAAACACTACCGCAAAGATGTGCCGTAAATATATCTTAGATATGTGTAAGAGATGGCAGGTTCTTTATGGTGTAGATGGCTTTAGAATGGATTTGATGGGTATTGTGGATAATGATACAGTGAATATGATTTATGAACAGGGTCATGCTTTAGATTCTTCATTTATGTTATATGGTGAAGGTTGGAATATGGGTACTGCATTACCTGATTCAGAAAAGACAACAATTGAAAATAACCATAAAACACCTCATGTAGGTTTCTTTAATGATCATTTCAGAGATACAGTCAAGGGACCTAATCAGATGGAAGTCAAAGGCTATACATCAGGGGACACTTATAAGACAAATGAAGCCATTATTGCGATGTGTGACTACAATAAGTTCTTATCTATAGAACAGAGCATTAACTATACAGAATGTCATGATAATGCGACTGTATTTGATAAATTTATTATTTCCAATGGACATGAAGATGAATATTGCCGCCAAAAGAGATGTTTATTAACACTTGCGATGACAATTCTTGCACAAGGGGTTCCTTTTATTCATGCCGGACAGGAATTTTTAGGTACTAAGAATGGTAATCAGAATTCTTATAATGCGGGTGATGCAGTTAATAAACTAGACTGGGAACGTCATGACGAATATATGAATGTTGTACAGGCTGTAAAATTCTTTATTGATCTAAGAAAACACAACAAGTGCTTTAGATATTATGATTATGAAGATATGCATCAGCATGTATTTATCAACAATATCTACTATCGTATGGTAGAATATCATCTCACTCAGGATGAAGGAGATTATAAAGAATTTAAGATTTATTTTAATCCTTCATATGATGTCATTACTATTGGTATTGAAGATGATTTTAAGATATTATATAGTATGTCAAATGAAAGAATAGAAAATGGACAACTCAATGTATTTGGTGTATCCATGGTCGTATGTGCAAGATAGGAGTATATAATGAAATTAATTGTTGGATTAGGAAATCCTGGTAAAGAATATGATATGACAAGACATAATACAGGATTTTATTGTTTAGATGTATTAAGTGATGAAATGAATCAATCTATTGATAAAGAGAAATTTAAAGGCTTATATACTAAATTCAAGTATAAGGGTGAAGATGTTATTTTATTAAAACCTCAGACTTATATGAATAATTCTGGTGAATCTGTTGCAGCAGTGATGCAGTTCTTCAAGATTCCAGTAGAAGATCTATTAGTTATTTATGATGATATGGATATGCCTACTGGTAAACTACGTTTAAGAGAAAAAGGCAGTGCAGGTGGACATAATGGGATCAAGAGTATTATTGCTCATGTAGGGACTCAGAACTTCAAGCGTATTCGTGTAGGTATTTCAAAGAATAAGCTTTATAGTGTTGTAGACTGGGTACTTGGACACTACTCTAAAGAAGAAGAAAAGCTTATATCAGAAGGTGCTAAACATGCAGCAGAAGCTGTATTATGTTATTTAGATGATGGTTTTAATAAAGCAATGAATAAATTTAACTAGGTGATTGTTATGGAGAAAATACTGAATCTTTTAAAAGATAATCAGGCCTTAAGAACCTTAGATACAGACAAAGGAACTATTGTCACAAACTCAACTAGCGATGAGGCTTATCTCATTGCTGGTTCTTTTTGGCATCATCCAAGAAAAATCCTGATTATTAAAAATAACCAATATGAGGCATTTAACCTCTATAAAACATTAACTGAACTTGTGAATCAAGTTGTTTATTTTCCTGCAGATGAATCATTACGTGTCGAATCAGTGGCGTATTCTTATGAACTATTAGGAGAAAGAATTAATGCATTATATGCGATGACACAAGATAAACCAATGATTTGTGTTTGTCATATGCATTCAATGACACGTTATGTGACACCTGTAGAACTCTTTAAAAAGAGTATTATAAGTTTAAAGAAGGGTGATACAGTAGATCCTTTAGAATTAAAGAAGAAATTACAGTCTATTGGCTATAAGAATACCCAAAGAGTAGATTCTCCTTTCTATTATTCTAGAAGAGGTGAAGTACTAGATGTTTATACAATCCAGTATGAACATCCAGTACGTATTGAATTCTTTGATGATGAAATAGAAGAAATCTCTTTTTATGATAAAGACTCACAAAGAAGAACAGAAAGAAAAGAATCTATCGATATTCTTCCAGCTACAGATATGATGTATGAGGATGATGGTTTATCACAGGTAGAAGCCTCTATCATGGCTTTAAAAGAGAAGATGAAGATCAAAGATGAATTCAAGGATGAACTTGAAGAAACATATGCATTAGATATTGAATCACTCAAAACACATGACTATAGTCCACGTATTTATCAATACTTAAGTTTATTCCCTCAAACTGCCACAATTATAGATTATGCAAGTGATTATACTATTATTACTGCATCTCTTGCTTCTATTCTTGCTTCTTATAAGACTTATATGGAAGAGAACTACCTCTATTATCATGAACTAGAAGAAATAGGACAGATGATCAGAGGAATTAAGCTTATTAATAACCCTCAGGATATCTTAAAACATCCTGATGTTGATTTAGTACGCTTTAGAGAAAATGATAAACAAATCATGTTTATGACTCAGCCTGTAATGATTTCTATGGCTAATGAAAAAGTCTTTATTAGTCAATTAAAGGACTTACTTACATATAATCGTGTCATGATTGGTGTAGATGAAAAGCGTCAGATAGATGTATTAGTAAACCTATTTACTGATCATGCTATTCCATTTACTCTCACAAGTGCCACAAATAAGATTTATGACGGGGTTAATCTATTTTTAGGACATCTACCTTGTGGAATGAACTTTGTAGAAGAGAAGACTGTATTACTCACAAGTCAGGAACTCTTTAAAGTACAAGAAACAAAGAAGAAATATATTAAATACAGAGATGCCACTAAAATCTCAGACTATAATGAATTAAAAGTAGGAGACTATGTTGTTCATGATACAAATGGTATTGGACAATATATGGGTATTGAAACATTAGTTGTAGATGGTGTACATAAGGATTATTTACATATTGCCTATAAAGGAAATGATATCCTTTATGTACCGGTAGAACAGTTCCAGTTAATTAGAAAATATTCATCAAGAGATGGTAAACCACCTCATATTCATGCTTTAGGTTCACCTAAATGGGCTAAAGAAAAAGCAAGAGTCAGACAGAAGGTAGATGGTTTAGCTGATGATCTCATTAACTTATATGCAGAAAGAATGAGACAGCCAGGTTTTGCGTTTGAGCCTGATGGAGATCTTCAATTAGAGTTTGAAAGTGAATTTGGTTATGAACTCACTCCTGACCAGGCACAGGCTGTAGAAGAAATTAAAAAGGATATGGAAACACCACGTCCTATGGATAGATTATTATGTGGTGATGTAGGCTTTGGTAAAACAGAAGTGGCTTTAAGAGCCTGCTTTAAAGCCGTTGTGTCTAAGAAACAATGTGCCTTCTTATGTCCTACTACAATTCTTTCAGCACAACATTATCGTACAATGCAGAAGCGTTTTGAGAAGTTCCCTGTGAATATTGCGTTACTCAATCGTTTCACGACTACTAAAGAAAAGAAACAAATATTAGCTGATTTAAAGGAAGGTAATATTGATTTATTAGTAGGTACACATCGTATTTTATCTAAAGATGTTGAGTTTAAGGATCTAGGATTGCTTTGTATTGATGAAGAACAGCGTTTTGGTGTAAGACAGAAAGAGAAGATCAAGAATCTAAGAAAAACAATAGATGTACTCACTTTAACTGCCACACCTATTCCTCGTACATTACAGATGTCCATCATGGGTATTAGAGGACTCTCGCAAATAGAAACACCACCATTAAATAGACTCCCTGTACAGACATATGTCTCAGAAAAGAGCTGGGCGTTAATTAAACAGGTTATTGAAAGAGAATTATCACGTAATGGACAGGTTTTCTATTTACATAATATAACAGAAAACATCTATGAAATAGCCTCTACATTGCAGACACTCTTACCTAATGCCCGCATTGGTGTAGGACATGGTCAGATGGATAAGAATGATCTAGAAGATGTCATGACTGACTTTGTAGAAAAGAAATACGATATTCTTGTATGTACAACTATTATTGAGACAGGTATTGATATACCTAATGCGAATACAATTATTATTGAGAATGCGGATAAGTTTGGTTTAGCACAGCTTTATCAGATCAAAGGTCGTGTAGGAAGAAGTGAACGTATCGCATATGCTTATCTTCTTTATACAAAAGATCGTGCGATGACAGAAGAAGCCCAAAAGAGACTTACAGCTATTAAGGAATTCACACAATTAGGTTCTGGTTATAAGATTGCGATGAGAGATTTATCTATTCGTGGCAGCGGTGATATTCTTGGTGGCGAACAGGCAGGATTTATTGATCAGGTTGGTTTTGATATGTATATGAAGATCTTACAGGATGCGATTGAAGAAAAACAGGGTAAGATTAAAGAAGATGAGACTGTACCATCACGTAATGTACCAGTAGATGGTTATATTCCTGAAGATTATGTAGAAAGTGATATGGAAAAGCTAGAACTTTATCAGCGTGTCTATAAAGCCAATGATTTAGAAACATTGAAACGTGTAGAACATGAACTCACAGACCTTTATGGTGTACTCCCATCACAGGTACGTAATATTGTAGTCAAGAGAAGATTTGATATCCTTTCACATGATCCACTTATTGATGATGTGAAAGATAGCAGCCAGGGACTAGAAATACGTTTCTCTAAAGTCTTCTTAGAAGATTTAGATGGACAGAAGTTCTTTGCGTATGTCAATCATATGTTTAAGAAGCCACAAATGAAATATACTGATGGAATGTTGACTATTGTGAGTGGTATGGAACCTTATTATGTTTCAGCATCTACTGAGTTCTTAGATTCAGTTTTAAAACAATATTATAAAACACATACTAGTGCTTAATAAAAAAATAATGTAGAATATGAAAAAAAGGGGGGATAACATCAATGAAAATTATTGATTTATTAAATGAAGATAAAGTTACTTTATCTTTTGAAGTATTTCCACCTAAGACAAGCAGTAAATATGAAAATGTCTTAAAGGCTGCAGAAAAGATTGCATCTTTAAATCCAAGTTTCATGTCTGTGACTTATGGTGCAGGTGGAGGAACAAGTGCACATACTGTTGCACTTGCGAAAGATATTCATGAGAAATATGATGTTGAAGTCATGGCTCATTTGACATGTGTTTCTTCCACAAGAGAACATGTAGAGTCCATGGTTGAACAGTTTAAAGAAAATGGTATTGAGAACATCATGGCATTAAGAGGAGATATTCCTAAGGATGGTCAAGTGGGAGAAGACTACCAATATGCCTGTCAGTTAATCAAGGAACTTAAAGAGAAGGGTGATTTCTGTATTGGGGCAGCATGTTATCCAGAAGGACATGTAGAATCACCTAGCATTAAGGAAGATATCCAGCATCTAAAAGAAAAAGTAGAAGCAGGTGCAGATTTCTTAACAACTCAGATGTTCTTTGACAACAATGTTTTCTATAACTTCTTATATAAAATTAAGGAAGCTGGTATTAATGTACCTGTAGTCGCTGGTATTATGCCTATTACTAATGCGAAACAGGTCAGTCGTGCTGTACAGATGTCAGGTACATCTATTATTCCTTATCATTTTAAGATGATGGTGGATGCATTTGGTGATAATCCTGAAATCATGAAGCAGGCTGGTATTATTTATGCATCTGAACAGATTATTGATTTAATTGCGAATGGTGTAAAACATATCCATGTTTATACAATGAATAAACCAGACATCGCCGAAGGCATCATGAACAATATTTCGGAGATTCTTAAATGATAGAAATCAATCGTAAAGAAGCTTTACGATACTTAGGATACCGTCAATCCGTTGAAGGTGATCTCACAGAAATCAATAGTGCATTAGATCACTGTATAGAAGTACTACAAAAAACAGCTGTACCACGTCATATTGTGAAAAGATTACCTCTCACAATAGAGAATCATACAATCACAATTGGTGATATGGTGATACATAGTAAAAACTTAGAGAATAACTTAAAAGGCTGTCATGCAGTTTATCTCTTTGCGGCTACTATAGGTATAGAAGTCGATCGTTTAATTAAACGTACAGAACTTACTAAGATGAGTGATGCAGTGATCTATCAGGCAGCAGGAGCTGCTATGATAGAAGCGTATTGTGATGAAGTGAATGAAGAACTCAATCAGGAGGCTCATAAGAATAATGAATTCTTAAAGCCACGCTTTTCGCCTGGTTATGGAGATCTTTCATTAGATCATCAGAAAGATTTTATGCGTTTATTACAGATGGATAAGATTGGTATCAGTTTATTAGAAAGTCTCTTAATGGTCCCATCCAAATCAGTGACGGCGATCATTGGTATTACACATCATACACAGCCTCGTCATACGAAGGATTGTGCCAATTGTCCTGCACAATGTGAATTCAGGAGGATAGATTAATGGGATTTAAAGAAAGACTGACAAAAGAATGGTTATTCTGGGATGGTGGTACTGGTTCAGTACTTCAAAGCTGGGGTTTACAGGCTGGTGAATTACCTGAAACATGGAATATCATTCATCCAGAAAAGATTATAGAATTAAATAAAGGTTATCTAGAAGCTGGATGTGATATTATCAACACCAATACATTTGGTGCCAATAGATTAAAATATCCAGATAATCTAGAAGAAATAGTCACAAAAGCAGTAGAACATGCAAAAAAGGCAAGAGAACTTACAGGACGCACTGATGCCTTGATTGCGCTTGATTTAGGTCCTACAGGTAAACTCTTAGAACCACTAGGAGATTTATCATTTGATGATGCAGTGGATATTTATGCTGAAGTCATTGAATATGGAACTAAAGCGGGAGCTGATGTCATCCTTATTGAAACAATGCAGGATAGCTATGAATTAAAAGCTGCAGTACTAGCTGCTAAGGAACATTCGCATTTACCAGTATGTGCAACTGTTGTATTTGATGAAAAAGGTAAGATGTTGACAGGTGGTACACCTGAATCGGTTGTTGCCTTACTTGAAGGGTTACATGTTGATGCATTGGGTATTAACTGTTCATTAGGTCCAACACAAATTAAACCTTTTGTAGAAAGAATGATTAAAGTTTCTTCTACACCTATTATTGTGACACCTAATGCTGGTTTACCTCAGACTGATGATGAAGGTCATACATATTATGATATGAATGCAGATGAATTTGCATCAGAGATGAAAGAGATTGCCTCATTGAATGTGCATGTACTTGGAGGATGTTGTGGGACTACACCAGAATATCTCTCAAAAACAATTGCATTAGTGAAAGACCTGCCTATTGAACCACCTGTAAAGAAGAATATCTCTGTTGTGACTTCTTTCTCGCAGGCTGTAGAAATAGGTCCTAAACCAGTTATTATTGGGGAACGTATTAACCCAACTGGTAAGAAGAAATTCAAGCAGGCCTTACGTGATGGAGATATTAACTATATCTTATCTGAAGGTTTAAAACAGGAAGATGCAGGGGCACATATTCTAGATGTCAATGTAGGTCTACCAGAAATTGATGAACCTAAGATGATGGTAGAAGTCATGAAGAAGTTACAATCTGTCATTGCATTGCCATTACAGATTGATACATCAGATCCAATCGCCTTAGAAGCAGCCTTAAGACACTATAACGGTAAGGCTATGATTAACTCAGTTAATGGTAAACAGGAATCCATGGATGCTGTTTTCCCATTAGTAAAGAAGTATGGTGGTGTGGTTGTAGGACTTGCCTTAGATGAAGAAGGTATTCCAGATAATGCGGCAGATCGTATTCGTATTGCGAAGAAGATCTATAAAGAAGCAAGTAAATACGGTATTGAACCTAAGGACATCGTAATCGATGGACTCGCTATGACTATTTCATCAGATCCTACTTCTGCCATTGCGACATTAGAAACATTACGTATTATTAGAGATGAATTACATGGACATTCTATTCTAGGTGTTTCTAATATCTCTTTTGGTCTTCCACAAAGACCAATCATTAATGCGAACTTCTTTACTATGGCAATGCAGTCAGGACTCAGCTGTGCAATCATCAATCCTTCATCAGAAGCAATGATGAAATCATATCGTGCCTATCTCGCCTTAAGTGGTTTAGATACAAACTTTACAGAATATATTAGCGCCTATGGTAATAGTGCACCAGCTCCTGTAAAGAGTGAAGCGGTTGATATGTCTTTATATGAAAGTATCAAGCGTGGTATGAGTGAAAATGCAGGTAAAGCCACTCAAAAACAGCTTGAAACTAAAGAAGGACTAGAAATTATTAATGAAGAATTAATTCCTGCCCTTGATGAAGTAGGGAAAGGCTTTGAAAAAGGCACTATCTTCCTACCTCAGTTATTAATGAGTGCTGAAGCAGCGAAGGCTGCATTTGCGGTCATTAAAGACTCTATGGCAGGTAAACCAAGAGAAATGAAAGGAAAAATCATCATTGCGACAGTTAAGGGTGATATTCATGATATTGGAAAGAATATCGTGAAGGTTATGTTAGAAAACTATGGCTATGATGTCATTGATCTTGGTAAAGATGTACCACCTGAACAAATTGTGGATACTGCAATAAAAGAAGATGTAAAATTAGTAGGACTCAGTGCTTTAATGACAACAACAGTAGTGAGTATGGAAGATACTATTAAATTGTTGAAGGAAAAGAAGCCTGATACACTTACAGTTGTAGGTGGAGCCGTTATGACTCAGGAATATGCAGATCGTATCGGTGCAGATTGTTATGCGAAAGACGCAATGGAAACAGTGCGTTTTGCGGATAAAGTATTTGGAGGAGAATAAGAATGAAAAAAATATTTACAGTATTAACTTCTATCGCTTTAACATTTGCGTTATCATTCTCAGCAGCTTTTGCGAATGATGATGCATTAATAAAATCACAAAATTATTTAAAGACTATTACTTTAGATAGTCCTGATGCAGTTATTGCGTATGAAGCTACAGGTATGGAAGCTGATTATAAGGCTGATGCTTTATTGAATAACTTCAAGGAAACAGATTATGTTACTGCTTCTTATGGTGATTTAGCTAAGTCTATTATCGCAATTTCTTTATTAGGTGAAAATCCAAAAGATTTCAATAAGACTAACTTAGTAGAAATCTTAGAAAATAGAGTACAGGAAGATGGTACTCTTACAAATGATGTAAATGGTGGATGTGGGGCTACTATTTGGACATTAATGGCTTTAGAAACAGTAAACTCACCTAAGGTAAAAGTTGTTGCAGATAAGTTATCTACTATGGCTATGGACAATGGTGCTTACTGGTATGAATATAAGGGACCAAATGCAGATCTAGATACAACTGGATGGGCTATGGAAGCATTAAGTGTTGCAGGACGTTCTACTTATGATGCAGCTATCTCAAAAGCATATACTTTTGTACAGTCTAAGTTAAATAGTGCAGATGGTTCTTATGATATTGGCTGGGGTGGAAATGCGGATACTCAGTCTTGCGTATTAGAAGGGTTATCTACTGCAGGTTATACATTAGATACAAATGCATATAACTATTTACTTTCTTATCAGAATGAAGATGGTACATTCAATGCATTAAATTATAGTACAAGTCAGTTAGAACCTAACGCTTATGCATCAGTAGAAGGTGCAAGAGCACTTGGTGTAATCAATAACGGAAGCTTTGTATTAAGAGCTAGAGAAGACTATACACAGACTACTACACCAGTAGTGACTGAACCTGAAACACCTACAAAACCTAGTACACCTACTACACCTACTACACCTGGTACAACTACACCAGCTGTAAAGCCAGAAACAACTACAACTGAACCAAAGAAGGAAACAGTAAAAGTAGTTAATACAGGTGATAACACAAATGTGATGGCATATGTAGTTGCAGCTATCGCAGCTGTTGGTGTGATCGTATTAGTTATTAAAAGTAAAAAGAAATAATGAAGAAATTCACAACTAAACAATTAGCGATTGCCTTTGTCGCAATCGCTTTTGTCTTTATATTTGGCTTTACAGCTTATCGTGGTATAACTGGACAATTCCAGTCTCAGCCTACTATTAGTAATGAAGTAAAAAGTAGCATAAAAAAGAAAGATATTTCTAAAAAAGAAGAGACAAAACAAATAGAGTCACAAGAAGAATCGAAGAAGACTGATACAAAATCATCTGATTCTTCTAGTAAACAAGAGACTAAGAAGCAGGAAACAAAGAAAATAGTAACAAAATCTTCTTCTACTAAACAAGAGACAAAGAAGACAGAAACAAACAATTCTTCTAGTAAACAAGAAACCTCTGCTCCTCAACAAGTAGAACCACCTAAACAGGAAACATCTATAAAACAAACTGTTTCAGTACAGGTGATTGGAGTAAATAGCACAATGATGCAGGGGAATATAGAAGTGAATAGTTCTTCTACAGCTTATAGTGTATTAAGAGAACTTGCGAAACAGAATGGTAAGAGTATCTCTACAAAAGGGTTTGGTTCTACTGTTTATGTATCAGGTATAGATGGATTAAAAGAATTTGATCATGGGCCAAGTTCTGGATGGATGTATAAGGTGAATGGTACACCACCAAATATTGGGGCAGGAGCTTATAGGTTAAAAGCAGGAGATCAAGTCATCTGGTATTATGTCAACGCTGAACAATAAGACAAGAGAAATATGTTTGATAGGTATTCTCTCTGCAGTCAATATTGCCTCTAGAGTAGCCTTACAGGCACTTCCTAACTTTAAACCTGTTACATCTATCATTATTATATCTGTACTCTTATTTGGCTTATTATTTGGAATTAAACTCACAGTAGTAACAACTATTGCATCCAATATGATTCTAGGTATGGGAACATGGACAATTTTTCAGATTCTCTCATGGGTAGTCATCTGTTTATTCACTCAATGTATCAGTGATTTCTATAAGAAAATAAATAAAGAACCCCCATTACTTCTTATGGCTCTCTATGCCTTTTTAATGGGTTATGTCTTTGGATTTGTTGTTTCACTCGAACAATTAATTATTGGTGGTCCTGTCTGGTTTGGTATCTATTATGCCCAGGGGCTCTTATTTGATACATTCCATGCAGTAGGTAATTTTGTCTTTTATTTACTTTGTGCACCTATACTTATGCGTTTATTTAAACAGGAAATGTCTCAATATACAAAAGACTATTACAAGTGATTCAGTTGCGGATCACTTTTTTTGTTATGTAATAAACATATCATCAATATCTCAAAGATACATTTTACATATGATATATAAAGTCTATAATCACAAGTGGATGGAGGTTAAAACTATGACACCATTATTTCCACGTGTTCAAGAAGTAGAGAACATATTTCACAAAATACTCGCAAGTAAAGAAGCTTGTGCAAGACTAAGAGAAACATTCAATTCAAGTCTAGAAGACTTTCAGGGATCAGAAGAATTAAACAATGAGACCTTTTCAAAAGTCGTTCTAGATAGTTATTCAAATCAGGATATTAGTGCATTATTACTCGCTATATGTGGTAAATCTATGTTTGATTTATTACGTGATGCATATTTGATTCCTCAAACATTTCATGGTAAAGCAGGAGAAAATCCAGTGCTACTTACATCACCTTCTGGAGACCTGTTAGAAGGGAAGGATGTCTCACACCATACGATGAGACGATTTAAAACTATCCTTTCACAACATCAGCCTGTTCCCCGTTCCCTTGTTTATCTGGCTGATGGCTATGATATAGAACGTTATTATAAACATGACGGTTCAGTAGACCAGAGAAAGACAGATGCAGTCAGAGGCATCTTACTTCTTTATGCACTTCCTGATACTAAGAAGCTTCATCTTACAACTGCGCAGGTTTATGCAATCATCTGGGATACATTCTTCAGTATTCAAAAAGAAGCACCTCTTGCTCGTGTCTATTATGGACAGGAAACAGGAGAGAAGAATGATAAAGACTATGATGAAATCGCAATATTACTTCCTTCTCATTTGTTTAGAAGACAGATGGTTGAACATATGGAAATCATTGATGGATTAGTTCTATCTTGTAGAGAAAAAATGATGGCTGAAGCCGGTAATGATAGTTTGGAGTTGTAATTATGCCTAGAATCGGATTACGTATTATTAAAACAAGTATTGCCGTCTTCATCATCATGGTATTATTCACTCTCTTTGGTGTACAGAGATCACCTTTCTATGTCCTTATAACCACAATTATCTGTATTCAGCCAGATAAAGAGAATGAAAAGAACCAGGCACTTGTAAGAGCCCTCGGCACACTTATAGGGGCAATTACAGGAGCTATTGTCATGTTTTTACAGCCTTTCATCCATATTGATCTCGCATGGGATTTACTTAATGCATTATTTATTATGTTGACTATTTATTTGACAGTCTTATTTAAAGTACAGCATATGGCATTTATGGCCTGTGTGGCTTATTTAAGTGTTGCAGTGATTCCCCATGCTGGTATTTCACCTTACGCATTCTTATTCTATCGTGTCTTAGATACATGTATTGGTGTTGGTGTAGGTTATCTTGTCTGTACATTACATCTACCAGTTAAAAGAAGAAATGATGTTCTCTTTGTAGCTGAACTTGAC
>OGZO01000724.1_pt1 | contig 24753 bp, 20 predicted proteins | sample 1576721 | NCBI WGS metagenome assembly OGZO01 (sample SAMEA3541516, study PRJEB24748) | human gut metagenome | biome: human gut; feature: human-associated habitat; material: faeces | place: China | collected 2012 | reverse complement strand
CCTGCGTGTGGATTCTTAACTTGTCTCTTTGTTCTTCGGTGAATGCCCTGTATCAATTGACTTTTACGCATGCGACGGATGCAGGATGGTGCGCCAGTCGAGGTCGCCGTGCTCCAGGCCGTGGATGAGGACCTCGGCGGTGGCGATGTTGGTGGCCACGGGGATGTTGTGCACATCGCAGATGCGCAGCAGGTTCATCTCGTTGGGTTCACTGGGCTTGGCAGCGATGGGGTCGCGGAAGAACAGCAGCATGTCCACTTCCTCGCAGGCGATACGAGCCATGACCTGCTGGCCGCCGCCATGGCCGCCGGGCAGGAACTTCTGCACGGGCAGGCCGACGTTTTCCTCCACCAGGCGGCCGGTCGTGCCGGTGGCAATCAGGTGATGCTGTGCCAATATGTGGCGATAAGCCGTGCAAAACTGCACCATCAGCTCCTTTTTGGAGTCATGTGCAACCAGAGCGATCGTCATGAGTGATCCACCATCCTTTTGTGGTAATTCGTACAAATATGTACCTTAGAAAGTAAGCGGGACCCTTTGCCCGCATAAGCGTTTTGCCAAAGCCTGCCCGGCCACAACAGCGGCATCGTGCGCAGGGGGCACAGTACCGGCGGCACCGGCCTGCTGTAAAGCGACACTTTCGGGGATGACTGCGATCAGCTGCGCACCCACGGTGTCGATACATTCATCCAGATCTTCCACGCTGGCGCGCTTGCCGAAGCTGTCCCGCGTGACGCGGTTCATCACCAGGCGCACGGCGCTTTGGGGACGCCCCCCCGCCAGCAGCCGGTCGGCCACAATTTTGCCGTCCCGCAGGGCCACGGGGTCGGGGGTCAGCACCAGCAGGGCACGGTCTGCCACTGTGGCGGCCGCTGTAAACGGCGCACCCATCCCGGCGGCGGTGTCCAGCAGGATAAAATCAAAGTACGGCCGCACGGCCTGCAACAGCCGTCCCAACGGCACCGCCGCGACCTCGCCGCCCTCATACGGGGCGCTGATGACCGAAAGCCCGGCGTACAACGGGCTGGGCACGATGGCCTTGGCCGGTTCACACCGGCCGCAAAGGACATCCTCGATGTCGTACACCGTGCGCCCATAGACGCCTGCAATGATGTCGACGCTGCGCAGACCGGAATCCAGCTCCACCAGCAGGACCTTGCGGCCCAGCCGGGCCAGGCCTGCACCCAGCAGCACCGAAACGGTGCTTTTGCCGGTGCCGCCTTTACCGGAACAGATCATAACACATTGTGCGCTCATGGAAGCTCCCTCTGCCGCACAATACCGCGACACTATTCTGTCTACATTATAGCATACTGTCTGCGCTTCGGCAACAGATTTTTTGGTAAAAAATCACAAAATATTTTTGCGCAATATCACAAGAAAATTGTAAAAGCGGTTGCGCAAAGCGGAAACGAAGCTTGCAAAAGTCATACAATCATGCAAGCTTTATTCAAACCACGCGTCCAGCACGGCGCGCATGACAGGCGCGGCGTTGGCGCCGCCGCCGCCATACTCCAGCACCACAGCCATGGCGATCTGCGGGTCGTCTGCCGGGGCGTAGCCGATCAACACCGAGTTGACATAGTGGCTCCCGCCGGGCAGGGTGTCGGCCAGCTGGGGGCTGCCGGTCTTGGCCGCAACAGTAACAGGGGCCTCCCGCAGGGCGCGGGCGGTCTGGGCCATCCGCTTCATGCCATCCCGGATGGGGCCGAACACAGCCTCGCCGCCGGGGATCTCGGTAAAAGCCGGCTCGTACTGCCACACGGCTGCGCCGGTGGCAGGCTGCACGGCGCGGTCGGCAAAATGCAGGGTTGGCTTGCGGCCGTAGTTGGCCAGCGCGGCCGCGTATTGGGCCAGCTGCAGCGGCGTGACGGCGGTGTTGCCCTGCCCGATGGCCGCCATCAGGGTCAGGCCGTCCTGGTAGTTGGTGTCGGTGGACCAGGTCAGCCGCCCCTGCGCCGCCGTAATTTCCACGCCGGTGTCGTTGGCAAGGCCCAGCTGCCGGGCCATGGCGCTGAAAGTATCCACGCCCAGCCGCCGCCCGGTATCGTAAAAGAAAATGTTGCAGCTGTACTCCAGCGCGGTGCGCAGGTCCACCGGCCCGCGGTGGCCGTACTGCAAACAGCCGGGGTGGTAGTTGCTGTAATAAAAGTACTTACCTGTGCAGTTTACGGTAGCGGCAGGGTCGATGCCCGCTGTCAAAGCTGCGGCCGCCACAGCGGGCTTGAAAGCCGAACCCGGCGCATACAGCCCCTGGCAGACCCGGTCCAGCAGGGGAGCGGCGCTGTCCGCCGAAAGCGCGGCATAGTCGCTGCGATAGCGGCTCAGGTCAAAATCCGGCAGGCTGGCTGCGGCCAAAATGCCGCCGGTGCGCACATCCACCACTACGGCGGCTCCGGCCCTGACCTCTCGTCCGGCTCCGATGCCCTTGGTGGTGCGCAGGGTGTCCATCTGGTTTTGCAGGGCAGTCTGCAGGGTCTTTTGCAGGTCGGCGTCCAGCGTCAGCACCAGCGTACAGCCGGGTACAGGGGTGGATGTCTGCATGGTTTCCCGCGTTACACCGTCCAAACCGACATTGATCTGCAGCTGGCCGTCCCGCCCGCGCAGTAGGGTGTCGTAGGCGGCTTCCAAACCGTTTTGGCCTATTGTCGCGTCCATCGCCAGCCCCTGGGCCCTGGCAGCGGGCCACTGTTCGGCGGTGACCGGCCCCGTAAAACCCAGCGCGTGGGGCAAAATTGTGCCATCCGGCCAGCGACGTACGCCCCGCGCGGCCAGCCGCACCGCGCCGCTTTGCACCAGCCCGGTGCGGTAGTAAGCGGCGGCCCCGATGCTGTCCAACCCCTGGGTAACCGGCAGCTCCCCGGCCGAAACGGCAGAACAAAAGGCGGCAAGCTGTGTTTCCACATCCTTGCCGCCTGTCAGCGCCGCTATTGTGTTTACCGTCTCCCGCAGGTTCGTGCCCGGCGGGGCGGGAACCCGCAGGTATACGTCGTAGACTGTCTCATCCTGGGCCAGCACCGTGCCGCTGCGGTCGGTGATGGCACCCCGCGCCGCATGCTGGGGCAGGGTGTAGCTGGCCGAACTGGCCTCGGCCATTTTCTGGGCGTAGTGGTCGGCCATGGCAAACTGCAGCCAGGCCAGCCGTGCCAGAAACAGCGCAAACACGGCGCAGCACAGCACCAGCAGCACCATCACTCGCCGCCGCGCCTTGCGTCGCCGGGTGCTTTGCGGCTTATCCATGGGTGAGACCTCCTTTGCCTCTATGCCGAGCGCACACGCAAACGGCCCCTTCTGGGGGGCTCCGCCGTAGGCGATGGGGGAGAGAGCTTACCGATTGCCCGAAACTTTGGGCATAGATAGGGCTCTCTCCCTCCGTCGCGGCTTACGCTGCGCCACCTCCCAGAGGGAGACCTTTGATGTGTCTACATCCAGTATAGGCAATCCCTGGCGAAATAGCAACATTTCCGCGGCAAAAAAGATGTTACATTTTTATAAAAAACACCTGGCTCCCCAAATCTGCCGTATCCGTCAGCGGGGCTTCGGCGCTCAATCCGTCGGCGGCGGGGGCAGGTATCCCCGCCAGCGTGCCCAGCCACAGGCCGTCGGCGGTGGTCACGACCGTGCCTGCGGCCAACGTAGTGGGCAGGGGCAGCCCGGTCAGCCGCCAGTTCTTTTGCAGCAGTCCGGCCTGCTCCCCGGCAAAGCCGGCGGCAGCAGGGGAGAGATACCCCGCAAAGGTCAGCGTGCAGCGGTCGGCCCCGGCTTCGGTGATGCGCCCGGCGAACCGTCCCTGCTCATCGCATACGGCAGCCCCTACGGGGTACACGCCTGCCAGTTCTGCGTGGTCGTGCCAGCGGAACACCACCCGCGCGGCCTGCCAACGCCCCGCCGGGCGTTCGATGCCTGCCCACTGCCGCAAGGCATCATTCTCGGCCAAGGCGATCTGCGCCACGGCCAGATGCTTGTGCAAAGCGGTATTCTCTGCCTGCAAACTCGCCAGCCGGGCCTCGTACCGGGGCACAAAGCGGGCCGCCAGTGCGGCATCCACCCGCTGCACCCCGGCGGGCAAAAGCACTGCCAGCCGGGGCAGCGCAGCAATAAGCAGCACAAGCCCCGCCGCCAGCACAAAAAGCGGCCAACGCCGCCTGCGGGGCTGCTCCGCGAAGATCAATCCGCTGTCCCGTGCCATCCGCACCACCTCCACCCCAGAATATGCCTTGCGGTTGCCCCGCATACTCTGCTATAATGTAAGGGATCAAACCAGGAGGAAACAAACCATGAGATACAAGCTGTTGCTTTTAGATATTGACGGCACGCTGCGCCCCGGCAGCTGCGAGCAGATCCCCAAGGAGAACGCCGCCGCCGTGCGCGCCGTGCAGAAAGCGGGCGTCAAAATCGCCATCGCCACCGGCCGCGGCCGCACCGGCGTGGGCAAGGGCTTGCTGCGGGACCTCAAGCCCGATTACTGGGTCTGTGCGGGCGGCGCCCAGCTGGTGGACGCCAAAGGCAATGACCTGGCCCTCCACCGCCTGACTGCTGAAGAAATGTACGCTCTCGTGGACTTTTTTGAGGATTATGAGCTGCCCCTGCGGTTCACCTTCCACGATGCCAACTACGCCTACATCGATTTTGCCGAGTTCGACCGCCGGGAAAAGGCCAAGAACCTGTACAACAACATCGTGGACGGCGAGGACCAGGATCACCATCTGGTGGAGATGCCCTTCGGCAGCTTCGGCTTCCTGCCCCGGGAACAAGCCGCGCAGTTCCAGGAAAAGTACGGCTATCTCGGCCTGCAGTTTCTCTACTCCTACCCCGGCAGCGATGGCTGCGATATTATGCAAAAGGGCGTCAATAAAGGCGCCGGCCTGTGCGAGCTGGCCGGGCTGGCAGGTCTGACGCCGGAGGAGTGCGTGGCCATCGGAGATGGCGACAACGATACCGCCATGCTGGCTGCCGCAGGCATGGGCATCGCCATGGCCAACGGCAGCGCCAACGCCAAAGCCGCCGCCGACCGCACCGGCCCCGACGCCGAACCCCACGGCGTGGCTGACCTCTGCCGGGAACTTTGGCCGGAGGCATTCTAACATGGCCGAGAGCAAAGCCGCCTACACCCATGTAGGCCCCGGCCTGCCGCCGCTGTATGGGGCGCGGGCCAAAGCGCTGATTTTGGGAAGCTTTCCCAGCCCCAAAAGCCGGGAGCAGGGCTTTTTCTACGGCCACCCGCAAAACCGCTTTTGGCCGCTGATGGCCAGCCTGACCGGCGAGCCAGTGCCCGATTGGCAGGACATCGAGGCGAAAAAGGCTGTCATCCTGAAGCACGGCCTGGCGGTGTGGGATACCATCGGTGCCTGCGACATCCGCGGCGCGTCCGATGCCTCCATCCGCAATGTGGAACCGAACGACGTCGCCGCCCTCATCCGCAAACTGGGGGTGCAGGCGGTGTTCTGCAACGGCGCGGCTTCGGGGCGTGTCTATGCAAAATATGCCCAGGCAAGCACGGGTATGCCCGCCGTGGTGCTGCCCAGCACCAGCCCCGCCAACGCGGCGTGGTCGATGGACCGTCTGCGCACCGCCTGGGGCCGGGAACTGCTGCCTTTTTTGCAGGAAAACGGTTGCGAACGTACCGATTTTGTTCTATAATAAGGACATATCGCTACAATTTTAACGTAAGCAGCGCAAAGGAGAACTTTGCAGATGAATAAATGGGAAGAAAAACGCACCCGCCCGGTGCTGCCGATCTATCTGGCGGCGCTGGTGTGGCCGGTGGGCGCACTGCTGCTGCCGGCTTACCGTCTGTCCAACCTGCTCATCATCGCAGGGCTTAGTCTGGCGGCCTACGGGCTGGGCACCAAATTCTGCCCCACCCGTGTCATCCGTAAGCAGGTGCCCTACGCCACGGGCAGTGAGGATGTGGACACCATGCTTTCGGGTATCTCGGCCAACCTGGATAAGATCCATGCCTTGAACGACGCCATCCCCGACCCCGAACTTTCCGCCGCCATGACGCGGATGGAAAAGGCCGGGCGCAGCATTGCCGCAGCGGTGGAGCAGGCCCCCGATAAGGCCCGCAGCATCGACCGTTTTGCCCGCTACTATCTGCCCGAGGTCATCAAGCTGATGACGACCTACGCCAACATGGAAAAGAACGGCGTCAAAGGCGGGAACGCCGACCAGATCTTGACCGAGCTGCGCCGCAACGCCGCCACCACGGCCAAAGCCTTTGAAAACCAGCTGGACGCCCTGTACAGTGCCGAGGCGATGGACATCTCCACCGATATTGAGGTGCTGGACGGCATCCTGAAGAGCCAGAACCTGACCTGAGCCGCAACCTGATTGGATCATATTTATATATTGAAATGGAAAGGAAGATCTCCCATGGCTGAACTGAACAATGAACTGGACCTGACCGCCCCCGCTGCCCCCACCCTGACACTGGACCCTATCGCGGACGAAGCCGCCGAGGCTGCCAAGCTGGAAACCCCCAAGGCCGAGCCTGTCAAGGTCGAGGATACCCCGCTTAGCCCCGAAGAGCAGAAGATGGTCAATGACTTTGCCGAGAAGATCGACATCACCAACTCCCAGATGGTGCTGCAGTACGGCGCCGCCAGCCAGAAGAAGCTGAGCGACTTCTCCGAGACCGCCCTCTCCCGCGTCAAGACCAAGGATATGGGCGAGACCGGCGAACTCATCACCAGCCTGATCTCTGAGCTGCAGGGCTTTGACGCCACCGCCGAGCAGCCCAAGGGCTTTCTGGGTCTGTTCAAAAAGGCAGGCAATAACCTGGAACAGCTCAAGACCCGCTACGAAAGTGCTGACAAGAACGTGGAGCGCATCAAGGCCCAGCTGGAGGACCACCAGGTCACCCTGATGAAGGACATCACCATGCTGGACAAGATGTATGAGTTGAACCTTGTCTACTTTAAAGAACTGACGATGTACATCCTGGCCGGCAAAAAGAAGCTGGAGCAGGTGCGCAATACCGACCTGAAGGCTGCGCAGGAAAAAGCCCAGCGCACCCAGCTGCCCGAGGATGCTCAGGCTGCCCGCGACCTGGCCGACCTGTGTGACCGCTTTGAGAAGAAGCTGTACGACCTGGAGCTGACCCGCAACGTCTCCATCCAGATGGGCCCGCAGATCCGCCTGATCCAGAGCAATGACACGATGATGGCCGAGAAGATCCAGACAACCATCGTCAACACCATCCCCTTGTGGAAAAACCAGATGGTCCTGGCCCTGGGCATCGCCCACAGCCAGCAGGCCATGCAGGCCGAGCGCGCCGTCACCGACGCCACCAACGAGCTGCTGCGCAAGAACGCCGCTACCCTCAAGCAGGGCACCATCGATATTGCCAAGGAGTCCGAGCGCGGCATCGTGGACATCGAGACCCTGCGGCAGACCAACAAGCAGCTCATCGAGACGCTGGACGAGCTGAACAAGATCCGCGCCGAGGGCAAGGTCAAGCGCGCCAACGCCGAGCAGGAGCTGGGCCGCATCGAAGGCGAGCTCCGCAGCAAACTGCTGGAGATCAACGCGTAAAAGGGTCCCACTCGAAAGGCCCTCTCTCAGGGGGAGCCCCTAACGAACGGCATTTTATAACAAGGATAAAACTATGCAACTGGAACAACAGGAGAGCTTCGAAATCAAAGGCCCCCAGCTGGAGGTCTTTGGCGAGGCGGAGACCAGGCTGCCCGCTGCGGCCAAAAAGCGCCCCGCCGCCCTGGCCGTGCTGGCCGTGGCGATCGTGGCGTCGGTGCTGGGCATCGGCGGCGCACAGTTAAAAGGCCAGTGGCGCGAGACCAGCGAGGTCTACACCAGTCAGATCGATGACTACGGCAACGGCATCCAGCAGGATTTTTCGAATCAGGCCGATGCCGCCGCCAGCCTCATCCGCATTGCATCTGCCGTAGTGGGTACCGACGATGCGGACCTGCAGGCCGCCCAGACTGCGCTGGATAACTGGAACGAAGCCGCCGACCGCAAAGATGCCAACGAGCAGTACGCGCTGAACCGGCAGCTGTACACCGCCGTCGACACCCTGTACACGGCCGCCGCCGACGAAGCGGACAGCAAGGCCAAAGGGCAGCTGACCGATTTGTATGACAGCTTTGTTTCCAGCCAGATGATCCTGGACCGAGAGACTGCTGCCTATAATCAAGAAGCCGACAGCTACCTGAAGCTGGCCTCCGGCTTCCCCGGCGGGGTGCAGGCTGCGCTGTGGGGCGTAAAGGACATTCCGACCTTTGAACCGTGACACGATAAGGAAAATGAAAATGAACGTATCTGCAAATAAACTGGCGCGCCGCCTGGCGGCAGTGCTGGTCAGCTTGTTTGCGGTGGTGGTCCTGGCGCTGCCGGCTGCGGCAGCACCCCAGGTGGATAAAACCACCCCCGTAAACGACTATGCCGGCATCCTTTCCCAGGATACCATTGCCTATGTTACGGAGATCTCGTCCGCCCTGCAAAGCACCTGCGGCGCAGAGATCGGCGTCTATACGACCGAGTACATCGGCAACTCCACCATGGAAGGCTACGCCTACAGCGTGCTGAACGAATGGGGCCTGGGCTCCAGTGATAGGGACAACGGTGTGCTGCTCCTGCTGGCCCCCGGCGAGGATGACTACTACATCACCCGCGGTACCGGCCTGGAATCGGCCCTGTCCATCAGCACCCTGGGCACGATCCTGGACGACAAGATGGAACCCAACTGGGTCAGCGGCGATTACGATGCCGGCGTGTGCGCTACCGTGGCCGCGATTGCGGATAAGCTGTGCGGCATCTATGGTGTGACCCTGGATACTTCGTCCGTAGCCAACAACACATCTGGCAGAAACGGAGAAAGCAACATCATGGGCTTTATCATGGTTATCATTGCGGTCATCCTGATCATCTGGGTCATCTCCACGCTGACCCGACCGCCCCGTCCGCCCCGCGGCGGAGGGCCCCGTGGTGGCGTTGGCCGTGATATGTTCTGGTACAGCATGGGCCGTGCTTCCCGTCGGCCGCGGCGTCCGCCGCCCCCGCCGCCCCCGCCGCCTGGCGGCCCTGGTTTTGGCGGTGGGCCGCGACCCGGTGGTTATCGCACCGGCGGTTATCGCACCGGTGGTGGCATGGGCGGCTTTGGCGGCGCAGGCCGTTCGGGCGGCTCTCGTCCATCGCGCCCCTCTGGCGGTTCCCGTCCATCCGGCGGCTACCACACCGGCGGCGGTTCCAGCCGTGGCGGCGGTGTAGGCCGTCACCATTAAGCAGTTTTACAGTGCCCCGGCTTTGCGCCGGGGCATTTTTAGAAAAGGAGGCAACATCCCTATGCCTAAATTTGCTGTTGTCACTGGTGCCAGCTCCGGCATCGGGGCCGAGTTCGCGCGTCAGCTTTCTGCCCGCGGTTATAACCTGATGCTGGTGGCCCGCCGGGCCGACCGTTTGCAGGCGCTTTCCAACAGCTTGACCACCGAGTGTGAAATTTTCACCGCCGACCTGGCCCGCAAAAGCGAGTGCCTGCGTCTGGCGGATGCTTTGGCCGACCGCCGCATCGATCTGTTCATCAACAACGCCGGTTTTGGTGATTGCGGGCCGTTTCTGCAGACCGATTTGGAAAAAGAACTGCAGATGATCGAGACCAACGTCCGGGCGCTGCACATCCTGACCAAGCGCATCGTCCAGCAGATGGAAGAGCAGGGGGGCGGCGCGCTGCTCAACGTCGGCTCCTGCGCGGGACTGATGCCTGCCGGGCCGTACATGGCTGCCTACTACGCCACCAAGGCCTATGTTGTCAGCCTGACCAGCGCCGTGGCCGAGGAACTTCGGGAGATGCACAGCCCGGTCTATGTAGGCTGCCTCTGCCCCGGGCCGGTGAACACGGAGTTCAACGCCGTGGCCAACGTGCAGTTTGCCTTAAAGGGCATCACGCCGGAATTCTGCGTGCGATGCGCACTGCACGGCATCCACCGCCGCAAGACCATCATCGTGCCCGGCCCGCTGGTGGCCGCCGGCATGACCCTGGGCCGCTATCTGCCGCGTTCCGCCTATATCAAGATCGCAGCCCATCAGCAGCAGAAAAAGTTGTATCGGTAACAAAAAGGCTCTCCTCAAGGGGAGCCTTTTTGTTGCATCCCAAGGCCACACAAAAAACTTTCCTCTTCCTACTGTTTTTCTTACAGGGGTTGTGCTATAATCAATAATGCATAGCTATCTGTAAACAAAGGAGGGCACGCCTATGCCAGCGCCGCAGGAACCGCGCAGCCCGCGCCCCGAAACTGAATATACCTGGCAGGGGGATTGGGCACGCCCCACTCCGCCGCCTGAGCAGCCTCCCCGCCCGGCCCCGACCGACCGCCAGCGGAGGCAAGCTGCTCGCCGCCGCCGGGAAATGCGCCGTCGCCGCCGCCGTGCCGCCTTTTTGGGCACGGCAGCGGGTATCCTGGCGCTGTCCGGCATCATCACGCTGATCCTGCCCAAAAGTGTGAAAGGCGAGACCGAACCCGAAGCCCCGGCAGTAACGGGCACCACCCAGCTGGTGGCCCCGCTGCCCTACGCGGGCACCAACAGCAGCGATACCAGCGGCACCGTGCAGACTCTCAACTGGGGCACAGTCGGCCCGCAGCAGCAAAGCGCCGATACCGGCTACACCTACACCGCCACACCGCAAAAATCTGTGCAGTTGGGCGAGTTTGGCCGCGTGAGCACCAGCTGGTTTGCCGATGCCGCTTTCCTGGGTGACTCCCTCACCGCAGGCTTCTGCGCCAACGAGTACAACATCGATGTGGGCGGCGCGCTCATCTGCGGCTACCGCAGCATCAGCCCCAACACCATCGTCAACCGCACCACTGTCACCAGCCCTGACCGCGGCGAGGAAGTAGCCCTCGACGTGCTGGCCGCCAACCAGCCCGCCAAGCTCTACCTCCTGCTGGGCACCAACGCCCTGGTGCAGACCGGCAACGAGGACAGCTTCATCAATTACTACGCCCGCATGCTGGACGAGCTGTGCGCCGCGCTGCCCAACACCACCTTTTACGTGCAATCCATTCTGTGCGCCACGCAGGAGACCGTCGAGGACGACGCCCCCGGCCTTTCGCCGGACCACATCGGCCCCATAAACCAGCAGATCAAGGCCCTGTGCGAGGAACGCGGCCTGTACTACCTGGACCTGAACGCAGAGTTCAGCGACGAAAACGGCTACCTGCTCACCGATTACGCACAGCCGGACGGCATCCATCTGACGGTTTCGGGCTACAACAAGTGGGTCAGCTACCTGTGTACCCACACGCCTTACAGCAAAAACAATCCCTATCAGCCCGGCAGCACCTACTACCTCAGCGAGGAGATGCAGAGCCAGCTGGCCGACCTGCCGTAAAAGGTAATGCCGCACAATTCTAGCCTGACGGCCTAAGCACCGCTCCGGCGGCTGCGGCATGCCATATCGGCACTTAGAATTGTGCGGTATTGCCTAAAAGGAAAGTATTGCAGAAGGAGCATCGTATGCAGAATCAGGATGAGGGGCCGCGCTACACAGACCCCGGCCACCCCTACAGCGGCAGTGACGGCCGCTACCAAAACCAATATTCCACCCGGTCCCGCCGCCCGGCAGACAAGCCGTTCCAGTTCCCCTGGTGGGCCATCGTCATCCCGTTTTGCATCGGGATGTGGCCTGTCGGCATCGCCTTTATCATCATGAACAAGCTGATGAAAGAGGGCAAGATGGCCGACTTGGAGGAGCGTGCCCGACAGCGGACGTCCCAGTTTACCCATACCTCCCGCACCACGACCGGATCGGACGGCCGAACCGTTTACGAGGCCCAGTTCCGCCGCGTGGACGAGAGCGGAACGTCCACCAGCCGGAACACGGACGCCAACACCCCCATTTATGGCCGCAGCGTCCCGCCGCAATCGACTGTGGAGGCCGCCGAAAAGCAGGGCAAAAAGACCGGTGCCGCTACGGCGCTGACCGTGGCGGGCGTTGCGCTGCTGATCTGCGCGCTGATCGCCCTGCCGGATGGCATCTTCTGGCTGCCTGATGCGCTGGCCGAGGGCGGCTACTACTGGCGCTGGCTCATCGAGGACAGCATGCCGATGCTGATTGCGGCGGCGGGCGGCATTGGCTGCCTGTTCGGCGCCCACAAGCTGCGCACCGGCAACCGCCTGCGCAAAAAAATCGCCAATATCGTCGGTGATTCGCAGTATATGTACATCGAGGACATTGCCGCTGCCATCCCCTGCGGCTATGACAAGTGCCGCAAGCACCTGGAAAACTGCATCGATGCCGGTGTCTTTGGCCCGGACGCCTACCTGGATATGAAGCGCCGCTGCCTGGTGGTCAAGGGCAAAGCCCCCGAAACGACTGCCCCCAAGGCCCCCGCCAAAACGCAGGAGACCCAGGCCCAAACGGCCAAAGAGGCCGCGCAGACCAAGGACCGGTACCAGAAGATCCTGGACGAACTGCGCCGCGTCAACGATGCCATCCCCGACGAGGAGATGAGCGATAAGATCAGCCGTTTGGAGGCTGTCTCGGCCAAAATTTTTGAGCAGGCCAAAACCGACCCCGACAAGCTGCCCCGCATGCGCAAGTTCATGGACTACTACCTGCCCACCTCGCTGAAGCTGCTGCAAACCTACGCTGAGCTGGATTCCCAGGGCGTCGAGGGCGAGAACATCACCGAGTCCAAACACCGCATTGAGCAGACGATGGACACGCTGGTGCATGCCTTTGAGACCCAGCTGGACCAGCTGTTTGCCGCCGATGCCATGGACATCAGCGCCGACATCGACGTGATGCAGAACATGCTGCGCGCAGACGGCCTGACCGGGGATACCCCCTTTAAACAGTAACGGCAGCCCTGCGCCCGCCGCCCTATGGGCGCAAAGCGGCGCGGCCCGCCCCCAAAAAATCAAAACTTTACTAGGAGCCATTTTCCAATGCAAGGTAAAACCACCGCCCAGCTGCGCGGCAGCTGGCACAACTTTTCCAAGTACCGGCCGCTGATCCGCGAGCTGGTCACCCGCGACCTCAAGGTAAAATACCGCCGCAGCTTCCTCGGCTATGTGTGGAGCATCCTGAACCCCCTGCTGATGATGCTGCTGCAAACGCTGGTATTTTCCTATATGTTCCGCTTCCAGATCGAGAACTTCCCGCTCTACCTCATCTGCGGCAACACGCTGTTCAACTTCTTTAACGAGAGCACCAATATGGGCATGGGCAGCGTGCTGGGCAACTCGTCCCTTATCAAGAAGGTGTACGTGCCCAAGTTTATTTTCCCCATCAGCCGTGTGGTGTCCAGCTTTGTTAACCTGCTGTTCAGTCTGGCGGCCATCATTCTGGTCATGCTCATCACCCGCTCGCCCTTCCACCTGACCATTCTGCTGGTATGGGCGCCGCTGGTGCTGCTGTTTCTGTTCACCTGCGGCATAGCGCTGTTGCTGTCGGCGCTGGCGGTCTACTTCCGCGACCTGCAATACCTGTACGGCATCGTTACCATGGCCTGGATGTACGCCACGCCGTTGTTTTACCCCATCTCGGCTTTGCCTCCTTTTATGGTGGCGATCGTTAAGCTGAACCCGCTGTACCACTATATCAACTGTATGCGGTGCCTGGTCATGTACGGCACGGTGCCCGGCCCCAACACCTGGTTTGCCTGCATCGTCTGTGCTGTGGGCGTGATGGTGGTAGGCCTGGCGGCTTTCCGCAAACTGCAGCGCAACTTTATTCTGTATCTGTAAGGAGTTCCCCCTATGCCCATCATTCAGGTGGATAACGTCTCGATGCGGTTCAACCTGGCACAGGAAAAGACCGAGACGCTGAAAGAATACACCGTAAAACTGCTGAAACATCAGCTTTTCTTTAACGAGTTCTACGCTTTGCAGGACGTGTCCTTCTCCATCGAGCCCGGCGAATCTGTCGCGCTCATCGGCCGCAACGGCAGCGGCAAAAGCACGATGCTCAAACTTATCGCCGGTGTGATGTATCCGTCCAAAGGTTCGGTGCGGGTCAATGGTGAGATCGCCCCGCTGATCGAGCTGGGCGCCGGGTTCGATATGGAGCTGACCGCCCGCGAGAACGTTTACCTCAACGGCGCCGTCCTTGGGCATGACCGTGCCTATATGGACGAGCACTTCAAGAACATCATCGACTTTGCCGAACTGTGGGATTTTGTCGATGTGCCGGTGAAAAACTACTCTTCCGGCATGATCGCCCGCTTGGGCTTCTCCATCGCTACCGAGGTGCGGGCCGACATTCTGGCCTGCGACGAAATTTTGTCGGTGGGCGACTTTATGTTCCAGCAGAAATGCCACGACCGCATGGAACAGATGCTTTCCGGCGGTACGACGCTGCTTTTCGTCAGCCACGACATCAACCAGGTCAAGCAGCTCTGCAAGCGCGCTATCTGGATCGATCATGGCCACCTGCGGGGGGACGGCCCCTCGGCTGAAGTGTGCGATGCTTACGTGGCCGCCATGCAGCGCGGGGAATGAAAGGAACGCTATGCTGAATAAAAAACAGAATATTCTGCGCGAAGCTTTGACAGTGGTGCTGCTGCTGGCAAGCGTTGCGCTGGCGGAATACTGGTTTTTCCAGCTCTGGCGGCTGGATTGGAAGGTGCCCATGCTCTACGGCGGCGACGGCATCTACTGGGTGGGCCAGATCCAGCGCAGCTTTGGCGAGCTGACCGGCTCCCTGGGGTGGCCGTTCTACCAGGCCCCCAGCCCCTACGAGCCGAATTATGACCTTGTCTACGACGTTTTTGTGGCCTTTGTGGGCCTGTTTGCCAAGGATACCGGCACGGTGTTCAACCTGTACATCCTGGTTATCCCCTTTGCCAATGCGCTGGCCGGGTACACGGTATTCCGCATGGTGGGCATGCGCCGGTGGCTGTCCTACGGCTTCGGCATGACCTTCGGCCTGTGTGCCTATGTGCAGCAGCGCCTGGGCGGCCACATGATGCTGGCCGCCGTGGAGTTTGTGCCGTTCTCGGTCCTGCTCTGCCTCTGGTGCGCAGAGGACCTCAATTTTAACAAGCCCGGCAAGGGCTTCTTCAAAAACAAACGCAACTGGCTGGCTCTGGCTATGGCCTGGGGCATCGCCAACAACGGCGCGGCCTACTACCCGTACTTTACCTGCTTCTTCCTCTGCGTTACGGCCCTCTGCCTGATGCTGCGTGACCACGCCTGGAAGCCCGCCGTGCCCTGCCTGGTCACCATCGGCGAGATCGTAGCCTGGATGGTGCCGGATTTTTTCCCCATGGTGCTGGGCAAGCTGGTGGGGGTTGGCAGCACCATCACCAACGGCGTCTACCGCAGCCCGGTGGGTGCGGACATCTACAGCCTGCGCATCAGCAGTTTGCTGCTTTCGCCCAACGGCTTTGGCATCGGCAAGCTGACGCGGTGGATCCAGCGCTACTTCCAGATCCTCTCCACCGACGAAGGCCCCATGTACAACGAGAACAGCTACGGCTATCTCGGCATCATGGGCATCATCGGATTTTTGTTTCTGATCCTGATGCTGCTGCGTAACTGGGATTGGAAGGCCGGCCGCACCGAGTACCCAGAACTGGGCGACCGTGTCTGGCTGCTCAGCCGCCTGAATGTTATGGCGCTGCTGCTGGCCACCCTGGCCGGCTTTGGCAGCATCATCGGCATTTTTATCCGCTTCATCCGCGGGTACAACCGCATCAGCCCGTACATTATCTTCTTCGCGCTGCTCACCATGGGCCTTACAGCAGAAAAGTGGCTGACCCAGCGCACCGGCAAAGCCAGGGCGGCCTTTGCCGCGGTGCTGGCGGTGCTGCTGGTCTTCGGCTTCTGGGAGCAGCAGGGCCTTTACAATCCTAAGTACGAATCCGTACAGGAGACCTGGCAGCAGGACGAGGACTTTATGGCCGAGGTCGAGTCGGCGGCAGGGGAGGGCGCTATGATCTTCCAGCTGCCCTACATGAAGAACTTCGAGAACGGCCCCCAGAATAAAATGTGGGACTACACGCTGCTGCGCGGCCCGCTGCACAGCAAAACGCTGAAATTCAGCTACGGCGCAGGCTACGGCACCGGGAACGACAACTGGTACAAGGCGACCAGCGAACTGGAGCCGGAGGCTATGGTCGCCGAACTGCGCGCCCAAGGCATGGCGGGCATCTACCTGGACCTGGACGGCTACACCGAGGAAGAACAGCAGCCCACCCTGCAGGCGCTGATTGCAGCAGCGGGCTGTGAGGAAAGCGATGTCATCATCAGCGAGGGTGGCACCCTGTGCTACATCCCGCTGGGGAAAGGATGACCGATGGAGCGTAACAACCTCAAAAAAATTACCGGGAGCCGCTGGTTTTTGCCCGTGGTCTGCGCGGTGTCCTTCGTGTTCGGGTGGTGGTATCTCAGCATCACCACCTGCGCGCCCTTGGGCGGCGATGACGAGATCATCAATCTGCAAAACTACTACTACATCACCCACACTCCCTGGTGGCAGGTGGTGCTGACGCACGCCAAGGAAATTTTGAACCAGCTGGCCCTGCAAAGCCCCCGCTTCCGGCCGTTTTCCTCGCCGCCGGTCCGCTCTCTCAACAGCTGGTTCCTGGGCGATCTGGTGGTCTACCGGCTGTACATCCTGGCCTGGACCTATGCGGACATCACCCTGACGGCCTGGCTGACCGCCAAGGCCACCCACAGTAAAAAGCTGGGCGCGCTGGCGTTCTGCCTGCTGCCCATGATGTTCTCCCTCTGGCAGGACGCCACGGGCAACAGCATGTACTCCTACGGCGCGCTGGCCCAAAGCACGCTGCTGCCGGTGCTGCTGGCGGGCCTGTGCATGCTGCGCTGGCAGGATACCCGCCACATGCGGTGGGCGGTGCTGTCGGCCCTCTTCATGTTCATGGCCTGCGGCACCTTTGAAATCGGCTTTACGTATATCGCCGCGCTGTTTGGCATCGCTTGGCTGTATACCGGTTCGGGCAAGGTGCTGCCTGCGCTGCGCCTTTGCGTGGCCCCGCTGGCAGGCGAGGTCGTCAGCTTCGGCTTCAACATGGGCTCGCGCCTTGTCAACAATCTGCGCCGCGCGGGTATTCTGGAGGGGCAGGGCATCGACATCGGCGGCGTATCGCCAAACTTTGATTTGCCTGCGGTGCTGCGCACCTGGGTCATGCAGATGTCGGCGGGCTTTCCGCTCAACGCCATGGTCTTTGGCAAGATCAAGCCCACCAATGTGCAGATTTCGGACGTGATCTGCGGCATTGCGCTGGCGGCCTGCGTAATGGCTGTCCTGGCCGTGCTGGACCGCCTGCCCACCCGCAAGGAAAACCTGCTGCTGTTTTTGACCGGTCTGGCGCTGCTGTCGGCCCCGGCGCTGCTCATTGGCATTTCGCCCAAATATCAGGACGGCATCAATGTAGATTGGCGCCACGGTTACATCCCCCAGACCGTCGAGTCCTTCGGCGTGGGCCTGATGGCTGTCGCCGTGTTTGTGGTGCTGCTGCGCTTTGTGCGCGGCAAAAACTGGTGGCCGAAGCTGCGCCCCGTGTGCAGTATGCTGCTGGCGGCGGGCATGGCCTTCTCGGTGGTATGGCAGCGCTCGGCGGCTCGCTCCTATGAGAAAGGCGGCCGCGCTTATACGGTATTTGCCGAGGGCGTAGAGGCCGGTCTGGCCGATGCTGCCGGCACCGAAACGCCTGTCGTGACCGATTACCCCGTCTGGGGTGGCGACCTGGGGGCGGAAAACGCCTTCTTCCTGCGCTATGCCGATACCGACACCAACGCCCACAGCCTGGCTGTCTGGCGTACCGAAAGCCATGATGAGGCAACCGTCTGCCGCTTAGGCTTTGCCCTAGGCAGCGATAAGCACACCGATATTTCCTGGCTGGGCACGGCAGCGGATGATAACCTCGACACCGTCACCGGCGTGACCGTCTACCTGCCCAAACAGGCAGACCCGGCGGGCACCCTTGCCTACACCACCCGCGCCGCCGACGGTACCGAGATCGAGTACACCCAGCCCCTGGCAGAACTGGCGCAAACCAAGGCCGAAAACGGCGGCACGCTGGTCACCCTGCCGGAGACTGCCCCCATCGTGGGCGATACGCTGCGGCTGCAAAGCTGAATCAAGGAGTACAAACTTACATGACGCAAACCCGTAAAAAGAGGCTGCTGTGGGCCCTTTGCCTTGCGGCGCTGGCTCTGTTTGCTGCGGCCATGGTGTGGCTGCATTACCAGCAGCTTTGTGCCACCGGCCGGGGCGAGGACCCCTATACCTCCGACCTGGGGCAGCATCTGCACTTTGCCAAAAGCGGGCTGATCTACTCGGCCACCTCGCTGCTTATCGGCCCGGCCTATGCCGCGGGCGGCAAGCTGGGCATTGCGTTGCTGCTGGCCGTGTTTCATCTGGCCGCTGTGGTTGTGTTTGCCTGGGGGTTAAAGGCCGCCCTGCCCGAGTGGAGCCTGCCCGCCCGGCTGCTGGCCAGCTTTGTGGTCAACTTGGCCCAGGCGGTCTATATCCCCCGCGGCGGCTACTGGTATCAGGGCACCGTCACCGGCACAATTTACCACAACACAACGTACATTATGCTGGCTCCCTTTGCGCTGCTAGCCGTACTGTGGTTCTACCGCGCCTGGCAGGGGATCGATGGAAGGATCGATCTGCGCACCTGGCTGATTTACACGGCATTTTTAACGGCAGCCACCGCCTTTAAGGCAAACATGATCTTCGCTTTCGCTCCGGCGCTGCTGGTGCTGCTGATTGCTGATTTCATACGCACCCGCGCAAAAAATATTGGCAATGAGGTGCTGATGGGTTGCAGCGTTTTCCCCGGCGTGGGACTTTGCATCCTCGAGGCCAACGTCCTGTTTACCGAGGAAGGCAGCGGTCTGCGGCTGATCTTCACCACCGAGTTCGACCGCCACGCTTTGCTGTGGGGTGTCTTTAACGAGGCCGCGCTGCTGGGCCTGCTCCGCTCCCTGCCCTTTGTGGCGGCGGTGGCGTTGCTGCTGCGCAGGCCGGCTTTTGGCAGCTTCCGTTATAAATTCAGCCTGTTTCTGTTTGCTGTCGCCATGGCCGAAGCCCTGCTGCTGGTGGAGGGCGGCGACCGGCTGTACCACGCCAACCTCTGGTGGGGGCCGTTCATCTGCTTCTGGGTGCTCTGGCTGGAATCGGTGGGCATCTTCCTCAAGCAGGCACTCGCCAAGCCCAAAAGCGCCAGCACCGTCCTGTGCGGCGTGGCGCTGGGCTGGCACATCATCAGCGGCGTGTGCTATCTGGTGCGGCTGATGCAGGGAGTCTCTTACAACGTGCCGATTATGACTTACCATATCGGCTTTTAAAATCAAACATTTTACAGGCGGTTTGTGGGAGGCAAGCCGCCTGTTTTTCGTTTGCTACTTGTCGTACACAGCCAAATGCGGTATAATAAAATAGAATGTTTTTGTAACTATGCCACGCGGCAGGCTCCACCGCCCCGCGTGTTTGGGAGGCAGTATCATGTCTGAATTTATTCCGCTTTCTGTCCCGAATTTCGGCCCCCGCGAAGCAGAGCTTGCCAGCGAGGCTATCACCTCCGGCTGGGTCTCCACCAGCGGCGGCAAAGTTACCGAGTTTGAGGAAGCGCTGGCCAACTACGTGGGCATGCCCCGCGCCGTGGCCTGCAACGCCGGTTCCAGCGCCCTGCACCTGGCCGCTATGGCTGCCGGCATTACCCGCGGGGATGAAGTCATCGTCCCGACCCTGACCTTCATCGCCGCTGTCAACCCGCTGACCCGCTACGTCGGCGCTGAACCCATCTTCATCGGCTGCGACGACAGCCTTTGCATCGACCCCGACGCTGTTGAGGACTTCTGCGCCAACCACTGCGAACTGCGCGACGGCAAACTGTACAACAAGACCACCGGTGCCCATGTCAAGGCGCTGGAAGCTGTGCATGTCTTCGGCAACATGGCCGATATGCCCCGCCTGATGGCCATCGCCCGCCGCTACGGCCTGATTTTGATCGAGGACGCTACCGAGGCCCTGGGTACCCAGTGCATCGACGGCCCCTTCAAGGGCAAGTTTGCCGGTACCATCGGAGATATCGGCTGCTACAGCTTCAACGGCAACAAGATCATCACCACCGGCGCAGGCGGCGCGGTCGTCTCCAATCATCCCGATTGGGCTGAGCACGCCAAGCACCTTTCCACCCAGGCCAAGGCCGACATGCTGCAATTCTTGCATGACGAGGTGGGCTACAACTACCGCATGACCAACGTACAGGCCTGCCTGGGCCTGGCCCAGCTGGAACGGCTGGAGGGCTTTATCGCCCACAAAATGGAACTGTACGACCACTATGTCGCCGCCCTGGACGGCGTCAAGGGTCTGCGCATCCTGCCCTTCCGCGAAGAAGAGTGCCGTTCCAACCACTGGTTCTTCAGCCTGTACCTGAAGGATTCCGGCCTGGATCGTGACACCGTCATTGAAAAGCTGCAGGCCCAGCATATCCAGACCCGCCCGGTCTGGGCGCTCATCCATGAGCAGGCCGACTACCCCCGCAACGAGGCCTACGCCCTGGACAAGGCCGAGGATTACCGCAAGTACATCGTCAACCTGCCCTGCTCCACCAACCTGAGCATGGAGGACTGCGAGCGCGTCTGCCAGGCCGTGCTGGCACTGTAAAAATAACCGCCCGAAAGGGGGCTGACCCTTGATCAAAGTAGAAGAGTTGTTTATCGAGCCTACCGCCACGGTACTGGAGACCCTGCGCAAGCTGGACGAGACCGGCCAGCGCATCCTGTTCATCGCGCCGGAAGGCCAGCTGAAAGCCGTTATCACCGATGGCGACATCCGCAAATTCTTCCTGCGCGGCGGCACGCCGGACCAGACAGTGGATAACGCCGCCAACTACCATCCCCTCAGCCTGCCGGTGTCGGAGCGCGGTAAAGCCCGCAAAATGCTGCAAAAGCATTGCATCGACGCGCTGCCCATCCTCAACAAGCGCGGCGTCATCACCGACATCGTCTTTGCCCGGGGCGAGGATGTGGACAACCGCAAACGCGCCGACATCCCCGTCGTTATGATGGCAGGCGGTCTGGGCACCCGGTTGTACCCCTACACCAAAATTTTGCCCAAACCGCTGATCCCGGTAGGGGAGCAGCCCATCGCTGAGTTGATTATGGACCGCTTCCGCGATTTTGGCTGCCACGATTTCACCATGATCGTCAACTATAAGCGCGGCATGATCAAAAGCTATTTTGGTGAACTGGAAAAGGATTACACCGTCAATTTCGCTGACGAGGATGTATTTATGGGCACCGGCGGCGGCCTTTGCCTGCTGAAAGGCAAGATGAAGTCGCCTTTCTTCTTCACCAACTGCGACACGCTGCTGGATGTGGACTTCGGCGATATTTACGAGTATCACAAGGCCCACGGCAACCTGGTCACGATGGTCTGTGCCTTCAAGCACTACACCGTGCCCTACGGCGTGGTGGAACTGGGCGAGGACGGCGGCATTGCCGCCATGCGCGAGAAGCCGGAGCTGGACTTCTTGACCAACACCGGCGTCTACGTGGTGGAGCCCCGCGTGGTGGAGGAGATGCGCGATGGCGAGAAGATCGGCTTCCCCGATGTCATCGAGCGTTACCGCGCCGCTGGCGAGAAGGTGGGTGTGTATCCCATCAGTGAGAGCAGCTGGATGGATATGGGCCAGCTGGAAGAACTGGAAAAAATGAGACGCAAGCTGGAAAGCCAGCAGTAAAGGAGGCACCCTGATGCCCGTAACCATTATTGCCGAGGCCGGTGTCAACCACAACGGCGACCTGGAAATGGCCAAAAAACTGGCCCTGACCGCCAAAGAGTGCGGCGCGGACATTGTAAAGTACCAGACCGCTGTGCCTGAACTGGTCGTGAGCAAATTCGCCGAGAAGGCTGAGTACCAGAAGCAGACCACCGATGCGGCCGAAAGCCAGCTGGAGATGATCCGCAAGCTGCACTTCTCCTTCGAGGGGCATAAGGAGCTGAAAGAATACTGCGATTCCATCGGCATCCAGTACCTTTCTGCGCCGTTTGACATCCCCAGTGTGCAGTTTCTGGGCACTCTGGGCCTGCCGCTTATTAAAGTGCCCTCCGGAGAGATCACCAACCTGCCGTATCTCGAGGAAGTGGCCAAGCTGCACACCCCTGTGCTGCTTTCCACCGGCATGAGCAACTTGAATGAGATCACCGACGCCCTGGGCATCCTGGACGATGGCGGCTGCCCCGAGGTCACGGTGCTGCACTGCAACACCCAGTACCCCACCCCCTACGAGGACGCCAACCTCACCGCCATGATGGAATTGTTCGACCAGTTCGGCCTGCCGGTGGGCCTGTCCGACCACACCCCCGGCTGGGAGTGTGACGTCGCCGCTGCCGTGCTGGGCGCGCAGGTGATCGAAAAGCACTTCACGCTGGATAAATCCCTGCCCGGCCCCGACCAGAAAGCCAGCCTCGACCCTGCCGAGTTCAAGGCTATGGTGGACGCGGTGCGCCATGTGGAAGCCGCCCTGGGCGACGGTCACAAGCACTTGACCGAGAGCGAAGCCCCCAACAAAACGGTGGCCCGCAAAAGCATCGTGGCTGCCCGCGCCATCAAGGCAGGGGAGATCTTTACCACCGAGAACCTGACCACCAAGCGCCCCGGGGACGGCATCTCCCCCATGCGCTGGTACGAAGTGCTGGGCCAAGCCGCCAAGCGCGACTTTGCCGAGGATGAAAAAATCGAGCTGTAACGAGGTTTTATGCGCACGATTTGTGTAGTGACCGCCACGCGGGCGGAATACGGTCTGTTGCGCCCTGTGGTGCAAAAGCTGGCGGCGTCCAGCACGCTGCAATTGCAGCTGGTGGCCACCGGCGCGCACCTCTGCCCGCGTTTGGGCGAGACAGTGCGGGAGATCGAAGCCGACGGCGTACCCATCGCGGCCCGTCTGCCGATTTTTGTGGGCGATGAGAACGAGCCGGTGGCCGTGACCATTGCCCGCACCATTACCGTGTTTGACGCATACTTTTACGCCCACCGTCCCGATGCCGTGCTGCTGCTGGGCGACCGGTTTGAAATTTTCGCGGCAGCCACCGCTGCGGCGGCCAGGCATATCCCCATCGCCCACATTTCGGGCGGGGATGTGACCCTTGGCGCGGCGGATGAATATTACCGCCACTGCATCACCAAAATGGCAGCGGTGCATTTCCCGTCCTGCGCTGATAGCGCCGCCCGGTTGGTCCGTATGGGCGAAGCTCCCGAAACGGTGTTTTGCGTGGGCGGCCTGGGCGACGAGAACATCCGCACTCTGCCCAAAATGAGCCGGGAAGAATTGTGCAACTCCACAGGCTTCCCGCTGCAGCAGCCCTTTGCGCTGGTGACTTACCACCCCGAGACTTCTGCCGATGCCGGTTCGCCTGCCGCCCAGAGTGAAGCCCTTTGCGCCGCTATGGAAGCTGTGCCCGACGTCTACTGGCTCATCACCGGCTCTAACGCCGACGCAGGCGGGCAGATCTGCACGGCCCGCATGCAGCGCTTTGCCGCCGAACACCCCGACCGCGCCGGGTTCATCCAAAGCCTGGGATTGCGGCGGTACCTTTCGGCCATGCAGTACGCCGCGCTGGTGGCGGGCAATTCCTCCTCCGGCGTGGTGGAAACGCCGACCTTTAAGGTGCCCACCGTCAATATCGGCCAGCGCCAGGCGGGGCGCGCTATCTGCGCCAACGTTTTGTGCTGTGATGCCGAGGAACCGGTCATTGAAGCCGCCCTGCGCCGCGCGTTAAGTCCGGAGTTTGCCGCCACCGCCGCCACGGCCCAAAGCCCCTACGGCGGCGGGGACACCAGCGGCAAGATCTGCACCGTGCTGCAAAACTTTGATTTCTCAAAGCCTAAAATATTTTATGACGGCCCTGTGCCGGAATTTGACCCCCAAAGGAGCGTTTTGGTATGAAACTTCTGATCGTTGGTCTGGGCAGTATGGGCAAGCGCCGCGCACGCCTGTCCAAAGGCATTGACGCCGCCCTCCACATTGTGGGCGTGGATACCGCCGAGGCCCGCCGTGCCGAGGCGTGCACCCTGGGCCTGGCGGATGCCGCCTATCCCACCATTGCCGAGGCCGTGGCCGCCGAGCACCCGGACGCCGCTCTGGTTTGCACCGCGCCGCTCTCCCACGCTGCGGTTATCGGCGAACTGCTGGATAACGACCTGCCTGTTTTTACCGAGCTGAACCTGGTAGGGGACGGCTACGCCGAGAACATGGCCAAGGCGGCCGCCAAAAACCTGCCGCTGTTCCTCTCCTCCACCATGCTGTACCGCCGCGAAACGCAGTACATCAAACAGCAGGTGCAGGCTTTTGGCAGGCCGGTGCATTATATCTACCACATCGGTCAGTATCTGCCGGATTGGCACCCCTGGGAAAACTACAAAAACTTCTTTGTGGGCAATGCCCGTACCGGCGGTGTGCGCGAGATATTCGGCATCGACCTGCCCTGGCTGTTGGATGCCTTCGGGGATGTCGAGTCTGTCACTGTGCAGAAGGATACCATCAGCGACCTGGGCCTGCCGTACCCAGACTGCGTGACTCTGCTGCTGCGCCACAAGGGCGGCGTGCAGGGTGTGCTGGCGGCGGATGTGGTCAGCCGTAAGGCTGTGCGCAGCTTTGAGTGCTTCGGCGACGGCATCCACCTCTTCTGGGAGGGGAACCCCAAGGCCCTGTACGAGTTCAAGGACGGCGACAAGCAGCCTGTGAACACCTACGCCAGTTTTGAGCATGACAGCCGCTACAGCGACAACATCGTCGAGAATGCCTATGTGGACG